>LQAJ01000340.1_pt1 | contig 11611 bp, 12 predicted proteins | sample 1535811 | NCBI WGS metagenome assembly LQAJ01 (sample SAMN04331587, study PRJNA305678) | bioreactor metagenome | isolation source: bioreactor_6 inoculated with Wadden Sea sediment 2nd replicate of a... | place: Germany: Wadden Sea, Janssand Flat
GTAATAAGTTGCGACTTACTGGCCGCAGCACTTCTTGTATTTCTTGCCTGAGCCGCAGGGGCAGGGGGCGTTGCGGGAGATCTTGGGATCTTTCTTGACCGGAGCCTGCTTCTTGTCCTGCGCGGCTCGTGATCGGTGTATTCGAGTTCTTCGGACTGTTCGTGCTGGAACTCCTCGTCCTTGACCTCGGCCTCGATGCGCAGATGGGAAAAGGCGCGCATGGCGCTTTCCTTGATGGTGTAGACAAGCTCTGAGAAGAGTTCGAACCCTTCGCGCTTGTATTCCTGCTTCGGGTCTTTCTGACCGTAGCCGCGCAGGCCGATGCCGTCGCGGAGATGATCCATGTTGAGCAGATGTTCCTTCCAGTTGCGATCAAGGGAATCGAGCAGGAAGTAACGCAGAATTTCCTGATAATGTTCGCCGGTGGAGGTCCGCAGATAGGCGAAAATATTCTCCACCCATTCCTCAGCCTGTTCCCGTTTCGGAAGAACGACGTCGTTCCATGCCTCAAACGTTCGAAGTTGAACACTTCTTCGAGACGCACACGGACGGACTCTTCGGTGTCCTTGTCAACATCCTTCATGTCGAGGGCGGGTTCAAGGATTTCCTCAAGCAGATCAACGGCGTACTCGCGGGCGATGTCTTCCACGGTTTCGGCCTTCATGAGCTCGCGGCGCAGGGTGTAGATGACCTCGCGCTGCTGGTTCATGACATCATCGTATTCGAGAAGCTGCTTGCGTATTTCGAAGTGATGTCCTTCCACGCGGGTCTGTGATTTTTCAATGGCACCGGAGACCATCTTGTTCTCGATGGCCATGCCGTCTTCAAGGCCGAGCTTTTCCATGATGCCCTGAAGCTTGTCGGAACCGAAAAGACGCATCAGGTCATCATCGAGCGCAAGGTAGAAACGGGAGGAACCCGGATCGCCCTGACGACCGGAACGACCGCGCAGCTGGTTGTCGATACGGCGGGACTCGTGCCGCTCGGTGCCGATGATGTGCAGGCCGCCGAGTTCGCGTACGCCCTCGCCCAGCTTGATGTCGGTACCACGGCCCGCCATGTTGGTGGCAATGGTGACCTTCTTGGCATGACCGGCTTCAAGCACGATCTCGGCCTCACGCTCATGCTGCTTGGCGTTGAGCACTTCGTGCGGGACCTTCTTTTCTTGAGCAGCCGGAAGATGCTCGGACTTTCAATAGAGACGGTACCGACGAGAGTGGGCTGACCGCGATGGTAGCAGTCCTTGATGTCCTCGGCGATGGCCTCGTATTTCTGTTCCTGCGTCTTGTAGATGGCGTCCGGGTGATCCTTGCGGACCATTTCCCGATGCGTGGGGATGACAATGACTTCGAGGTTGTAAATCTGACCGAACTCGACAGCTTCGGTGTCGGCTGTACCGGTCATGCCCGCGAGCTTGTCATACATGCGGAAATAGTTCTGGAAGGTAATGGAAGCGAGGGTCTGGTTCTCGGCCTCGACCTTGACGTTTTCCTTGGCTTCAATGGCCTGATGCAGACCGTCGGAAAGACGGCGACCGGGCATGAGGCGGCCGGTGAATTCATCGACGAGCACGACCTGATCGTCCTTGACGATGTATTCGACATCCTTCTGGAAGCAGTGATGCGCCTTGACCGCCTGATTGACGTGGTGCTGCAACGCGATGTGCTGAGGATCAAAGAGGTTGTCCACGTCGAGCATGCCTTCGACCTTTTCCACACCTGCGTCGGTGAGGGTGATGGACTTGGTCTTTTCGTCGAGCACGAAATCACCGTCGGGCACGGCTTCCTTGTCTTCGGGGTCCATGGGTGAGGACTTGACGAGATTCGGCACAATGGCGTCGATGCGGCGGTAAAGGCCGGAAGATTTCTCACCGGGACCGGAAATGATGAGCGGGGTACGGGCTTCATCAATAAGAATGGAGTCAACCTCATCAACGATGGCGAAGTTGAGCGGACGCTGAACAAGCTGTTCCTTGTAGAACTTCATGTTGTCACGCAGGTAGTCGAACCCGAACTCGTTGTTGGTTCCGTAGGTGATATCCGCACGGTAGGCTTCCTGGCGTTCCTGATCGGTAATGCCGTGAACGATGACGCCCACGGAAAGGCCGAGGAAGGAATACAGCTGGTTCATCCACTCGGCATCACGGGAAGCGAGGTAATCGTTGACCGTGATGACATGGACACCCTTGCCGGAAAGCGCGTTGAGCACCACGGGCAGGGTCGCGACGAGCGTTTTACCTTCACCGGTTTTCATTTCGGAAATCTTGCCCTGATGGAGCACGTAGCCACCGATGAGCTGCACGTCGAAATGGCGCATGGACGGATCGAACACGCGCTTGCCAGCCTCACGGACAAGGGCGAAGCATTCGGGCAGCAGGTCATCGAGAGTCTTGTCGCCGGTCTCGACCTGTCCGCGCCACTTGGCGATCATTTCGGGAAAATCGGAATCGGAAAGGGCTTCCATCTTCGGTTCGAGAGCATTGATCTCGGCAATGATGGGCTTGAGCTTTTTCAGGTATCGATCGTTCTTGGAACCAAAAAGAAACTTGAGCATTATATGGAGTCTCCTGACAGAGTCTTTTGCAATAACGGCAGCGAAGCTCTCGCTGCACAGGCACTGCTTTGCTACATATGTTCGGAATGCGCAATGTCAACGGCCACCCCCGTGAAATCCGCATTTCCCGGCAGCGCAAACCAATAGCACAAAGGCGGTATGGACAAAAGGGAAAGCGGAACCACTCACCCGGCAGGCTGACGGGACTCCTCGGACACCCGCAGTTTTTCGTACCAGACATCACTTTTCCAAACCAACAGCATTCAACAAAAGGCTCACTTTATGATTTCAAGCCAATGCCCCACGCCGACGCCTTGCGGAGCCGTTGCCGACAGGCGGGCCGCGCAGGCCGAACAGCCGGTCAGGACGATTCCCGCCCCGCCGAGCCTGTCCCAGCAGCGTCGATTAACCTGATCGGTCAATTCCGGTGCACCGAGCCCCATAACACCGCCGAAGCCGCAGCACTCGCGTTTGGTTTCCGCGACCAGACGCTCCCTCAAAACGCTTTGCAGCAGCCGGTAGTCACTGTCAGCGGCGTCGACATGACACGGACGATGATACCCAAATCTTTCCGGGATATTTCCGGAAATCGCACACTCAGCATTTTCCATAAGCATGGCTAATGGAGAAACACCCCCCTGCCATTCCTGCGCCTCATCAGACGATTTGAACACCTCTTCATACCCCTCAAGGGCGGAACGACATGACGCGCAAAACACGACAACCTTCGGCTTTCCGGCTGCACGCCATACCGCGACATTGTGCTCGGCCATGGCGCGGGCCTCATCAAGACACCCCGCCCCTTTCAGACCGCCGCCACAGCACTGAAAATCACCGGGCAGGACCTCGACGCCCAGACCGTCAAGCAGGCGCAGGGCCGTCATGAGCCAGCGCGTCTGGACATAGTTGGCCGTGCATCCGGCGAACAGCAGCATTTTCTCATCGCGATACGTATCGGGAAATGATTTGACCGAAAGGAATGGCTCAAGCCCCGGACCGCCCTTGAGTCCTGCCAGCATCTTGAGCATCGGGCCGAATTTCTCCGGCTGAAATTTCTTCGGAATGAGCTTTGCCGCAGAACTGGACACCGCCCAGAGTTCCTTTGCATGGGTGAGCCACTGCTTCCACAGCCACGCCCTGAAATCAGGATGCGCTGCCCGAAGCATGGAAACCAGTCCGGGAACGTCCACGCCCTGCGAACAAACCGCCTTGCAGCGATGGCACCCAAGGCACAGTCCGGCCAGCTTTGCGGCATCCGCTTCGGAAAGAGCTTCCTTGTCCGCCGCCAGTACGGCACACAGGTCCGCCTTGGCCCGCGGACCGAGTTCCTCGCGCCCCGTGGCGTTCAGGAGTGGGCAGACCTCAAGGCACTTGCCGCATAGTATGCAGTCACCGGCCACGGCTACCACCCCTTGCCCGGATTCATGATTTCGTGCGGATCGAACACGCGCCGGACATCTCCCATGATCTCCGCGTTCAGCGGGTCAAGCTGTTCCGGCACGAAAGACGCCTTGGTCAGGCCGGTGCCGTGCTCGCCGGAAATGGTCCCGCCCAACCGCACAGCCAACCGAAACACCTCGTCCTTGGCCTTATACGCGGCTTCGACTTCACGGGGAATCGACGCGTCATGCATTATATTGACATGGATGTTGCCGTCTCCCAGATGCCCGAAACACAAGACAGTCAGATCATGGGCCTTGCCGATGGCATGCACGGCCTCGACCGCCTCCGCCACCTTGCCGCGCGGCACGGAAATATCTTCAGCGCACTTGTCCGGCCTGATCTTGTATGCCGCAGGGGATATGGACCGACGCACGCTCCAGACCGCCTCTTCCGCCTCACCGCGACCGACCTCCACGGATGCGGGATCGAGCGGCCTCAATGCGGCTTCGAGCCGCCCCACTTCCGCGGTCACGCCCGCCTCGCTGCCGTCCACCTTGAACAACAGCGCACTCTCGGCATTTTCCGCAAGGGGAATGTCAGCGATCCGGCGCACGGCCTGAATCGCCACCCGGTCCATGAACTCACAGGCGGAAGGCAGCACGCCCGCACGGAACACGGCGGCGGCCCCGTTCATGGAAGAAGAAAGATCAGAGAACCCAACCAGCACGGACGCCGATGTCTCGGGCAGCGGTATGAGCTTGAGCGTCAATTCGGTCATCAGTCCGAGCCGCCCGTTGGCACCGACAAACAGCCGAGTCAGGTCAAGGCCGACCACGTCCTTGTGCGCCCTGCGCCCGGAATGCAACACCCGTCCGCCGGGAAGAACAGCCTCGACACCGAGCACCCAGTCCCGCGTCACGCCGTATTTCACGGCACGCAACCCTCCGGCACAGGTAGCGACGTTGCCGCCGATGGTGGAGATACGCACGCTCGCCGGGTCGGGCGGGTAGAAAAGTCTTTTTCCGCGCATGCGGCCTGCAAATCAGCCGTAATGACTCCCGGCTGGACCACAGCCACAAAATCATCTGCGTCAATGTCGAGTAGCCGGTTCATGCGCAGCATGGAAACCACCACGCCGCCGCATACGGGGACGGCATTGCCGACCCTGCCTGTGCCGCGCCCACGCCCGATGATCGGCACGCGCTCCCTATCGGCCCACCGGAGCAGGTTCTCCACCTGCTGGCGCGTTTCCGGACGGACCACAGCCCACGGCATGGCGCGTTCAAGGCTTGCATCCGTGGAGAACGCGTTCAGTTCTTCAGGCCGCATCACGCAGCCGTCGCCGGGGAAAAGATCAGTCAGAAATGCCTCATGGGCATGTGTCAGGGAATCGGCATAGTTGGACATACGCCAAATGTACGAATGCGTTGCGGCGGTGTCAATGAAGCAGGCCGCTTGCCGAAAATCGGCGCGCCATGTAGCCTGTGCCAATGACTGAAGAGAAAAAAGACTACCCCACGTCCGTGGCCGCGCCTGAGGGCGACATCACTCCCCTGACCCTGACCATGGTGGGCAATCTGCTGACCATGTCACGGGAAAGTCCTCGCAAACGCATGCTGCAGCGTATCCACAAATCGCATGACGCAGGCGTTCACAAGATGTTCAACGCGCTCCAACCCGGAACCTACGTCACGCCGCACCGCCACATGAACCCGGAAAAGACCGAAACCATCCTCGTCATTTCCGGCTCCATGCTGTTCGTGCAGTTCGATGAAATGGGAAAACTCCTGAATCACACCCTGATCCAGCCGGGGACGGAAGTCTTCGGAATCGACGTGACTCCGCATATCTATCACACCTTCATCGCACTCAAGCCCGACACCCTGCTTTTCGAAATCAAGGACGGCCCGTACGACCACGATACGGACAAGGACATTCCGGACTGGGCTCCCCGCGAAGGAACGGAAGAAGCGGAACTGTATCTTCTCGATCTCATCAAGCTGCTCGCCGAACAGGCCAATGCCGCTGCCGAGGAATTGAAAGAAGAAGCACCGGAAGATTCGTAAGACGACATCGCCGACATGCGCACTCATCCCTTGCGGTACCGGAAGCAAATGCTGTACACGAGGTGATCATTTTCAAGGAGATTCATCTGTGAACAGCCGCGCTCTTCGTGCCGACATTCTGCTTTTCATCACCGCCGCCATCTGGGGCTTCGCCTTTGTGGCACAACGCGTGGGCATGGACCACGTGGGACCGCTCACGTTCAACGGAATCCGCTTCGCTCTCGGCGCGCTGGCCCTGATCCCGCTCATCATGCGCATGGAAAAGGACGCGGACCAAATGCAAAAAACTGATGTAAAAAAACTCGCCGTCGGCGGCGGCCTGCTCGGCATAGCCCTGTTCTTCGGCGCGACGCTCCAGCAGACAGGACTGGCCGGACCGCAGCTCGCAAAATTCGGTCTGGCTGCTTCCACGGCGGGCAAGGCGGGATTCATCACCGGGCTGTATGTGGTTCTGGTCCCGATTCTCGGACTCTTCCTGTCCCAGCGTGCGGGATGGGGCACGTGGGTCGGTGCGGCTCTGGCCGTGACCGGCATGTATCTTCTCTCCGTCACCTCCGGCGTGGACATGGCCTTTGGCGACCTGCTCGTCCTCGGCAGTGCCCTGTTCTGGGCCGGACACGTTCTGCTGGTCGGCAAACTGTCTCCCGGCATGGATGCGGTTGACGCCATCAAGCTTTCCACTGTCCAGTTCGCCACCTGTGCGGTCCTCAGCCTCATAGGTGCGTTGGCGACCGAAGACATCACCTTGTCGGCCTTCAGGGCGGCGCGGTTCCATGCTTACGGCGGCCTCATGTCGGTCGGTATCGCCTATACCTGCAAGTGGTGGCGCAGCGCGATGCACAGCCTGCACACGCGGCCATCATCCTGAGCCTCGAAGCGGTGTTCGGTGCAATCGGCGGCTGGATGATGCTGGGCGAAGTGCTGACCATCCGGGCACTTATCGGTTGCGGTCTGATGCTGGCGGGAATGATCCTGAGCCAGTTAAAGCCATAGGCCGAAACAATCCGCAAGGTCATAAGAGACGCCATCTTGTTTCACGCTCCCTAGACAAAATCCTTTGCTGCCGATAGAGAGAAGACAATGCAAACCTCTCAGAATCAATGGCCGAAATTCCGGTCCGCCTCCCCGCGCATACTGTTGCTGACAAACCAGTATTTTCTGGTCGGAGAACTTCAGGCCGCCTGTGAACGGCTGGACACGAAACACCTGATGATCAATTTCGACACCAAGGAAATGGATCTCGACACATTTGTTTCCAAGATGCTGACGGCTCTCACGACCTTCAAGCCGGACTTCGTCCTGACGGTCAACCACCTCGGCGTCGACCATGAGGGAGTTCTGGCCACCCTGCTCGACAAATTCGATGTGCCGTTCGCCTCATGGTTCGTGGACAACCCCCATCTGGTCCTCGGCACCTATCAGGATCGACACCCCGCAAAAACCGCCTTGTTCACATGGGATGCGGACAACATCGACTCTCTCAAGGACAAGGGATTTGACAACGTCTTCCACCTTCCGCTCGGAGCCGACCCGACCCGGTTCGTGCCCCACGGCAAGCAAAAGGAAGAGTGGCGCGCCCCCATATCCTTTGTGGGCAACTCCATGCTGTTCAAAACGCTCAAACGCCTTGAAGCGGCCAATCCGCCACAACGGCTCCTTGAATCAAGCATCATGATCGCACGAGCTTTCGGGGAGTCCGACGAACATTTCCCGGGCCGTTTCCTGAAAAAAAATTTCCCGGAACTACGCGAAGAATTCGAAGCACTGGAGTCGACATTCCGCCGACAGGCCTTTGAAACCTTCATCACATGGCAGGCCACGCTCATGTACCGGCTGGACTGTGTCCTGCGCACGCTGGACTTCAACCCGCTCATCGTGGGTGATCCGGGCTGGAAGGAACTGCTCAAGGGACGCGACGGCTGGCGGTATCACAAGGAACTTTCCTATTATGAAGATCTGCCGGACTTTTATCCGTCCTGCGACATCAATTTCAACTGCACCAGCCAGCAGATGAAAGGTGCGGTGAACCAGCGGGTTTTCGACGTGCCGTGCTGCGGCGCATTCCTGCTCACTGACTACCGGCGGCAAATGGAAGACCTGTTCGAGCCGGGCTGTGAAATCGTGTTCTTCAACCATCCGGACGAAATCCCCGGCCTTGTGGACGTGTATCTCAACGCACCGGAGAAACGGCAGCGCATCGCACAGGCCGCACGCAAGCGCATACTCGCGGAACACACGTATGACCATCGCATGCGGTCACTCATGGAAAGCATGAGAGCAACGTTCGGGTAAAGACTGATGACGGACAAACGGCCCATACTCATACTTCAGATGCAGCGGATGGGAGACCTCATCCTGTCCTACCCGCTCATGATCTGGCTCACGCGGAGATATCCCGGCCATCCCATTTTCGTGGCAGCCGAGGAAACCTTCTACAAGCCGCTCATGCCCCTGTCCCGGCCGTGACCTTTTTCCCATGGGCCGGAGCTTCCCTACTCAAACAACACTCCTATGAACTGGTCGTGAACCTGAGCATTCAGGAAAAGGCGGCCCTGCTTGCAGGAGAAGTCACGGCGGACAGGAAAATCGGTCCGGTCCAGACTGCCGACGGCAACCGGTTCGTTCACGGAGACTGGCAACTCTATCGGACCTCGCTGGTCAAAAACAACCTGTACAACCGGTATCACTGGGCCGAACTCAACGCACTGGATGTCATCCCGTATGCGGACATCGCAGCCACCCGATTCGACACACCGCGCACCCTACCGACCGACGTGAACAAGATCGGCCTGTTTCTCGGCGCAAGCGACACGTCAAAGCGGCCCTCCGAACAATTCTGGGCCTCACTTGTTCAGGAACTGCTCAGCCGGGGCCTGCGTCCGATTCTCTTTGGCGGACCTGCGGAGAAAGGTCTGGGCAATGCGGTGGTCAAACTGTCCAAGGCACCGGTTCTCAATCTGTGCGGTACACTGGGGCTGGATGAACTCAGCGCCGCAGGACAGACACTTTCCCTCTTCATCACGCCGGACACCGGCCCCATGCATCTGGCGGCATGGACAGGTCTCAAATGCCTGAACCTCTCCATGGGCAACGTCAATCCGTGGGAAACCGGCCCATACCAGCCCGGACATTTCATACTCCGCGCAGACTTGGACTGTGCCAAAGGGTGCTGGCAATGCACGCGCAGCCGCCTGCACTGCCACGACCCGTTCGTCCCCGCACGCATCGCCGCCCTTGCCGCACGCATGGCAGCAGGCGACACGCAGGACAAGCTTGCCAAGATGCGCCTCCCCGGCCTGACACTCTTTCAGACCGACAAGGGACAAACCGGCCTGTATCATATGAAACGGCTGGACAACGCCCCGCCGGATAACGAACGTCTCATTTCACGTTTCTGGCAGCGATTCTTCGGCAGCAGATTCGGCTTATGGCAGGACACCGAAGCTGAAAAGGCATGGACACAACTCGCACAGTCCTCCCCTGAAAACGCGAAAGCCCTGCTCGACTGCATCCCCAAAACAGGCCGTCAGTTTACACACGGCATCAAGACCGGTTCCCTGCTCGACAAATCATTCTGGGCCTCGGCTCCGCCTGTCGCCCGTCCTTTCACCGGCTGCATCCAGATGATGCTGGAAAACGGGGACTATTCCCGAGACGCATGGCGTGATGCCATGGTCCACCTTGAAGCCCTCATCAACGCCTGCCGCCAAGCAAAATAAGCTGAAACGGCGATTTCTTCCTAGCTACAAATAGCCCCAACCGACTGAATTCATTCTGATTCAACTTTGGCACGCCTTTTGATTGAAAGGAGACCGAAGGAGTGAATCATGCAAAATATTCCCGGCATCGCCTTGGAGAAGGCTCAGGAACAGCTCAAGACCGTACGTATTTCCTCGGTCAAGAAGGACGAACAGCAACAGTTGTTCGCCGATCTGTTCGACCAGCATTCCAGCAAGGTCGAGAAAGAACTTGCACTGTCTCCGGTGGAAACCAAAGACAAAATGCTCGACACCGCCCCGGTCGCTTCCAATGAAAAGGAAAGCACCGCAAACGCGACGAATATCGAAGCACCTCCAAAGGAAGAGACTCCTGAAGAGGATGCCATGCACGGTCGCGAAGAGCGCATGACCAAGGAAGAATTCGAAGAGGTCAGGGACGACCTTGAAGAATACGGCATGTCCGAAGAGGAAATCGCCGAACTGGAAGAACGGGTCGAGAGCGAAGAAGGCCTCACCTGGGGTCAGTTCGTTTCCGTGGTCGCGCACAAAATGTCAGACATGAAAAAGGTCTCGCTGACGGACCAGCAGAAAAACGAACTCAACTCCTTCTTTGCCAAGTTCGGATTCACTTCCAAGCAGTCGGCAAAACTCATCGGACAGCTTGAAAACGGCGAACATGACAAGGTCATGCAGGCATTGCAGGCAAAACTCGACGCCATGCCGCAGAACAAGAATCTCATGATTCGCAAGGGAGAGATCGAAGCCTTTTCCGCGGCCATGAATTTCTCGAAGGAATTCACTTCCAAGCTCAAGGAAATGTTCGGCCAGAACACCTTGGGCAAGGATGTCAAGGAAGCCTTCACCATGATCCGTCAGGAACTGGCGCAAATGGACGCAAAAGACGAAAAGCTCGTCATGGCGGTAGGCAAGACCTTTGCCGCAGCCATGGGCAAGCAGGTGAAGGAATCCACGGCAGCGAAGGACATCAAGGAAGCCGTGGACCTGAAACCCCGCGTAGGCGAAGAAGATGCCAAGGCCCAGCTCAAGGAAGATTTCAAGGAAGCCGTGAGTGACCGCAAGGACGCCATGACTGACGCGCAGTCGAAAAAGACCGACCAGAAGGCGGTTCCGCAAAAATCGGAAACCGATCCCGACGCCGCAGAACAGCAAGCTGAAAACGACACGGATGAATCATGGAACAACTTTTTCGGCAAGCTGAAGGATGACTCGGGACAGGGCACTGACAACCCGCTTCTTTTCAAGCCCAAAACCACGGATCAAACCACCAAGACGGGCTTGGCCGAGGCAATGAATGTCAGCAAGGATTCGGGGAAGAACTGGGAAAAAGTTTCCGCCCCCAAGGTCATGCGACAGGTGGATGATGCCTTCATTAAGACCCTGTCAAACGGTACCAAGCAGCTCACCGTGCAGCTCACCCCTGAAAATCTCGGCAAGCTGAACATCATGCTTCAGGTGAATGGCAAGGAAGTCAATGCAGTCATCCGGGCAGAAAGCGCAGACGCGGCAAAGATCATTGCCGAGAACATAGACCAGATCAAAAGCTCTCTTGAAAATCAGGGGCTTAAAAGTTGAAAAACTCGAAGTTCAGACCGGCATGACAGGCGGTCAGGGAGACCGCAACTGGTTCGGGCAGGAAGAGCACAATCTCGCCCGCGAACGAGAAGTCATGACCGCCATGCGCAATCACATGAAGGCAATGCGCGGCGAAAATGCCGAAGTGGCCCAGGACGTGCAAAGTAGAGTTCGGCAGGCAATTCATGCCGACCACGGATTGTACGTTATCGCTTAAGCGAGGTCTATCATGGGTTACGTAGACAACACAGGACAAATTCTTGGCTCACAGGAGTCGCGGCTCGCGGCCTCCAATAC
>LQAJ01000341.1_pt1 | contig 11594 bp, 10 predicted proteins | sample 1535811 | NCBI WGS metagenome assembly LQAJ01 (sample SAMN04331587, study PRJNA305678) | bioreactor metagenome | isolation source: bioreactor_6 inoculated with Wadden Sea sediment 2nd replicate of a... | place: Germany: Wadden Sea, Janssand Flat
ATTAATAAGTCTTCGAAAATGATTTATATAATGCGTTCTACTTCCGAACATGACACTCTCCCATTCTCTTAGAAATTCCTAGCTTGACACATCTCGATTGGAACGATACAATCCAAGTAACATAAAAAATATTTTAACGATATAATATGATATAAGTTCTTGCACTTCATATTTTTACTGATACAATTTAAAAGAGCTTTCCCAAGCTTCCTGGACTTTACAAATCAAATTATAATACATGAAATTATACCCTTTTCATTCATAATTCTCGCATATTCTATGCACGGCTTAAATTATAGAATAATCTGGGTTATATAAAAATTAAACGGAGGTAATTTATGAAACATGATGTACCGGCGAATGACAACGCCATCCGATTGACATCCCTTAGTGATATTAAAACATTTTCTGATCCATATAGAATTATGATCTATAAGACCTTTAGCAATTCTGATGAAGCCATCACCATAAAACGCGTTGCAGACATTATGGGTGAAGTGCCTGCAAAGGTCTATTACCACGCCAAGAAACTTATTAAACTGGGCGTCCTTGAACTTGACCATGAAGAAAATATCAATGGCATTATTGCAAAGTACTATAAAGCCACAGAAAGGCGAATCATTATGTCGCATGATTCACTTGATGAAACCCAGCTCCCATCTATGCTTTCGGAAACGGAAAAAATGGTTTCAAATGTTATGGATGATGCCAAGGCTGAGTTTATTGGTGCCATGCAGCATTTGGCTCAAAAGGAGCATGAAGCTGACGCCAAGGATGACAGCGAAGGCGGTCTGATTTTTTCTCACATTTATCTAACCCAAGACGAGGTGGAAGACCTCTACAAATACCTGTCTGAAATAACAGAACGCAAGAAAAACGAAAAATCTCAAGATGCCACAAAGCATCTCTTCTTTTCAGGTATTATCGAACTGCCACCGGGGGAAAATACAAATTAAGCCCTTCACTAACTTTAGATTGTAAAACATCAAAAGCCGTTCCATTTAGTAAGTTGGCAGTGGGTATCATACTCACTCTATCGACTTTCCAAATGGGACGGCTTTTTCAATTCAGCAGGTTTTGCGTATTATGCTGTTTCCTTAATTTTAATTTTTAGGGTGTTTGTCGATTCTGAAAGCCCCTTGATAACGAGTCTGTATTTCAAAGTCACATCCCCATTCTCAAGGTCAAAGTCCACAACACTTGCGTATGTGACCATATCAAAATTTCCATAAGGCGTCTGGTAAATCGATTCGATTTTAACACCCTCTTCAAAGGCCAGTTCGGACTTATGTACACCGAATCGGTGCATGGTCAGACGGCCATCTTTAAACTTCAAAACGGTCTTATCGCCTTCCATACCTGACAGTTCAGACTCCATATACATGATATAGTCTGCCCCATCTTTATGGTACATCTTGCCTTCTGTATTAAAACCATACTCTTCAACAGGTTCTCCTGCCTTGCGTATTTTAGAATGTATTGACAGCCAGATTTGTCCGTCCATATTAAATGCCTTTCTCTTTATCGTTCTTCTGAGATTCTTTCCATGCCACGACACTCTTTTGAATTTCCCGAATGTGTTCTTCAGCAAAATGCCTAGCAGATTCTTCATCCTTTACTTTAATGGCATCAAATATCTTTTGGTGCCAGTCTCTGAGATCATAGAAATTATCAAACTCATTAAAGTAAATCAGTCTAAACCTCTGGAACTGGTCATGTAAATCCTGAACAATCTCAATCAGCTTATTATTTCTAGTCGCTTCAAAAATCATATCATGGAACTGATTGTCTTTTTCTATCATGCCAGGTCTGTCAAGATCTTCTAGGTATTCATTGAAGTCAATCAGTGTCTGCTCTAAAGCATCCACTTCCTCATCTGTCATTCTTAGGGCTGCCAGACTAGATGCAAAACCTTCAAGAATAGTTCTAATCTCAAGGACATCAAGAATATCCTTAGCTGTAAGATCCGCTACATAGGCCCTTTTCTAGGAATCATTTCAACGAATTTTTCTTTTTCCAGCTTTCTAATCGCTTCACGAACCGGTGTCCGGCTGACACCAAGTTGTTCTGCCAGCTGAATTTCCATAAGACGTTCACCCGGCTTTAAATCTCCATTCAAGATGGATGATCTAAGGTATTCAAACACCACTTCACCCAGCGGTTTATAGTTTCTAATTTCTAGCTGTTTCATTTTACCACTCATTTTCATATCCCCCAATAATGGTCTTCGTTACAAATGTTTGCTTGTAAACCCGCTTTAGACGCTTTGCTGCCGTGCATGCCTTCTCGTATGATTTAAAGAGTCCGAAAACACTCGGTCCACTTCCACTCATAAGGCTTCCACATGCACCATATTCTTTCATCTTAGACTTAAGACTCCCGACCGATGGGTATAGGGACAAAGTCACCGGTTCTAAAACATTTCCCAGCAGCAGGCTGATCTCGCCAATGTCCCCACATTTTACGGCTTCGATCATAGATTCAGTCTCTGGGTGATTGTTGATTTTTTTATAATCCAGGGCTGTATAAATGCGCTTGGTTGATACACCCACGCCAGGTTTTGAGAGAACCATCCATAGAGACTTTTCAGGCTCTATTTTAGTCAGTTCCTCCCCAATGCCTTCAGCAATGGCCGTTCCTCCCATAATGCAAAAGGGTACATCTGCCCCAATTGTTACACCGATTTTCATCATAGTCTCTAGACTTAGACCCAGATGATACAGTTTGTTGAGGCCTCTTATGACAGCTGCTGCATCTGTGCTACCCCCTGCAAGACCCGCTGCCACAGGAATTTTCTTGTCGATGTATATTTTAACGCCTAAGTTTCTTCCAACATGTTCAGATACAGCCTGAGCCGCTTTCCACGCAATGTTGGATTCATCTGTAGGCAAAAAAGCACTATTTGTTTCAAGTTCTATACCTGATTCAAGCTTGGTCAAAATCACCGTATCGTGCAGATCAATCTGTTGCATGACCATGCGAACATCATGGTACCCGTTTTCCCTTTTGCCTGTGACATCAAGCGTCAGGTTTATTTTAGCGTATGCCCTTAGCGATACAGTTTCCATTCTTTTCACCTCTAATTGCTTTTGAGTCTATCACTGTTTGCTTTTTTTAGATCTCTTAATTTTTAAGCCTTTGAAGCAAAACCCTCTGTCGTACATATCCATACTAATATCATCTTAGAAATTAGATTTGCATACGAAATACAAGTTGTTTTCAGTTCTCTTCACTTGGGCTTCATTTAATTTATTCACGTTAACATATATATAGGAAGAAATGTGTCACTTGAAACAAGTTTTCTGCCTACTACATACATTATACAAAATACATCACTAATACATTATAGATGATTTTTATAAAAATAGCCAGAATTGCAGATGTTTTATGGAAAAAGCTTGTATTAATCCACTTGTGATGAAATCGAATTAACTTTAGTCCCTAAAACGACCCGACTTTAGACCCACAATCGTTCGCTATCATACAAACAATTTGTCGCAAAACAGAGAAACTTGTCGAACTTTGATCAAAATCAATTGCATTTCATATCCAATACTGATAATCTTAAACATGAATATTAATGAGAATATACATATATAATAGTTGGAACATCATAAAACTTAAAAATAGTCTAAAGTTAGTTTGTGAATGGTCCAATATGAATACTCCAATCCGAAACGATACAACTTTTCGATGAAATGGCAAACTTGTTGAAAAGCAAGGACGCAAAGCTTCAGGGCCTTTAAAAATGGCAGCCAGCTACCAAGTGAGGAGTTTTTTTGTGCAAATGAGAGGTTTACTATGAATGATATAAGCAATTATGTTTCAATTTTGTCAGCTGATTATCTTTATTTGACAATTTTTACATGCTTGAGTTATACCCTCGGTGGTTTTATAAATGTTAGAGGGATCAAGCACCCCGATATCAATGCCTTGACCGTCGGGATCCCGTGGTTCCTGGTCGCTTTTATTTTTACAGCGCCTACCCTATCTAGGACAACACAAGTCCATATTGGTACATTTGTAATAAGTCCTATGGTCCTGCTTTTTGTAGCCTCCTTGATATACGCTTACTTAAAACGCAATGATCCCTTAGGAAAATTTTATATCGCCTCAGTTAAAATATCTCTTTTAAAACCACTTATGAGCCTCAGTGCTATGTTCATTCTAAGAGATCTAATAAAATTACCCGTAAAGGCTGTCGTTATTTTCGCGATTTTATCCTTCGCCTTTATGCTATTGACAGAACTGTTTCAAGAAAAATTAAACGTCCCCCCTTCGGCAGTGCTATATAATTTAACAGCCCTTTTTCTCCTTGGGCTTGCAGTCACCATTAGGGGATTTGACGCACAGGTCCTACTTTCACCGGCATGTGCTGGCGCTTCGCTGGGTTTCGTCTCTGTCATACTATACAGCAATTCTAAAACTTCAAAAGACAACCTAAGGAGCGAAGATCTAGATCTCTTTTCCAGGTTTGAATCACTTGTGGAAGAGGGACAGTTTCAAACAGCAGTTGACCTCACTGAAGATGGCCTTTGGGAATTCCAGCTTGAATCGGATACAATGATTGTCTCAAGACCCTTACAGGCTTGGCTATGCATAGAAAGCAACACCATTGAACATGCGGCCGATTTTTGGATAGGTCGTGTCCATCCCCAGGACTGGCGAAAGCTTCCTGAAAGTTGGATTCCAGAAAATTTCGAGGCCCTTCGCAAGAAAATACGTTCACTGAGTGCACACAACAACGAATTTGAAATTCGCTTAAAGCAGGCTGATCAGAGTTACAAATGGGTTCGGGTTCGTTTTCAGGTTGTTTCTGAGCAGACCCATACTAATATTCACGGCTCCTTTAAGGATGTCGACCATGAAAAATATGCCAAAGCTCAAATCACCCAGTTGTCCCTATTTGATATAAAAACAGGCCTGCCCAATTTTTCCTCTATGCTGGATCATTTAAACAAGGCCATTGATAAGGGCACCAAACACGCCATTATCTCCCTCAACATCGATAATTTTAAAATCATCAATGACTTAATGGGCTTTTTCACCGGAGACGAAGTTCTTAGCAAAATAAGCAAGCAACTTATGAGCATACTTCCTGACCACGCCCATCTTTTTAGGTTTGGCGGGGATGAGTTCGTCATCATCACTGAAGCATCTTCAGAAGCGGAAAATTTGGCTCAGATGATACAGTCTGAATTTGACGGTAAGCTCAGCTGGAAAAAAACACATCTAAGGATTACATGCAGTATGGGCATTAGTTATTTTCCATCCAACTATGCCCAGGATGTTGAGAATATATTAAAGTGTTCCGACATTGCCCTTGAGTATGCAAAATCCAACGGAAAAAACCAGTATGCCACATTCAACAATAGGATGATGGAAGAACTGGAACAACGCCACAACTTAATCAATGCCCTAGAAAATTCACATATGAGCGATAATTTTGAAGTCTATTATCAGCCCCTTGTTCAAAACACTAAGACAAATGCCATTCACGTGGAGGCTCTTTTGCGCTGGACATGGAATAAACAAAAGATTTCACCAGCTGATTTTATTCCTATTGCTGAGGAAACGGGTCTCATTATACCTATTGGTAAAATGGTTCTAGATCAGGTGTGTCGAGACATTGGGCTTATGCAGGCCAATGGAAAAGCCATGCACACATCCCTTAATGTTTCAGCCATACAACTTCTGCATCCTACCTTTATTCCTTCGGTCAAACAGGCCATAGAAGCCCACTGCATACGACCAGGACAGCTCACTATTGAGATTACAGAAACATCGCTGATACACGACATCAAGTCGGTTCGAAAAACACTCGCCACCCTGAGTGAACTGGGTCTACGGATTAGTCTTGATGACTTTGGCACCGGATATTCATCCCTCAGCCATATTATTGAACTGCCGATTGATGAGCTGAAGCTTGATAGAAGCTTCATTCACAATTTCCACGAGGACAGCAAACGTCAAAATGTGATTAAGAACATTATTCAACTGGCCCATGGTATGGGTCTTAAGGTTGTTGCAGAAGGTGTTGAGCTAAAAAAAGAAGCCGACCTGCTTATTAATTATGGTTGTGACGTGTGTCAAGGCTATTATTATGATTATCCTATGCCCCTGGCACAGCTTCGCGAAGGTTCTGTTTCCATTGAAAAGAACTCTTCACAAACAAGCTAAACTTCAACCACCTAAAAAGCTCCCCATTCACGCCATAAGGTTTGGCTTGAATGAGGAGCTTTTATTATGCCTACTTTATTTGACCTATAAATTACTTTTCTATAATCAAGGTACCCGTTCTACCCGCAATACCTTCTTTGGCTTTATCCAGTGATGTGATAAGAGCCTTACGACCTGGTTTAGACTGTGCAAACTGCATGGCTGCTTTAACTTTAGGCAACATGGATCCTGGTGCAAAATGACCTTCTTCAATAAGTCGATCCGCTGTGGAAAGATCCATCTCACTTAACCACTCTTCATTCTCTTTGCCAAAGTTAATTGCAACTTTTTCAACAGCTGTGAGTATAATCAAATAATCTGCATCAAGTATTTCAGCGATTTTTGCAGAAGCAAAATCCTTGTCAATCACCGCAGGCACCCCTACCAGGCTATGACCTTCTTTAACAACCGGAATGCCACCGCCACCAACTGTAATAACAACATGACCAGCATCAACCAATGTGCTTACGGTTTCTTTTTCTGCCACGTCAACAGGAATTGGGCTTGGTACAACACGTCTCCAGCCACGGCCTGCATCTTCAACCATTATATATCCCTTTTCAACAAGCAACTTATCCGCTTCCTCTTTGGAATAGAATGAGCCAATTGGTTTTGTTGGGTTTGTAAATGCGGGATCTTCTTTATCAACAATAACCTGCGTCACAACAGTGGCCACTGGTGTGTTCAAATCACGTGAAAGCAGTTCTTCACGAATTGCATTTTGCAAGTGGAATCCAATATAGCCCTGGCTCATAGCGCCACACTCTGGGAATGGCATTTCAGGCGTGCCAGCATCCACTTGAGTGCTCGCTGTTTCCATAGCCAGATTGATCATGCCAACTTGAGGTCCATTGCCATGTGCGAGTACCACTTCATGCCCTTCCTGAATCAAATCAACAATTGGTTTAGCTGTATTCTTAACAAGGCCAAGCTGTTCTTTCGGAGTCTTGCCAAGTGCATTACCGCCAAGTGCAACAACGATTTTTTGCTTCATATTCATTCCCTCCACTTTTTCATTAAACCAATCGGACATCTGGAAGATCCAGATGTCCGCAAGTTATTGATATTATATTTTGGATCTTAAAAAGTTTTATGTTCAGGACTTCAGCCATGACTTAAATCCGTCTTTACATAAGGTTTTTGCTTCTTTTTCGTCTAAGCGCCTATTAAAGTTTTCCTGCTGTCGCACACATAACCGCTTTGATTGTATGCATTCTGTTTTCGGCTTCGTCAAAGACAACAGAATGCTTGCTTCTAAACACGTCATCCGAAACTTCCATAGAGCTGATACCAAACTTCTCTTTTATCTCTGCCCCAATCACTGTCTTGTCATCGTGGAAGGCTGGCAGGCAGTGCATGAAAATAACATCATCATTGCCTGTTTTCTTAATCATATCCATATTGACTTGGTATGGTGTTAGTAGTTTGATACGTTCTTCAAACTGATCTTCTTCACCCATAGACACCCAAACATCTGTATAAATAACGTCTGCATTCTTAACATCATCCACATTTTCACTGAGTTCGATTGAACCGCCTGTTTCCTTAGCAACTTCTCGCATTTCAGCAACAAGGTCTTCTGATGGCCATAGAGCCTTAGGTGCTAGGGCTACAAAATCCATCCCCATTTTAGCGGCACCTATTAATAGGGAGTTGCCCATATTGTTACGAGCATCACCAACATATACGAACTTGACCTTATTCAGTGGCTTATTCACATGCTCGGTCACCGTGAGGAAGTCCGCCAGGATTTGCGTTGGATGATACATGTCTGTTAAACCATTCCAAACAGGCACACCTGCATGAGCTGCTAGGTCATCCACAGTTTCTTGCTTAAATCCACGGAACTCGATACCATCATAATAACGGCCAAGCACCTTGGCTGTGTCTTCAATTGATTCTTTCTTACCCATTTGAGAATTCGACAAGAATGTCACTTGAGCCCCTTCGTCAAATGCTGCAACTTCAAATGCACAACGTGTTCTTGTAGAAGTCTTTTCAAATAAAAGCACAATGTTCTTACCTTCAAGAAGATCGCCCTTGATGCCTGCACGTTTCTTAGCTTTTAAATCAGCAGACAAATTAAGAAGATAACGAATTTCTTCAGGTGTGTAGTCTTTTAGTGTGATTAAATGTCTACCTCTCATGTTTACTGGCATTGCAGTTCCTCCTTAAATACACAGATTGAGTTGTCCCCGAATAAATGGGGTGACTATTTGGCTTATAGTTTTTAACGACTTGTATTATTATACAAATTATTTTATATTTAATCAATCGAGATCTTTTCTCTATTGATTATCTGCGATTCAATTTTCATTCAAGTACACTCACAACCCATATTTATGAGCAAACTTTTTACTGAGCTTAGCGGGAATGCGCCACTCACTAGGTTTCTACAGCTTATCTCTATAGAGCGGCATGGACATACAACGTGGGCCACCACGACCTCTTGAGAGTTCTGAAGATGGCATGATATGAAGTTTTATGCCCATATCTTCAAGAATTTTGTTTGTGACATGGTTTCTCGAATACACAATAACCTCGCCAGGTGCGATTGCAAGTGTATTGGACCCATCATTCCACTGTTCACGCCCTGCATCAACGCCGCGTTTTCCACCACAACGTATGAGCTTAACGTCATCGAGCTCAAGATACTTCATAAGCAGGTCTCGTAGAACCATGGACTCTTGCTCTATAACAAGGTCACCCTTTTTTTCACCCTTGCGAATTGAATAGACCGTCAGCGGACCTTCAATTTCTGGATGGATTGTAAACTTGTCCTTGTCCACCATTGTAAAGACCGTATCAAGATGCATAAAAGCCCTTCTCTTTGGTATATCCAGGGCTAGAATAACTTCGAAGTTTTGACCGTCGGCAAATACCTTTCTTGCCAAATGATCTATAGCCGCTGCGTCTGTTCTTTGTGACACACCAATGGCCAGTACCTTTTCAGATAAAACTAGGATATCGCCACCTTCTATAGCGTGGTCATCGTCCCTGTCATACCAGAATGGAATGTTAAACTGTCCAAACTCTGGATGGTGCTCAAATATGTACTTAGCAAATATAGTTTCACGACACCTTGTTACAGTGCGCATTTTATTAAGGGAAACCCCCGTGCCTATTGTTGAAAACGGGTCTCGTGTGAAATATAGATTTGGCATTGGATCAATTAAAAACGGATAATCGGAATCAACTAAGTCTGCTAATGTATTCTTGGCCGTGACCGATACCTCACCCTTACGAATGCCAGCCATCATTTTATCGACCATTGATCTGCTCGATTCAAATGAATTAAAGTACTCAGTTAATGCGGCTGTTTTCTTAACACCCTGAACCCCTGCTTCTTTAATAAATTGACTGATAAATCGCTCTTTGACATCTCCATTATCAAGCGTCTGTGATATTAAATCTTCTAAATAGGACACTTGAACGCCATTATCTTTAAATATTTGTGCAAATGCGTCGTGCTCTTCCCGAGCAACTTTTAAATATGGAATATCGTCGAATAACAATCTATCCATCAAATCAGGTGTCAAGTTCTCGATTTCTTCACCAGGTCTGTGAAGCAATACACGCTTCAATTTTCCAATTTCTGAATAGACCTGTAATTTCTTATCTTGACTCATAAAGACTCCTCTCACCTATGATTCGACTTATTTTGTTATTAATTACCATTTTATTCATGACCTCTTCCTTACGCTTCAAAGTATACTTAATTAACCAAGTCATTGCAACACAAGGACTTCAGCCTTTCAGTCCATTTAATACTCCTTTTGCCATTCCAACGAATATTCATCCATTGAATAATTTTCAATTTAATTCCACCTCTTTTTGTGGATTGACTGTTCATGCCCACTTGGCACCACTTTGTCAATACCCATTATTTGTAATGATCGAATACTTATTATTCAAAATGAATAATAATTTTTTTAAATTTTTTGAATATTTTTTTGATTTTAGAATTGTGTGGGCAATTGTTTCGATTTTCAAAACACTACAATAAATTTTTTATTCTCTGTGACTTGATTGGCTATGTTTTCTGGATGCATTCAGATAACAGGAAAGCCCCAAAGGTCTACACGCGTAGACCTTTGGGGCTCTATTTTTCTTTTTTTATATAAATCTATATAACACCTCAATATATAAAACGCCTGCCGACGAGATCGACAGTCTGTAATGCTCTTCTAATTAGGGGATTACCCCTTAAACTTCACACTGCATGTACCACTTAAATCGTATAAACCTTTTGGGGATTTCCAAGTATGGATATATCAGAACCTCCCGCAGCGCTTATATCTATATGTGACCTAACACCTATTTTGACACTTGATGCACCTTTTAAATCAAGTTTAGCCCGACTTGCACCAAAATTCTTACCCCTTATTGAGCTTGCACCACCCACTGTGAGGTCTAAATCGTCCGCACTTCCAGCTATTTTGAAATCAGAGGCTCCCTGAACATTCAAAGTGAGCTTGCTTGCTGTCAGCTTAAGATCTGAACCCGAAGCACCAGAGTTAATTATAGAGACCTCTTCAGTGTCTATACAGCCCTTTAGCATACTTGCACCAGACAGTCTAGCTGTGAATTTTCTTCGACTTAGGGCCTTTTCATCCACGCTGACAATAACAGCACCTGATCCTTTTAATAGGTTCAAGTCCTTCACAAAAACGGTCGCATGCAGGGTTCCGCCCTTAATGACAACATCTTTTTTTAGTCCAATATGTAGACATTCAAGTTCTGTGTAAACATCAAGATAGGGCACGAGATTCTCATCTAAGCTCATTGTGACACTGGTTGAGTCGCCTTCTCTTATATCCACTTCAAAACCATGGTGGACATGCAACTGGGAAAATGAATCCACATCTTCTGATACGCCCACGACGTGTCCATTCCCCTTTATCCATTCATAACCACCTGAGAGTCTAAAGGAATAATAAACGGCAAACAAAACCACAAGCGCCAGTAAAACTATAAAACTCATCATGACATCCCTCCTAATTACAGGATATACAAATGATTCATCTTTTTCCTTAAAATCCGATTAAAAATAATCTCTTCTATCAAGTCATTTACTCGGAAAAAAGAAAAAAGCACCTGTTTTGGCAGGCGCAGCATTTTTCTTAAGCCCAGCTTACGTGTCAAACTTACACAAGATGTGAAAGCCACATAAATTGTCTGGGTCATACGTGTTAACTATTGAACTGTTACGTGTATTTAGAAATTACGATGCTTCGATTCTTTGATCTGTAGAACAAATCATAATTTCTACAGTCTCGTTAGTATGTCTGAATAACTATAAGATACACGTCTTTGGCGATCTAGCCTTCATCGACAGTTACGATAAAGATACTTGGATAAACTTCTTCAACTGT
>LQAJ01000342.1_pt1 | contig 11577 bp, 10 predicted proteins | sample 1535811 | NCBI WGS metagenome assembly LQAJ01 (sample SAMN04331587, study PRJNA305678) | bioreactor metagenome | isolation source: bioreactor_6 inoculated with Wadden Sea sediment 2nd replicate of a... | place: Germany: Wadden Sea, Janssand Flat
TAGACCTGTCTTTTTGTTGCCATCCCTGTCTCATTGATTTTGTAGTTGTTTATTAGATTGTTGTGGGTCGCAGCGGGATGGTAAAAAGAGAAAAAGGGTTTATGACGATTTGTCATAAACCTTGATTTGTCTGGTCGGGATGAGATGGTTTGAATCTCCAGTCTCTGCGTTACGAAGGTTGTGGTTGGTCGTTTGTATTTGAAATTATTGAGTTTATTTTTTTTGAGTGGGATCCAGGGTGCCCTTCTAGAATACCGCCTGGGAGTGCCGTGCTGGGGGCCATGAAGGGGGTATCCTGTCCGGAGAAATCCGGACATACAATAGTCTACTGACTCGATAAAAAACAGTTTTTGCTTGGAGTCTGTGCCTGAGCAGAATTTTCCGGCAAGCTCGGCGAATTGAACCGTGGTTCGTGGCTATCACGACTTGTCGTGCACTATGTCGTTTTGTGCTCTGGCATGTTAGCTATATCACCTGCGGGGCATCATTGACTTATAAACTTGGCTCGTTCTATTTGTTTTAGAGTGTTGAATAAGCTATGGAGATTCGATTGATCTGTAAAACAGCGTGCCTGAATAAATGAGCTTTCTGTTAAAGCGCCTTCAGCTTTTTTCTGATCGTTTGTGTCTCGATAATCATCTGCCTGGTCGGAGGATGTCGCGAAAGCGAGAATATAATGCCTGTCGCCGAGCGCGGTGTGCTCGACCTTTCCGACTGGGATTCTGCACAGGATGGACCGGCCGTACTTGATGGGCAGTGGGAGTTTTATTGGGATCACTTGCTGACCCCCGAAGACTTCGTGGCTGGTGGTAACACTCAGCCCAAGAGCGGTTATCTGAACTTCCCCGGTTACTGGAAAAATTACGAGCTTAACGGGGAACCCCTGTCAGGCACTGGGCAGGCGACATTCCGTCTGCGCGTTTTGATGCCTCCCGGAAATCACGAGTTGACCGTGCGGTTCCTCTCAGTTCGAGCTGCTTACCGGGTTTGGGCCAATGGTGTGTTTGTCACCGGAAGCGGAGTCGTGGGGGATACCGATACAGCAGAAGTCCCGGATCGTTCAATCTCTCTAGCCCATATTTCAAATGATGGAACACCTCTTGAGTTGGTGATGCAGATATCAAATCATTTCTTTCCGGGAGGTGGTGTGCAGAATCCAATCATGTTGGCCGAGCCGGGACCTTTGGAGCAAGCTCATGAAAATGCCCGAAGCTGGGGCCTGCTGTTTGCGGGCTGCATGCTGATCATGACAGGGTACCATTTCATTCTCTTCATTTTGAGGAAGAAAGATGTCTCGACTTTGTATTTTGGATTATATTGTATAATTCTGACGTTGTTGGTCGCATCGAATGATGCGTCAGATTGGTTGATCAGGCATACTTCCCAGCCCTCCCTTTTGTCTTAGTCAGCAAGATAGTGCTCGTCTGTTACGCTGTTTCAACATCCATATTGTATAGATTTTACAGGTCGTTGTATCCGAAGGAATTTGGGCGGCTGTTACTTTGGGTTGTTGATATTCGAGGGATTCTTTTTTATTGTCGTCATATTGTCCCAGCCAGGCATTGTTTATCAGGCCGTTCTCCAACTGTTTGCCTTAACGGCGATATTTTTTACTGTGTGTTTTATTGTTCTGCTGTTTAAGTGTTTTCGTCGTGGTTACAGCGGTTCACTGATTCTCCTTTGCGGTATAGTTTTGCTTGGAATTACCTCAACACACGACGTGTATTTTTCTTATTTTCAGTACCCATGTGGTGAGTCTTGTTCCTTTGGGGTTGTTTGCACTGGTTCTTTCCCAGGCAGCGGCGTTGGCCCAGCGTTTTTCAAATTCCTTTAACGCCGTGGAGAAGCTTTCAGGGAAACTGGAGATGAAAAACGCCAATCTGGAGGAGGAGATTGCCGAGCGTAGTCGGCTGGAGCGGGAGATCGTGAACATCAGCGAAGAGGAACGACGCCGCATGAGCCTCGATCTCCACGATGGGTTGTGCCAGCAGTTAACTGGAGCACGATTACGGTGCGCTGCCCTGACGGGCGTGGTCCAAGATTCAGCTAAAAAGCTAAGGAGCTGTGCCAGTTGTCGGCACTTTTAGACGATTTGGTGGAGCAGGCATACGACCTGTCTTGCGGTCTTTGGCCTTTGGAGCATGACGCCATAAGTGCGGGCCCGTCAATGGAAGACATGGTCCGACGTTATTCCCGATCGAGCGGCATCCCTATGAAGTATCGGGACAAGAGGGCATGTGACGTTTGTCATAATATGCAACTGACCCAGATGTATCGCATTGCTCAGGAAGCGATAGTCAATGCGGTGAAGCACGCCAATCCGGAACAAATCACGATTACCTTCGATTGTGTCTCGAACGGAATGGCTACTCTCTCGGTTCGCGACGATGGTGTCGGCAGGTCGGCAGCAGCACAGTCCAAGGGAGGCTGGGGATGAGTATTATGGCACATCGGGCGATGATGATCGGTGGAGATTTGGAAATTGTCGATATGGATGAAACCGATGGTGGTGGCACCATGGTCATCTGTTCGGTCACCTGCCATTCCGGTACACAGAGCAATAGTAAAGAGGACAAAGCATGAGCATTCCGGCCAGCATATTGATTGTGGATGATCATCCAGCCGTACGCGAAGGTCTGGCTCTGTTGCTTACCAAGGAACAGCATACCGTCTGCGGTGAAGCGTCCTGTCGGGCCGACCTCTTGGATGTGCTCGACTCCGTTTGTCCGGATCTTGTTCTGATTGATATTTCTCTTGGAGAGGAAAGTGGCTTGGATTGTATTGAGGATATGATTTCAAGGAATATTCCGACGCTCATTTATTCCATGCACGGCAGCAGCAAGACTGTTAAGCGCGCTTTGAACCGGGGAGCGCACGGTTTTGTTACAAAATGTGAAACATTGACGGTTCTCCAAGAGGCGATTCAGACTGTGCTTGACGGCAACCTGTATCTGAGTCCTCGAGTTGGATCGAATCTGGAGACGGAGTGCGATCCGATTGGTGTGCAGGTCCAGCATTCCCAGTTCAGCGAACGAGAGAGGCAGGCCCTGACTCTTCTCGCACGCGGTGAAACCTATGCGGATATCGCTTCAGAGTTTGAGGTGAGCGTCAGAACGGTGGAAACCTATTTTAATAGAATGCTGGTTAAGCTTGACCTCAAAGGTATGAAAGCGCTCAGAAAATATGCTCTTCGTGAGTACGGACCAATCTAGAAACGAAATCGACCATACTTCCGTCCCCACACGCTACTTACTTTTAATTTTCTTTCATCTTTCATCGATCTTTTTTTGACGTTTCTTGTCACTGTCCGGAAAAGTCCGGACAGACAGATTTTATTTTAGCCTTTATGGATAACGCTGTTGTTTGACCAATGAACTTTCATTGATTGAAGAAACACGGGCGTGGGGAGGTGCTGAAACGTATTACGATTCAGTTGATCACCATATTGTCTCTTGCTGTGATCGTCGTGGGCTATGTCGTGCCCGTCTTCGCGCAGTCAGGTCTGGACATCAGTCAGATATTACTCCAACTCATCGCGGAAAATTATGAACATACTCACATTGGATAACAGACCGTCTTTCCTCCCCATCCTTTTTCGTTGTCTGCTCATACAACTTTTTTTTATGTTCTGCCTCCTTGTGCCTGCAGATCGGGTCGAGGCGGCAGATGCTTATGGAATCAGTATTGCTGGGACTACAAGGACCGTCGATGATGGTGAAAATATTTCGGCCACGGCTACAGGCGTTGACCGGGCTTACGGGGCGAACCTGGATACAGCCGCCACACTGAACAACAATGGAGAGATTTTTGGTACAGCCGTGGACGGCAGAGGCTATGGAGCGAATCTCGACAATAATTCCGTAGTGAACAATTCGGGCAAGCTTTCGGGCTCGAGCCAGAGTACCTTTGGGTACGGCGTCAGGGCAGACAATCAGTCGACGGTGAATAATACAGGCTCCTTGGTCGGTTCATCGACAACCCACCGGTCGTACGGAGTATACTTAGATGAAAATTCTGCATCGACAAATTCCGGAACTGCTTCAGCCACAAGCGTATCTGGCCAAGCTTTGGGGGCATATCTCAGTAATTCAAGTGTGTTGACGAATTTTGGGTCCATCATAGCTGAAAGTCAATCCGGTGACACTAAAGGCGTGTGCCTGAAGACTTGAGTACTGTGGATAACTCTGGAAGCATTTTTGCTCAAAGCCAATCCGGTGACGCCTATGGCGCTGATATTGATATAGCCAGTATAACGAATTCCGGGTCCATCGTAGCCAAAAGCCAATCTGGTGACGCCGCGGGTGTCTATCTTAATAGAGGCACATTGACAAATTCTGGGTCCATCTCGGCAACGGGAGGCAATTCCTATGCAATTTATGCACGAAACTTTTCAAATATTTATCTGAAGAGTGGATCAGATATTTCCGGACAGGTTTACAGTCTTAGGAACACCAATAACCTGTTCGCACAAGCCGATAGCAATCTGTCATTCGTTCTTGCCGGCACATGGGACGGACTGACCAAATCCGGCTCCGGGGTCTGGGAAATGGCATCTGGTAGTGCAGCCACGGCAAATACTTTCAATCTGAATTCGGGCACACTCAGTTTTCAGAGCGGTGCTTCGCTTTCACCAAACACGTTTACTCAGACAGGCGGTTCGTTACGGTTCCTTGCTTCTGGACAAAATGCTGCCGCTGCACCTTTGAAGGTTGTGGGGACAGCCACGCTTGGTGGAACTTTGGCTGTGCAGCCATCATATGCAAACCTCGGCACATCGTCTGTTCTTATTACTGCTGGCACTCTTGATACTTCGGGATACGTGCTCACCTCGAACAATCCCAACTTTACTGCTCAACGTATAGGGGATGACAGCTCTGGCAGGGTGACTGTCACCACCAGTTATACCCCGCAGATAGACCAGTCCTCTCTCGTCGCAACCACAACACTTTCCTCCGCACAAGCTTTTGCAAGCATGGCTCAGGCACGAAGTTTGGCTTTGTTGGCGGACGCGGGAAGCAAAAGCGATGATGATATGATCATGGTGGCGTCCAGCGGTTCCATGATCGGTCTGCTTGATGCTCCTTCGCAAGAGGCTCAATGGGGCATGTACTTACAGCCGGTTTATAGCTCCGGCACAAGGGACAGCGACGCTGACGGTGTTGGCTATGACTCTCGAATGGCAGGAATGGAGTTGGGCATAGACCGACATTTCGGGGATAACTTGTTCCTCGGTCTCATGGCTGGCATAGGTGCGGCCAATATCGATTTCAACGGTTCTGCTTTCGTGGATAACGACTACGATGATCAGAGGCTCTATACCGCTGGATTGTATGCTGGATACAGGCTCGGTGATTGGTCCTTTGCTGATACGTTGAGTACGACCTATGCGACCCACGACACCGCTCGAAACGCCGGACTTGGTCAGACTGCAAGGCAGACTATTCTTCATGGCTGACCGTCAATCAACTGCTGGCCCTCTATCACTGGCAACCATCTGAGCATTGGGAAATTGCACCGAGTGCGGGGTTGAATATTACCCATTTGCATCGAGGTGGCTTTAGTGAAACCGGGGCTATCAATGCAGTGACCTACAATGACTTGAATAAGACTTTTGCCGATGCCACCCTGGGAATTCGCGTCAAATACGATTGTCTGGTGAAAGACCTGCAGATCACGCCTTATGCGGGTGCAGGCGTGATCCAATCTCTGGGCAACGGTGACATCACAGTACGCCAGTTTCTGCCGACCTCATCGGCTCAGGTGACTACCGAAAACGACTCTACCCGGTTGACAACCGAAGGTGGGGTGACTTTCGGGAGAGGCAACATGTCATTGACCTTGGCCTACTCCGGAGAGTCCGGCAAGACGGTAGACAGCCATTCCCTCTACGGTCTGCTGCGCTGGGCATTTTAACTCAGCTACAGGTGGGATGTAGCTTGATCCGTACTGTCGCCGGTAATCTCGATATCAACCTCTGGGTGCGACAGCACAATGTGTAATCTCTGTCTGAGTTATTGAATCCCAAAGATGAAGTCAGGAGAAGTGGAGCATATCGCCTAGACGCATCACACCGGGACTGAGGATTCGAACATTACCGAAGTCATCCCCGGTCCTTCATTCATGTCTCATCAGGAAACTCAGCAGAATGCAGATTGCCACGTACTGCACATATCTGCTGGTTGGGGGGAAGTAATGGTCGTAACTGCTCAGAACTCATGGTCAAACTCGGCTCTGATTTGTTCCAAACTCAATTACGCTATAGTCAATAAGAAAGGGGCTTGCAGTAACACATGCTGCAAGCCCTTGATTTGTCTGGTCGGGATGAGTGGATTTGAACCTCCGATCTCTGCGTCCTGAACGTCATAAACCTGGATTATATGTTCTGTATTCATTGATGAAAATTGAGTGCAGCACCCCTAAATCCTCACAAAAACCGGTTTCAAGGGACGCTCTAGGGGGGGGGGCCGCAAAAGTGCGAAGAAGCTGGTTTACTGCGTCTTCAACTTTACCCAATATTCATCGTACAGCTTCATGGCCTCACCAAGGTAATCCTGAAATTCTCCTCGGGCCATGTCTTCCTCGGACGGATAGACAATGGGGTTGTTCCGCACTTCTTCCGGGATCTGGTCCATTGCAGCGGCATTGGGGGTCGAGTACCCCATCTCCGTGCTGATGGCTGCGGCCACGTCGGGGCGCATGAGGTAGTTCAGAAATGCGTGAGCTTCATCAATGTTCTTGGCTCCTTTGGGAATGCACAGGGAATCTACCCAAAGATTGAGCCCTTCAGGGGGATAGATGTACTTGAATTCGGGATTTTCCTGATTGACGATGAAGGCCTCGCCATTCCAGACCACGCCGACCAACACCTCTCCTGCGAGGAGGGCCTGTTTGGGGGAGTCGGAGTCGAAAATCCGAACCATCGGAATCAGTTTTTTGAGTTCCTGATACGCCTCTTCAAGGTGGGCCGGGTTTGTTTCGTTGAGGGAATAGCCCAGTTTTTTCAGGGCAAGGGCAAAGGCTTCGCGCGGCTCATTGGGCAGAAGAAGTCTGCCTTTCATCTCCGGCTTCCACAGATCGGTGATGGCGTTGACAGCAGCATTGCCGAGCATGCCGGTATTGACCGTGATGGAGGTTGAGCCCCACATGTATGGAACGGAATACGCGTTTTCAGGATCAAAGGACTGGTTCACGAACTTCGGGGCGAGGTTGGCGAAGTTCGGCAGCTTGGACTTGTCCAGAGTGAGAAGCAGGCCCTGCTGCCTCATCAGGCTGACGTAGTCGGAAGAAGGGACGATCAGATCATAACCATTGCCTGCTAGTTTGATCTTGGCGTACATGGCCTCGTTGCTGTCATAGGTGGACAGGTGGACCTTGATGCCGGTTTCCTTGGTGAAGTTTTCTACAATTTCGTCCGGAATGTATTCGGACCAGATGTAGAGATAGAGTTCTCCGCTTCCCGCAAAGGACGGCATGGCGAACAACAGGACCAGAGCGATTGCCTGCAGTGTTTTTTCATGATTATTTCTCCTTGAGCAGTCGCCGGGACAGGACAACGGCGACTACGGTTATTGTGATCATCACCACGCTGAGCGCGTTGACGTCGGGTTTGATGCCGAGACGGACCATTGAATATATACGAAGGGGCAGCACTTCATAGGTCGGCCCCGTCGTAAAAAAGCTGATGATGACGTCGTCAGAGAAAGGGTGAAACTGAGTAGCCAGCCTGCCATGAGACCGGGCGTTGCCATGGGAACGACGATTTTTCTGAACACTTGGTACTCACTGGCTCCAAGGTCGCGGGCCGCATCGACCACAGACCTGTCGAAGCCTTTGAACCGGGAATAGACCGTGGCGACGACGAACGGTACGCAAAGGGTGATATGCCCATGAGCAGCGTCCAGAATCCCAGCGTGAACCCGGCTCCGAGGAACAGGACAAGCAGGGAAATCGCGATGACGATGTCGGGAGACATCATCATGACAAACACGCCGCCGAAGACTGCCTTCCGTCCCTTGAACCGATATTGATGGAGCATGAATGCTACCAGGGTTCCGATAATGCAGGCCACTGTAGCCGAAGCAATAGCGATGGTCATGGAGCGGACTGCGGCATCGAGCAGCGTCGTGTTGCTCAATAGCTTGCCATACCACTTGAGGGTGAATCCCTTCCATGACAGCGAGTATTTCGAGGCGTTGAAGGAATATGCCGCCATGACCGCCAGAGGCAGGTAGAGGAAGAGATAAACCAGCCCCACGTATATTGATTTGAGGAACGATATCATAGTCTGGCTCTCCTGCCTGATCGGCGAACACTTCGATAGTACAGTGCCAGCAAGAGTCCCATAATCAACGTCATGGCAATGGATGCGGCAGCTCCCATGGGGATATCGCGGGTGGCGAGGAACTGGTCCCGGATGTAGTTGCCGAGCAGCATAGTTCGTGCGCCGCCGAGGATATCCGGGATGTAGAACATGCCCAGAGCGGGCAGAAATACCAGCATGCAGCCGGAGACGATTCCCGGCATGGACAGTGGCAACGTGATTTTGCGGAACGTGGTCCACTTGCTTGCGCCGAGATCGCGTGATGCTTCGACGAGCCGTTTGTCGATCTTCTCGATGGCGGCGTACAGCGGAAGAATCATGAAGGGCAGCAGAGTGTAGATGAGGCCGATGAATATCGCCGTCTGGGTGTACATGATCTTCAAGGGGGCATCGATAATGTCGAAGAACAGCAGCGTTTTGTTCAGAATGCCGTCTGCCTTGAGAACGGCGACCATGGCGTAAGTGCGGATCAGGCTGTTCGTCCAGAACGGGATCATGACGAGCAGGAGCATGATTCTGGAGCGGCGCTTGGCTGCACGGGCGGAGATGTATGCAAAGGGATAGCCGATGAGTAGGCAGAGAGCCGTTGCCGCCACTGCGAGGAGCAGCGAGTGAAGGAGCAGGACTCCCAGTGCCGGCTCAAACAGCCGCATGTAGCTTCCCAGCGAGAATGTCGGTTCAATGAGGTTGTCATGATGCCGACTCAGGAAGCTGACCCCCACGAGCATGATGGTGGGGACGGCCCCGAAAGCGGTCATCCATCCAAGGACGCCGCCAATGATGAAGCGTTTGAACAGACGGCTATCCTTCATGGGGTAGCACAACCTCCCATCCTTCGAACCAGCCTACAGCCACGCGGTCTCCTGCGTGAAAGTAGAGATTCTCGGCATCTTCGTCGAAAAACTCCGAAACAAGAATTTTCTTTCCATCGTCTAAGGTAATGTCCACATCATATGTGGCTCCCTTGTAGTATGTCCGGTCTACCGTCCCCTTGAGCAGCGCCTTGGCGAATTTCCCCGCCAGTTCGGGGTCGTCGTTGACTTCACGCATGACCTCAACTCGAAAGTCTTCTGGCCGGAGGAGAACATGAACCTTGTCTCCTTCGGAAAAAATCCGTTTGGCCTTGACCACAACGGACACCCCTTCAATTTCGGCATGATAGTTGGTTTCACCAACTCCGGTGATAACCCCCTCGAGCACGTTGATTTCACCGACAAAGCGGGCAACGTACAGGTTGGCCGGGTCTTCATAGACATCCTTCGGTGTGCCCACCTGTTCGATGCGGCCTTCATTCATCACCACCACACGGTCAGACATGGTGAAGGCTTCTTCCTGGTCGTGGGTCACCAAAACAAAGGTGATGCCGAGTGTGCGCTGAAGCTCCTTGAGTTCCTTTTGCATGTCTTTGCGAAGGCGGTAATCCAGTGCGGAGAGCGGTTCGTCCAGCAGGAGGACACGCGGTTTGTTGACAATGGCGCGGGCGATGGCCACACGCTGCTGCTGTCCGCCTGAAAGTTCGGACGGCATGCGGTGGGCCATCTTTTCAAGGCGAACCAATTGGAGGGCCTTTGGCACTTCGTGGGCGATATCCGTTTCAGGCATCCCCGCAATGCGAAGTCCAAAAGCAATGTTGTCGTATACGTCCATATGCGGGAACAGGGCATAACTCTGGAACACTGTGTTTACAGGGCGGTCTTCCGGGGCCAACCCTGCGACCGGCTTGCCGTCGATACGGATTCACCGCTGTCGAATTCTTCAAATCCGCCGATGAGCCGCAAGACCGTTGTCTTGCCGCAACCTGATGGGCCGAGCAGGGTGAGGAATTCTCCGTCGGCAATGGACAGGGAAATGTTGTCTATGGCGATATCGCCGTCAAAGGACTTGCTGATATCTGAGAGTGTTATGACATGTTGCATTGTTGTTCTCACGGTTTGAAAGAGGAAACGCCGGACAGGACAGTCTGTTCCTCATTGAGAAGAGACTGCCCCCGTGACCGTATCCTTTGTTTGAGGTGTTCGGTTCCTTGGTTGAAAATGAAATGGACAAGGACTGAGGCAAGCAGGGCGGACACGAGAATGTGCCACCCTGACGGTTCATCCCGGTATTCTTCGAAAACGGCTATGACGCTGAAATGCAGGAGGTAAAACGGGTAACTGATTTTCCCGATGTGCCGATCGATTCGAAACGCTTGAAATCCCCTGAAGATGAATGGAAGAGCTACGAGAGTTACCGTTGGGAGAGCGAACGGTTCAAATGCGTCATCTATATCTCCGACAACGAAAATGAACCCGGCAAGGAAAAAGAAGGCAAAGTAGTCAACGGCCTCGCTTTTGGGACTGAGAATTCGGGAGAATCTGTAGGACAGAATGCCGCTGCCGAACAGCCAGAACTCAAGTGGAAAGCAACGCTTGAAAAAGGTGACGTCGGCAAAGGCAGTGTTCATGACGCAGAGCTTTGCCGCGAGGCTGATTACAACCATTGCGGCCAGAGTGCGGGGTTTCAGTCGGACAAGAAGCGGTGCCAAGGCGTAGAATGTGATTTCAAGAGAGAGGGACCATGCCTGAATCAGCGGGGCGTTGGCCCATAGGCCGTTGCTGCCGGATTTTGCGAAATGCAATCCCCCTCCGGGGATATTCCCAGACTGAACAGCATTTCCTGACCGAAGACACATGCCGAGGTCCACATCATGATGATGAATGCTGCTGGGTCGGACATGATCTGGCGAAGCTTGTCGAGGGCGCTCATGGGGTGGATGTTCAATGTGACCAGCAGGGCGATGCTGAGGGTCAAGGCAAGGGCGTATATGGGGTACAACGAAAGGAACCGCTCCAGGTAGAAACTCCCGGGGGATGCATAGTTTCTGTCGAGAATGAGTGCCATGTAAAAGCCCGAAATGGCGAAAAAAGCCAGAACCGCCTCATGCCCGTCCACAACCGGCATTTCCAGGAAAGGGAAATGCGAATTGAAAACGGCGATGGCGAGCAGGAGGCGGATGATACCCATTGTCTACCCCTTTCCGCGTGTTTGGGTCTTGCCCGGTTTGGCGTTCTTTTCGATGAAGTCGATAATTTTGCCTGACAGACTTTTCCCGGTGACCTGCTCAATGCCTTCCAGTCCTGGGGAGGAGTTGACTTCCATGACCACCGGGCCATGGTTGGTCCTGAGCAGGTCCACGCCACAGACGTTCAGCCCCATGATCTTGGCTGCGCGGACAGCGGTGGACCGTTCTTCCGGGGTGATGCGGATGGTGGAGGCGG
>LQAJ01000343.1_pt1 | contig 11556 bp, 16 predicted proteins | sample 1535811 | NCBI WGS metagenome assembly LQAJ01 (sample SAMN04331587, study PRJNA305678) | bioreactor metagenome | isolation source: bioreactor_6 inoculated with Wadden Sea sediment 2nd replicate of a... | place: Germany: Wadden Sea, Janssand Flat
GCAGCGCTGCAGGAAGCCATGCGGCTGGCAGCTGAGGTGAATAAATATCTGGATACCAGCGCACCCTGGTTTGAAATCAAGGAAGATAAGGACCAAGCCGCCAAATCAATCTACACCGCAATGCAGGCGATTGACTGGATCAAATTGATCTTCTCGCCCTTCCTGCCGCATACCTGTGAAAAACTGCACACCTATCTCGGTTATGAAAAGCCGCTCTTTGGCACGCTCATCACCCGAGAGGTTGAGGATGACCTCAGCACCCATGAAGTGATGCTCTATGAACCGGGCGAATCGCTCTCGGCGGGAGACGATGACCTGTGGGTTGCCACCACGCTGGAGCCGGGTGCGCTTTTCCGGAAGCCCTCACCGCTCTTCAAGAAGCTGGAACCCAGCATTGTCGAGGAAGAACGGGCTCGGTTGGGAAAGTAAAATCCCCTCATAAATCAAAGTAATAAGTAGGGGAGCCCCTCTGTGGGCTCCCTTTTTTGCGTCGCAGTTTCCCTCCCCCTCGAGGAGCGCAGCAACCAAATCCCCGGAAAAAAGTGAGGCGGTGGGGGGATTGGAGGGGTATCAAAAAGGACAGGCACAAAGGCCTGTCCCTACGTTTATTCAGATCGGATTATTGAAACGCTTCCAGCCATGCCGGCAGGTGCTCAATCAACCTATTCATGATCTCCCGGCATTGTTCCTCAAAGAAAGTGTAATCGCCATAGGCTTCTGCCTCGGTAGCATCCACAAGGTCTGATACGCCGCGCAGGATCAGGCAGGGCAGGCCGTTCTTCTTTGCCACCCAGGCGATAGCGCCTGATTCCCAATCCGCAGCGGCTGCATCATAATTCTCGATCAACCCGGGGGATATCCTCTGCGACGATGTCTCGATCAGCGGAGACCAGGGTCTTCCTAAGAATGGGTTGGGGTGGGGGTGAAGGCAGCCAATCCAGATCGGTTTGCACCGAGTAATGCTCAATGACGGCTTTCGGGTCTGACATCTGTTCAATAATGTCATAGATGACCGTCTTTTCCGCCAGGATGATGGCGCCACAGTCAACTTGACCAGTGAATCCCCCGCAGGAACCCAGGTTGACGATCCGCTTTGGCGACCAGCGGTCAATCGCATATTGGGTGGAACCAGCCGCGGCAACCTTCCCCCAGCCACCGTGCATGAACTGAACGCTCTGCCCAGCGATGACGGTCTGGAAAGTGTCACCATAAGGGGTTGGTGTGATTTCCGTATCAGGAAAAAAGGGCAATATACTGCGCCATTCCGCGCCGGCGGAGATCAGGATGCAGATATCCACTTGATCCGTGGCCAATTTCAGGCTTTCTTTCCCAGGGAGGCGATATAGATAACAAACATCTCAGGAGGCACCAGACCGAGAAAGGCATCAATTGCATCGTCATCGTAAGCCCCAATCGCACAAATGCCGCAGTGGATCGATTCAGCAGCCAGATGCAAGTTCTGGCCCACATGTCCAGCATCCAGATAGAGATAGCGGTAGCTTCGCTCGGAATAACGCCAGACGGTCCGCTCAGGAACGGCAGCCCAAAGGAAGGTGACGGCGCTGGTGGCGACCTGCCGCTGCATCATGCAGGCTTTGGTGATGTCCTCATTCACTTTCTCATCCAACTTGAGGGCAACTAACTTATGCTCAAGCGCCAGGTAGCGGTAAAGCCCCGGTTCCAACCCTTCCACCCGGTTGATGGACAGATAGGTCTCAAAGGGATGCCGGCAGCCGGCTGAGGGCACTGTCCGCCAGGTGACGTGTCGTTTTTCGTCAATGCTCTTGACGCCCTGGGTCAGCCAGAGCAAATAGGATAACTCATTGAGAGAGAGGCTCTCATCGCTGTAGCGACGTAGGGAACGTCTTTCCTCGATGGCTTTACGCAGATCATATGTACCCAGGTCAATCTCTTCCGGTTTGGGCAGGTCAACGACTGGGTGATTGGGTTCCAGGGGAATCTGATAAGGTGGTTGGGGTTTGTCCTGCTGCTGGGCGGATTCGTTGATGTTGGGGTACTTGGTTTCTTCGACAAATTCATAACCGTTCTGTTTGAGCATTAGACAATCTCCTAATTTTGATGGGTTTATTTGTGGACCGTTTTCCAATATTTGCGTTTCATGCCATCGCCAGGTTCTTCAAAGTTGGCGAATTCGAAACCTTGTTCAACTAAGTATTGATGGGCTTCGCTCTCGGAATTATTGTTGGTGCCGGGATGCAATAAGATCATGCCACCGTCACGGGTAACTCGGGTCATTTCAGCAACTTCTGCGGGTGGGTCATCCCCAAAGACATGCCCGGACATCACGATATCCGCAAAGTCATCCGGCAAGGGAATCTGCGTGATGGTGCCATCCAGCGGAAACACATTGTCCAGCTTGAGCTCGTTTCGCTTTTCCCAGATGAAACGCCGTAAATTGGCGACCGGCTCAATGGCGTAGACGGTGTTGGCAATCGGTGCAACTGAGAAAGCCAAACGCCCGGTGCCTGATCCAATATCGATAACGACTTTATGTTTGAAATCTGCCATACCCAATAGGGAGGCATTATCCCAGCCGTTGAAATCCTGGCGATCATATTTTTCCGGATCCAAAACATAGACCAGCCAATCATGGACTCGATCCAGAACATTTATTTCAGCTTCACGGATCTCTTCAGCGCTGGCATCTGCCTTTGCCAGGGCCAGGCAGCGATCCAGATAGTCCCCAATGGGGGGATAAATGTGCCTTAGATACCAATCAACAGCGGTGTTGGCTTTGATGGCCGTTCCCATATGAGAATCCGGCTCACGGGTGGCGATATATTCGGCATGGATCGGTTCGAATAGCAGGAAAGCATTGAAGCTGACCTCTGTGACGTCTATCCAACCAAGCTTAGCCATATTTCTCCTTTTAGAAGCGTACGGCTGATGCGATCATCGAAAGAATCATGATCACCGCAATCACCGCGATGATAATTTGATAAATCTTATAGGATGTAGTGCGTTTTTTGGGTTGTTTACTCATAATTATTCCTTATTCCAATTGGACTTTTATAGATTGGGCCATCTCAAGGGTGATCCCTTTGATCTCGGCGATGGCCTCCGGGGTTGCGTTCTTGATTCCATCAAGGGACCCGAATTTTTGAAGCAGTGCTTTTCGGCGGGTTGGCCCGACACCGGGGATGACATCCAGCCTGGAAGCAAGCCCCAGGTTCTTGCGACGTTTCCGGTGAGCCGTGATGGCGAAACGGTGGGCTTCATCCCGGATGCGCTGCACCAGGTATAGTCCCTGTGACCGTCGTTCCAGATAAATTGATTCGTGTTTTCCAGGAACGAAGAGTTCCTCTTCCTGTTTGGCCAGGCCAGCCAGGGGAACCCGATCCATTAAATTATACTCCTCCAACACTTTGATTGCCCGGCTGAGCTGTCCTTTGCCGCCATCTACGATCAACAGGTCTGGCAAAATGGAGAAGGAAAGGTCAGGCTTCTTGCCCACCTGATCCGACTCTTCATGAGCGGCTTTCCAACGGCGGAATCGTCGGTGCAATACCTCTTCCATGCTGGCAAAGTCATCCTGGCCGAGGACGTTCTTGATGTTGAAACGGCGGTAGAGCTTCTTGATTGGGGGTGCCTTGTTCAAAGACCACCATGCTCCCAACACTGGCAACGCCCTGTGTGGTGGAAATGTCATAGCATTCGATCCGGTTGGGCGGCTCAGAAAGACCCAGTGCCTCCTGCAATTCCGCCAGGGCAGTGGACTGCCGGTTCTTATCGGCCTCCCATCGGGTCTTGAGGGCGTTGAGGGTTTCCACAGCGTTCTCGGTGGCCATGTCCACCAGGTCCTTATTGAGTTCCTGATGGGGGACCGTGATTTCAACCTTCTCACCGGATTTACGGCTGTTGAGCCAGGTATTGATGATCTGAGCTTCTTCCAACTCGGTCGGCAACAGCACCCGTTGAGGGACGAAGGCCGCCTGCGAATAGAACTGCTTGACGAATTCGCTCAGGATCTCTTCATCGTTTTCTTCCTCGGTACCTTCCAGGACGAAATATTCTCGGCCGATCAATTTACCGCTGCGGATGAAGAAGACCTGAACACAAGCTTCACCATCATCACGAGCCATTGCGATCACATCGGAATCGGTTTGATCGCTGCTGATCACTTTCTGGCGTTCGACGACTTTATCAATCGCCTGGAGTTGGTCGCGGATGACAGCCGCTTTTTCATACTGGAGATCTTCAGCAGCCTTTTCCATAGTCTCATTCAGCCGTTTGACTACGGGGTCGGTGCGACCCTCCAGAAATTTGCAGAGGTCATCAATGATCTGGCGGTAGTCCTGCTGGTTGATTGCCCCAATACATGGGGCTGTGCAGAGTTTGATGTCGTAATAGAGGCAGGCGCGGCTGTCCTGGCCGGAGATCTCCCGGTTACAGGTCAGATAGGGGAAGATCTTTCGGAGCAGATCCAATGTCTGGTGGACAGCCCATACGCTGGTATAAGGGCCGAAATAGCGCCCGCCATCATCCTTCATTTGGCGGGTAACAGTCACTTTGGGGAAGGGGTCCTGCCAATGGACTTTGATGTAGGGATAGCGTTTATCGTCTTTCAGGCGGACATTATATTGGGGCCTGTGCCGCTTGATCAGCGTCATTTCGAGGATCAGCGCTTCCAGTTCCGAGCCGACCACGATCCACTCGATATTGGCGATCTCATGCACCAGGCGGCGTGTTTTTCGGTCATCTTGGGCCGCGCTGTGGAAATAGGAACGGACCCGGTTGCGCAGATTGATGGCTTTGCCAACGTAAATGATCTTTCCGTTGGCGTTTTTCATCAAATAGCAGCCAGGTTTATCCGGGAGTGTATCGAGAATTTGTTGGATCTGCTCACTAATCTCCATAGGCTCTCATTTTAGCACATCGGTGCCAGAAAATTAATTTTTTTCCTGTGACACCCATTTAAAATGAAAATCCCAGATGTATCATCTGGATTTATGATTTTGTTGTAATTGAGGATTATTCTATACCGGCCAGTTTTGCCTCTTCCAGGATTTCTTTGGCCATCCGGGTACCCAGACGATTCGCGCCGGCTTCAATCAGGGCCAAGGTTTCTGCCAGGGTATGGACCCCACCGGCGGCCTTGACGCCCATCACACTTTGCGGGCCAACGACCCGTCGCATGAGGTCAATGTCTTCAAGGGTGGCCCCGGATTTACTGAATCCGGTTGAGGTCTTGACGAAATCCGCACCGGCCTCTTTGCAGATCAGGCAGCTGATGATCTTCTCATCCTTTTCGAGCAGGCAGGTCTCGAGGATCACTTTCATCAAGCCACCCTGGGCATGGACGGTTTCTGCCATCTGATGCACTTCTTCAAAGATGAAGTCATATTCGCCGGCTTTCAACATACCGACATTCATCACCATGTCAATTTCATCCGCGCCCATTGAGAGATACTTTTGGCCTCAGTCACTTTGATTCAGTGGGGAAGGCCCCAGAGGAAAACCGGCGATGGTGCCGGTATGAACACCGGAATCACCCAGGGTCTCTTTGACCAGCGTGGTAAAGAGCGGGTTCACGAATACCGTTGCATAATGATAGGCCTTTGCATCTTCGCAGAGCTGAATGATCCGTTCCGGTGTGGCCGCTGGGTCATGCACCGCACAATCCAGATATGAGGAGAGGGACGGCGTGAGGACGGGCGCACAGGGTAGGGGGGAGTTCCTGATTGTATTTATTCGCGATATCAAGGAGCTGTGATATGGATTTCATAGGTCATCCTTTATTTGATAGGGGCATAACTGGGAGGAATTTTTCTGCTAAAAGAATACATCCACCTTTGGAGAAATCTCTTTCACCTCAGGTGGATGTATTCATGAGCATCCGTTTTTGGTATGTTCAAGTAAGACTATTCGAGAGAATCGAATTACTTGATCGAGTCGCCATCAAACCATTCCATGTGGGCGCCGCAAGAAGTGCAGTCAGCGATATTTTTGCCGTCTTCATTTTTCTTGATTGTTACGCTGCCGCCACAGGAACAGCGACGATAAACGCTCAGGATCTTTCCACCGTATTCAAGGATCTTGAATTCGCCTTTTGTTTTGGGTGCTTCATCTGACATTTGTTTACCTCGTTTTCTAAACTTACTCATAAAAATGTGGGCGTATTAGCTACGCCCACATTTTACTACAAATTTTATCTTCGTACAATCAATTTATTTCAGAATGTTGCCGAAGAAGGAAAGAATGTTGCCGAGGACGCCGAAGTCGGTGTCACCGAATGAGGAACCTTCCCAAGCGGGGTTGAGGCCACCGAAGGAGAGGTAGGTGGTGCCAGCGAGCAGGGTGAAGATCAAACCACAGAGGAAACCACCCAGCATAGCGCCTTTGCGGCCACCGGTTGAGTTGCCGAACACGCCAGCGGTACCGCCAACGAAGAAGTGAATGATCATCGAGGGCAGAATCACGCCACCGATAGCACCATTGGCCAGGAGCTGGAGAACCATAGCCAGCAAACCACCAACGATGGAGGCCAGATAGCCAACCAGAACAGCGTTCGGGGCATAGGGGAAGACCACGGGGCAGTCCAGAGCGGGTTTCGCATCGGGAACGATTTTTTCTGCAATACCGCGGAAAGCGGGGACGATTTCAGCCAATGTCATGCGGACACCCAAGAGGATGATCGCAATACCACCAGCGAAGGTCAGTGATTGCAGGAAAGCGCCAACTGGCCAGTACTGACCGAGGTTAGCAACAGCTGCTTCGTTACCACTGAGCAGACCAACGATAACGTAGATGATCAGCATGACGGAAGCCATAGCAACCAGGGGCTCTTTCATGAAGCCGATCCAGTTGGGGAATTCCATATTCTCAGTGGAATCTTCCGGATCGCCAACGAACTGGCCAAGCCAGCCAGCGAGAGCGTAGGTGGAGATGCCGAAGTGACCCATGGCGAAGGAATCGCCGCCGGTGATCTTCTTCATGAAGGGCATCGACAGAGCGGGCATAACGGTCATCATGAAACCGGAGATCACAGCTGCAACAGCAATCATCAGCCATTCGCTGTTCGCGAAGACGGGCATAACAGAAAGCATGCCGGTGGTCAGGGTGGCGATGAAGAGGGTGTGGTGGCCGGTCAACCAAATGTATTTAAATTTGGTCACACGGGCCAGAAGCAGGTTGAACAGGAAAGCGAAGAGGAAGACCAGGGAAATCTGGCGACCCAGTGATTCCTGAACAATGCTGGTGAAGACCTCGTTAACGGGCACTGCAGCATTGGGGATTTTCAGCACATCGGAAAACAGAGTGCCAAGGGGAACAATGGAGCCGACAACCACGCCAGCGCCAGCGCCCAAAACCAGGAAGCCCAAGATGGCCTTAATGGTGCCGGTAACAACTTCCTCGAAGGGACGCTTGAGGGCCAGCAAACCGATCAGGGCCATCAAACCTATGAGGATTGATGCATTACTAAGAAATGCTTGAAGGAAGTTAAGAATTGCCATTTTTTTTCTCCTAAAATGAATTAGTGATTACTTATTTTCGTTCTGAATTTTTTTGAATACATCCATGATGGCAGCATCTATTTCGTTTTCATCGAAGAGGTTTTTTACAGTAATAACTTCTGCATCAACCTCGCGCAATGATTTTGCGAATTCTGATGTTGTCACAAAGATGTCTGGCCTCATGGACCGGGCGGTAGATATGTCAGCAACTTCGACTTGAAATTCTTTTCGACTGATGCCGTGTTTCTCGAGCACTCGCTCAATCCCCATCTTGACCAAGAGCCCACTGCCCAATCCCATGCCACATACAGCACATAGTTTGACCAATTTACACTCCTAGGGTTCTAACAATATACCAATACGACTTACAGGGATAGTAAACCGAGTACGAAGCTGCAACAACGAGGACGAGGGAAACAATCCCTTCTGCTTTGCCAACGACTACCTTCTTTTCATCTGCCATTTATATTCACCTCCTTCCTTTGAAAGATTATTTACAACTTGTTTGCTTTGCATTTTCATGCATAGAGCAAATATGAATGGAATAAATATCTTATGCGGCGTCTAGAAACGCTGCGAGCAGCTCTTCCTTGGTGGCCGCCGATTTAATCTCGGCGATTTTATCCTGGTTGCCCAGGACCATGGCGAGCTGCTTTAATCCATCAATATGTTGCTCATGATCAATCGCTGCTAATGCAACGACGAGATATACGGGGTCATTGTCTTCGTTACCGAAATTGACGGGTGTGCTCAGGCGGACAACAGCAATACTGGCTTTGATAACGCCATCTTCGGGGCGAGCATGTGGGAGGGCGATGCCGGGGGCAACGACGATATAGGGACCAAATTCCTTGGCCACGCGGATCATTGCATCCGAGAACCTTGCTTCAACAGCGCCATCTTCGACCATTAATTTGCCTGCCGCACGAATGGCACCTTGCCAATCTTCTACTGCGACATTGACATCGACAATTTCTTTCCGAATTAATTGATTGATATCCATCAGTTCTTTCTCTTCTATATAATCTACAGCTTTAATGAACCATTAACATCAGGTCAATTATAGGTCACATCCTTGAGAAAATCAAGGTAAAAAAGCCTTAACTTCTCAGGTTAATATGTTAACACTGATGTTCTCAATTAGTTATGAATCTAAAACCTGTAATAATGTGTCTCGAATACCTTCGGGATCAAGTTTGTAGTAGCTGAGCAGGTCTTTATAGGGACCTGAAGTTGTGAAAATGTCCATGATTCCGTGACGGTGGAATTTCAGGTTTAGATTCTCTTCAGCGATAACCTCGGCAACGGCACTGCCAAGGCCATTGATCACATTATGTTGTTCAACAGTCATGACGGTCTTGTAATTCTTGAGGATCTCAGCTAGCCCTTTTGCATCCAGGGGTTTAATGGTTGAGATGTTAAGCAAGCCTGCCCTGACACCTTTTTCTTCGAGCAGTTTGACCGCGTCCATTGTCTCACCGACTTCCATGCCGGTGGCGATCAAAAGCACATCCTCACCGGGGATTAACAGATCGGCCTTACCGATCTGATAATCAAATTCCTGGGTGTAGACGGTCTTTTCGGCAACCCTGCTGAGGCGGATATAAACCGGGCCGTCCAGGTCAACGGTTGCTCGTAAAATAGCTGCAGTTTCTACGGCATCCGCCGGTGAGAAAACAGCCATGCCGGGGATGGTTCTGAACACAGCGATATCTTCCAGCGCCTGGTGGGTGGCCCCGGCAACACCGAAGGTGATCCCGCCGTGGGTGGATACGATCCGAACAGGCAGGCCGTTATAGCCAATGTCTGTGCGGACTTGTTCCGCCGCGCGTAGGGCCGAGAACACGGCGTAGGTGCTGGCGTAAGGGATTTTACCTGCCAGGGTCAGGCCGGCGGAAACACCCATCAGGTCTTGTTCTGCCACGCCGACATTGATGAACCGATCGGGGAATTCTTTGGCGAAGTCCGATAAGTTGACACTGCCAGCCAAATCGGCTGAGAGGGCAACGATATTCTCATTATGGTGACCCAGCTCAACAAGGACTTTGCCATAGGCTTTTCGGCTGGGAAGGCCAACCAGGGGACTTTGGGTTTGTTTATTAGTCGTTCATTGTTCTCCTTAAGCTTCCAGATCTGCAATCTTCAACGCTTCCAAAGCTTGCTCGGCTTCTTCTTTTGAAATCTTGAAGAAGTGTGAGCTGGCTTTCCCCTCAATGGAGGCAACACCCCGGCCTTTGATCGTGTTGGCGATGATGAATTTCGGTTTGTTGTCCGGGGATTTCTGGTTGAATGCATCCAGCAATTCTTTGATATTGTGCCCATCGACTTCCAGGACAAACCAATTAAAGGCTTTTAGTTTGTCTGCCAGGGGCTCCAGGGCCATGGTGTCTTCAGTATTGCCTTCAATGGTGAACATGTCCCGGTCCAGAATGACCGTGAGATTGTCCAGATGGTAATTGGCGCCGCACATCAGGGCTTCCCAAACAGAGCCTTCCTCCATCTCACCATCGGAGATGATGCAGTAGGTTTGCCAGTCGGCTTTATCCATCTTGGCACCGAGTGCGGCTCCAACGGCGACTGAGAGACCATGTCCGAGGGAACCGGAGCTGATCTCGACACCCGGCATGCGGTGTTTATCAATGTGCATGCTCAACATGGAGTTGAAGGTATCAAATTTTTCCAATTCTTCCAGAGGGAAGAAACCTTTACGTGCCATCGCAGAGGAGAGGGCGACATTGCCGTGACCTTTGCTCAGAATGATGCGGTCCCTGTCCTGCCATTTTGGGTTCTTGGGATCAAGGTGGGCGACCTCAAAGAAGAGGACGGCCATGATCTGGGATAAGGTCAGGTTGCCACCGATATGGACACCAACAGCGCAATCACGTCCGGTTGTTAGGATGTCCCGATCAATTTGAGTTGCGATTTTACTAAGGTCTTTGATTTTTGCTTCCATACAATAGTCTCCTACGTGGAACTTTTATCCATCACTAATATTGATTGATCAGAGTGTATTTTATTTTGTCATAAATCGTGAGATTCAATGCCTTGAGAAGTGTGACGTTGATGGTCTCTTGTGTTCATGATTTCAAAGGCGCTTGTTATTTTTTTGATAATAAGAATATTGCTCTTAATATAATAACATAAAACCTTTTGATGAGATGCGCAAGTTTCACCCTTTTGCGGAATATATGCTTTATGTCATATCAGAAGGATGCTGACTGTTAAAATAAGAATAAAACAAGGAATTCTTGGTCACTTCTGGGCGATGCGAACAGGTAGAGATAGCTCACTCTTAAATTGGCAATCAGAAAATTTTAACATTAGAATCCAAAGAGAAATTAAAGAAATGAATTGAACTTATGATAATATTGTTAATATTCCATTAACCGATGATTAGAGGAGGAAGAGTTATGCGTATCCGCACAAGATTGTTTAATCTAGTGTTGATATTAGGACTGTTGTTTGGCGCGTTGGGGGTCATCACCCAGGAGGCGTCGGCTGCTGCCATTACTGATTTATTCATATCTGAATATATCGAAGGCGGCAGTTCTAATAAAGCGATCGAGATCTTCAATGGTACTGGAGCACCTGTAGATCTCTCTCAATATTCTCTACAACTATATAGTAATGATTCCGCAACAGTAAGCGCGTCAATGACCTTGTCAGGAACTGTTGCTGATGGTGATGTTTTTATCGTTGCAAATGCTAGTGCCGTCGCTGCTATTACAGATATTGCTGATATGACGAGTAGTTCTGTCATCAACTACAATGGTAATGATTCTGTAGTCCTTCTTAAAGCTACGACACCAATTGATTCCATTGGCCAAATTGCGGGTAATGTCGTCTGGGGGATAGATCCAGTTACGACCCAAAACCATACTTTGGTTCGAAAATCCTCAGTTTGTACTGGCGATCCAGACGCGACAGACGCTTATGATCCTGTTCCCGAGTGGGATGGCTATGCCCAGGACACATTTGATTACCTCGGTTCGTCACTCTTGTGACTGCTATGTCGCTTCGATAGACCCAGTAATCAATGAGTTCTCTGCCAGCACGACTGGGACGGATGTTGAATATGTTG
>LQAJ01000344.1_pt1 | contig 11529 bp, 14 predicted proteins | sample 1535811 | NCBI WGS metagenome assembly LQAJ01 (sample SAMN04331587, study PRJNA305678) | bioreactor metagenome | isolation source: bioreactor_6 inoculated with Wadden Sea sediment 2nd replicate of a... | place: Germany: Wadden Sea, Janssand Flat
TTTCTTCTTCCAATTTTTCGCTCAGCAAGCTGACCTCAAGCATTGATCGCAGTTGGTCAACTGTAAAGTTATAATCCTCAAATTGATCGGAGAAGTCCTTAACATTTTGAGCGTAGATCTCAGTTGAGTAGGTTGTGGGGGTGGGGGTGATGGACGGGACCAATGTGGCTGTAGCTTCGACCTCAGTTGATTCGCCGGTCGTCTCATCAGAAACAGCCGTTTCTTCGGTTGCGATCACTTCTTCAGTAGCAGCGTCAGTCTCCTCAGGGGCATTAGTTGGCTCCTGAGTTTCTGTCGGTGTGCTTGTGGGAGGAACCAACGCCATCTCGGTCTCGAGTAGGTGGGGTCGCTTGAACCGTAGCTGTCATCGCAGGGGTGGGGTGCGTCGGGATAGAAACCAAAAGAGCTCTGCAATGCTGCATCAATCTCTTCATCGGTTACAGTGATACCTCGGCAGCCGCTTCCTCGCGGATGATGACTTCATAGATCAAGTCATCCAACACCTGACTGCCAAGTGTCTGACTGTCTTGCAGTTGATAGGCGTAGCTTTGAGCGTAGCTCAGGAAGGAACCGCCCAGATCAGCACCATAAATTTGATAATACTGATAATAAGTGTATGCCTGATCAATCAATTGAGCCCTCGTGTATTTCACACGAGATTCCAATTCGCCAGCTTTAATAACCTGGTCACCAACCTTGGCAACAGGATGATTTGGCCGGATGATGTTATTTTGGATCAGACCATAAGCAATCAGACCAACCACAGCTACTGCGATAACGATCGTGACAATGATGATAGTCTTTGTCTGCCGTTCTTCTCGCTGTTTCCGTGCCAGGTGTTTCTTAGTAAGTGTTTTATTGCTCTGTTTTTCATTTGCCATTGTGGTTTCGACCTATCTACTTAATGGGCTGGGATAAACAGTCTAATTGCTTGAGAAAGGCAATAAGGCAATGTGGCGAGCGTTCTTGATGGCCTTGGCAACAGCACGTTGATGTTTGGCGCAGGCGCCGGTCTGGCGTCGGGGCCGAATTTTGCCAGTTTCGTCAATATAGCGACGAAGAAGGTCTGTGTTCTTATAGTTGATCACAAGATCTTTGTCGTTGCAAAATTGGCAAACTTTAGAACGCGAGAAATACCGATTTCCTCGACCTCTATAATTACTCATTTTGAACTCCTGTTTATTTGCAGAAGGTTAGAAGGGAAAATCCTCGAACTCTTCTGTTTCATTTTGATTGTTCTTATCCTTGCTATCCATCATCAAAATATCACGGGCAATGATTTCTACCGATTTCTGTTGGTTTCCATTGCTGTCAACCCATTCACGGATCTGTAAACGACCCTCGACATAAACCATGCTGCCTTTGGATAGATATTGCTTGGATATCTCTGCTAAATCTTCCCAAGCGACCACGTTGAACCAATCGGTCTCTGTATGCCGCTCTCCGTCTTTCGATTTCCAGGATCTGTTGCAGGCAACTGAGAAACTGGAAACTGACTTGCCGGTGGGAGTGAACCGCATCTCGGGATCTCTCCCAAGATAACCAATAATCATGACCTTATTCAAACAACGGGCCATGAAGGCCTCACTTTCGTATCCCAGGAACGATTACTCGTCCTTTTTGACAATAATGTGCCGGATGATCGGTTCAATATATTTCAGTGTCTGAGTCAGTTGAGCGCCGTAATCCGGTTCCATCTCAACTTCCATGTAGACATAGTATCCATCCCGGAAGTTCTGGATTTCATAAGCAAGGGACTTGGTGCCCCAAAGATCAGTCTTGAGGACCTTGCCGCCATTGTCTGTGATGAGGGCGTTCACGCGTTCAACAATACCTTGCGTGGTTTCCTCGTCCAGATCAGGTTGGACGATGTAAATTAATTCATACTGTCGCATTTGGATTCTCCTTTCCTCGGGTTTGCTGCTCTTGGCTATCGTAGATAGTTGGGCAGTGGAAAGAAACCTATTAAATTTTTGGCTTCTTTGCTGCATTGCTCAATTCATGAACAACACAGCAAAGAAGTATACCTGAAAGGCTGCGCCTTGACAAGCATTATTTTATTGATGAAGTGATGTTTTAATCGTCCTTATCATCAATCAGAATGGCAGAAAGGATGACAGAGACGACACTGACAACGATTGAGCCAAGCAGGGCAGCGGGGAAGCCTGAGACGTAAAATCCCACATTGAGCCAGTTCTGAGCGATCCAGGAGGCCAGCATGAAGGTCGCAGCGTTGATTACAAAGACAAAGAGGCCGAGTGTGAGGATGATGACGCCACAGGATAATAATTTTAGTACAGGGCGCACGAGTGCATTGACCAGGCCCAGAACCAGTGCCATGATGGTGAAGGCCACCCAGGCTGTGCCATCTACGGAGATGCCCGGCACGATTAACACGGCAACGTACAGTGAAACAGCGGTGATTAACCAGCGCATTATGAGTTTCATAATTAAATTCCTTTCATTATTTTTATTTTTCTACTTGTATTATACCGAAAAAGCTCAAAATCTATGGATTGAGGGAGAGAGTGCTGATCGTCCCAATCCTTTTTATTCTCCCCAGCGAAATTTTTTATTATGAAGAAAAACTTCAAGATCACAGGTCAGGCAGAGACCATTATGACAGCAGATCAGGCTTGAGCCGCATTTTTCGCAAGTCCATTTCTGGCCCTCATTATTCAGAAAGGCTTCGAGGCCATTGTCCCTGATATAGGTAAGGTTTTCAATCATGCTGAGGTGATACTTTGTCCGATAGCGTTTATCTAGGGCTTTAAGCCGTTTGCAGGGAAAATCAGAGCACTCATAACAAAAGCGAACCCTACCATCCCGCAGCAATTCACATGTGTCTCCCATATGCAGGCAATTCTTTCCGCGCGGCAGGCACCCCGGGCAATACTTCCTATGGAAACCAAGTTGATTAATGTCATTCTGTTGGAATTGATAGGAAAGACATAAAGCGCAATTCATCCCACAGGGCGCAATCAGTTCTCCCTGCAAGTTTGCTTCATTTGACGATTGAGTAGTCTGCATTAACTCACCTCCAATCCCATTGAAACCCAAAATTATGACAAATCACGGCATATTTTTGGTGACACTTATATTTTAATGCATAAAATCAAACCACCGGGTCATAAAACCCGATGGCTTTTCTTTGTCTGTTTTTGCTAACCTTATATTTCTAACGCTCTGACCGGCAGACCTTCGATATACCCTCTTTCGCCGATGGGAGATAGCTGGAACCGAGGGCCATCCTCAGGTGCCCATTCCCAGCCGAAATGCTTCGGATTGTAACGCTTGATCGCTTCCCAGGTAGCGCTGATGGCGTCTTCAAATTTTTCATCATCAAACGGTTCGCTCTGAAAGACCATGTACTTACAAGCCGGCAGATCAATAACTTCAAAGCCCTCTGGAATTGCGCCAGAGAAATCAACCGGCACTTCAACGCCCTGGCAATATTCCGAAGTACCTGGCCTGCGGAACTTCTCTGGCAGCCAAACACCGATTGATTCGTTCATTGCCCCTTGGATGCTTTCCAGAATGCCCCAGATATCGCAGCCGACCTCCTCACAATAGGCAAAGTAGTCTTTTGCCTTGAAACCCCTTTTCAAAATGAGTTTACGTTTTGGCCGCTCGATCACCTGAGTAAAAATAACCAAGTTTTCCATTTTTTCACTGCTCCTCTCAAGATACTGATAGTAGTGGCGGATGGGATAATAGGTGAACTGGTTTATGGGTGGCATCTGCCGGCGATATTTCTGGGGTGAGATTGCAAAGGTGCGCGAGAAAGCTTTGGTAAAGCCTTCGTGGGAACCAAACGCGGATTCCAGAGCGATGTCTAGCACACTTTTGTTGGTCTCCCGCAGTTTTCGGGCGGCTTCCGTCAGCCTGACCCAGCGCAGGTACTCAAAAGGTGTCCTGCCGATTAGCTCAGTGAAGGCTCGCAACGCGTGCCAGGGGGAATATAGGGCAGCTCTTGCCAAATCCTGCAAGGTAATTTCCTCCTGGAAATGCGCCAGGATATATTCCTGCATCCTTTGAACTGCTTCAATTTTCTCCCAATTGTTTTCCATATCGTTCACCATGATAGATAGTACAACATCCGCATTCTCCAGTTCTTGACCGGGATTGCGCTATATCTTACCCAGTTATGATTTGTTCGGTTAAACGAAAACGAACCCTTCATGAACAGTGTGCATCTGCTTTGAATGGTTCGGTTTAGACTTCTCAGCGCCCCTGACAGGACTCGAACCTGCAACCATTGGATTAGAAGTCCAGTGCTCTGTCCAATTGAGCTACAGGGGCAAAATCTGGTTGGAAATTATATCACGGCATCAATTGCTGACAGGTCTAATTCCTTTGTAAACACGGATGCCGGAAAAGGTCTTGAGAATGGTCTCAGGGGGACGATCCAGGATCTCACCCAGCTGTCTGATGGTGAGTGGTTTGTTGCCTTTGAAAGAAAAACCCGGAAAACCGAATCAACCAAAGCCATTTTTTCCGTCAGGAGCTCTCCTGTTGGGCGCAGTGGGAAATGAGAACATGCTGCAGGCCATCAACCTGGGTAACTTCTGCGGTATCGGGGTCCACCCAATCAATCAATTCATCATTGCTCAGGTTTTCAAAAACCTTCTGGTGTTCTTCGCAGAGGAAACTGCGGAGATACACGCGCCAATCACGATCATGATTCATCCACCAATCAAAATCAATTTTGAATGGGGTATCTATGGTGGGCTTTACGAGGCTGCTTCGGTGTGAACCCATGCTTTCCTTTCCTTATGATCCGTCACTAAGCCGGTAATAGAGGTCACCAACAGGGGTGAATTCGGGCGATGAGGCCAGAAGGCTGAAAACAGCTCCCGGTGGACATCGATAAATACAATTCATAGCGGCATACAGTTCCACGGCGTGCACCTGACCCTGAGGGTTGAGCTTGGCCAATTCCTGCATCGTTTCGAGCATGACCTTCTTCATCGGTTTTTGATTAGTCGACCTTTTTTTCCAAAGCTCATCGAGAACATCTGTTGCGGGAATAGCGATGGCCATACGTTCATTGAAATTGGCTGTGATGGTTTGTTTGAGCATAGCAAAGACGATCCCACCATCGGTACCAATCAACAGTGTGCGCATCCATTCTCGATTTGAGCGTTTCTTCTCAGGGTTGATCAGACTTCGCCAGGCTGTTTGCCGGGTTTAATATGGATAATGCTGCCGGGGATGAGTTCTTTGGAGTCATACCATTCTCGCAGCCCGTAGATGTAATTGTTAGGACGGACGACCCAGGCGGATATCTCTTCGTTCTTTTCATCAATCAAAGTGAATTTGACCCGAGGGGTCTCAATGGCCGTGGGGAAGAAAGGCCTGGTGTAAGCCGTCAGGGGAAGGGTGCCCATACGCCAGTGGGGATAGTTTAAGGTCACTGTGACTTCATTACCCTTATCACGGCGCATATAATCCGGATCCGGCGTTGTCAATTCATCATCCAGCCGTTGTTCTGCGATCAGCATATCTTCAGTCAGGATCGACCGATCATATTCAACAGGTGCATAGCTGAGCTGAACGGGCTTTTCACGAACGTAATCCGGCTCCAGCCGGTTCAGGAACCACTTGACGATGCCCCGAGGACCGACCTCGTCAAAGCGAGGATCTTCCTGCAAGGCATAGTTCATTGAAAACTGGACTAGCTCAGTTGGGTCATCAGTTTCGATTTCGATCTGTTCGAGCAGATCCTCAACGGGGAGAGGGCCACCGCCATACATGTCCAACACGGCCTCAGCCAGGTTGAGATGGCCAACATTAAATTCGATCAGCAGAGATTTAGGGAACCAGTTACCACCAATGCGGACCAGGTCCTTGTTTTCATCCAGTATCACATCGAGTTTTGCAGTGATTTCTTCACCAAAGGATTCGATTACAGATTCGAGGTTTGTGCCGCTCGATTCCTCATCGGCATTCACAGCTTTATTGAGCTTGTGCTCAGCCAAATTGGATGCAAACTGCTTACTCTCGCCATCCTCCAGAGCTACAGTCAGGACGGCTAAGCCTTCCAATTCGGGATTATTACCCCCACGAACTGCTGTCACTTCACCGCTGATCCAATCCATTGCAGGGAATTGGATTTTGTCTCCGACAGCATAGGTTTTCTCTGGCAAATAAATATCGCCACTTTTCTGCTGTTTTTCTTTCAGATGTTTCTTTTCAATGCGGATACGTTCTGCGATCAATGCCGATGCCAAATCGGATGAGGGCAAAGGGGTTTCTTTTTCAAGAAGGAAGCTATATAAATATTCAATATCTTGTTGCTTGATTTCTAAAGCTTGCCAATAGGAATCACTCAACCCAATGTCAACAAATGCCATAAACCAGCCTCAAATTAATCGATTATGTTAAATTATAACTTATCTGCGAATAAGGATTATACCTTAATGTGCATGATATAAGGAATGAGACAATATGAAAAATGTTAGGGGCTTGTTGGTATAATCAATCCTGCTTCAGGTGTATTTTCGCGCTTGACGTTATTGGAGGGTATACGTTTGAAATTAAAATTTACTCGTTCTCGTCTGAGAAGTGTTTCACACGCGCTGGGCGGTTGGTGGTATGTGATCCGCACCCAGCAAAATGCCTGGATTCATGCTCTGGCAACGGTCATGGTGGTCATCACCGGGATATGGTTGAGGGTGGAGACCCGCGATTGGGCCTTACTGGTCCTGGCAGTTGCAATGGTCTGGACGGCGGAATTCCTGAACACGGCCTTAGAGGTTGTCGTGGATCTGGCCAGTCCTGAACTTCACCCGTTGGCAAAAGTGGGGAAGGATGTCGGCGCGGCCAGTGTTTTGATTGCAGCATTGAGTTCTATCATCATCGGTATCCTTGTCATGGGTCCGGCATTTTTAGAGAAGCTGAGGGGTTTATTCCCCTTGTTTGGCAAGTAATTTGCTTGACACAAGAAATATAATAAAAAAGGTCTAATAAATATATAAAACTCTTATAATTGCTATGGATAATTATGTTATACTGCAATCATTAAGTTACTAAGGAGATATTGTATGATTAACGAACCAATCCACGTTACCGATGCTGCGTTTGAAAAAACCGTATTGGAATCATCTTTACCCGTTATTGTTGATTTTTGGGCCCCTTGGTGTGGCCCTTGCAAGATGGTTGCTCCCATCCTGGACAAAATCGCAAGTGAATATGCCGGCAAGATCGTCGTTGCCAAAGTCAATACAGACGAAAACGCAGAATGGGCGATGAAATATGGCGTCCAGGGCATTCCCACCATGCTGTTGGTCTACGAAGGCAAGATCGTCAATCGTCAGGTTGGCGCACTGCCAGAGCCTATGCTCCGTGAAATTGTCAATCAATTCATGGAAGTGGTCAAAGATCACCAAAGCGAGAACTAATCAACACCATTTGAAATTAAAAAAGCACTCTTTCCAGAGTGCTTTTTGGTTAATATATTTTTGTTTCAATCATCAATCCGGAACGATGTCGGCCCCAAGTTTGGCCAGCTTCTGGTCCACTTCCTGATAGCCGCGATCGATCTGGCTGACATTGCGTAAAACGCTCTGACCACTTGCGGAAAGGGCTGCCAGCACCAATGACATGCCGGCTCGAATATCCGGGCTCTCAAGGTTTTCACCATTCAATGGGGTTGGGCCTTGCACAATGCAGCGGTGGGGGTCACAAAGGACAATTTGAGCACCCATACTGACCAATTTATCCGTAAAATACATTCGCGAAGGATACATCCAATCATGGAAGAGGATGCTGCCTTTGGATTGGGTGGCGATCACGATTGCGATGCTCATCAAATCGGTGGGGAAGGCAGGCCAGGGCATCACAGAGATTTCCGGAATGGCATTTCCCAGGTCAGGTTCAATCGTCAGCGCCTGATCGGCGGGAACGACGATATCATCCCCAACACATTCCCATTTGACACCGAGACGATTCATCACCAGATGAATCATATCCAGGTGCTCAACGCCTGCATTTTTCACTCGGAGGGAACCGCCGGTGACAACCGCGGCGCCTATATAACTGACCACTTCAAGGTAATCCGGGCCGATGGTGAATTCTGCGCTGTGTAAACGGTCCACACCTGTGATGTGGAGTGTGTTTGAGCCAATATTATCGATCTTAGCGCCCATAGCATTCAGTAACTGGCAGAGTTCCTGAACATGAGGTTCACTTGCCGCATTACGCAGGATGCTTTCCCCTTTTGCCAGGACACATCCCATGATGGCATTCTCGGTACCGGTCACTGATGCTTCGTCCATCAGGATATCAGCACCGACCAATTGCCTGGCTTTGAAATGGAAATGGTTGTTGGTGTATTCCGTTTTAACGCCTAATCCTGAGAACGCAAGCATATGCGTATCCACCCGGCGACGGCCAATCACATCACCACCCGGCGGGGGTAATAAAAATTCACCCACCCGGCTGATTAATGGGCCAGCCAGGAGAATGGAGGCCCGAATCCGGCGGCAGATCATTGGATCCAGGTTCGCGGGTTTGATATCGCTGGCATCAAAGCGGAGCGTGGTTTTATCCAGGTAGTCAATTTTGACGTTGAGGCTTTCCAACAGCTTAACCATCGCCCTGACATCCAAAATATCAGGGACATTATGGAGAATAACCGGCTCATCCGTTAATAGGCAGGCCGCCATCAAGGGCAGCGCGGCATTCTTATTACCAGATGGCGTGATTTCTCCACTGAGGGGGATGCCCCCATTGATGATAAATTTTTCCATGCTAACTCCCTGCAAAGGATTGGTGATAATCGTGCGTTGAGGAAAGAACAGTTCTCTTATTTTTCATGGAGAAGTGTATCATAACCGCAGGATTATATCAGCAGGTATTTTTAAAATACCTTTGCTCCTGCTTCCAGCGCGAGGCCTTCACCGTCAAAACGCTTGAAATTATCTTCGAATTTTCGCTTGAGATCCTGGGAAACTTCGCTGAACTTATTTTTATCTTCCCAGGTGCGGGCAGGGTAAAGCAGGTCACTTGGCACTCCCGGGATCTCATCAGGCACCGACAAGCCGAAGACTGAATCCTGATGGAAACTAACCTCCGGATTGGTGAGCGCCCAGGAGACCATCGCGCGGGTATGAGGCAGGGGCATGCGATAACCGCTGTGGTAATCGCCGCCAGTCCAGCCGGTATTGATCAGCCACACCCGGCAGTCATGCTGGCGGACCTTCTCCTGCAGCATTTGGGCATAGAGGCAGGGTTTGAGAGGCAGGAATGGTTCTGCGAAACAGGTCGAAAAGGTCGCTTTGGGCTGTTTTCCCAAGCCGCGCTCTGTGCCGGCGAGCTTGGAAGTATAACCGGAGAGGAAATAGTAGGCAATTTCTTCCTCATTCAGCAAGGCGATGGGTGGCAGCACGCCAAAAGCATCCGCAGTCAGGAAGAAGATATTGTTGGGCTGACCGGCCATCCCTTGAAGGAGGCTATTCTCAATTTTGGTCAGGGGATAGGCTGAGCGGGTGTTTTCCGTGATCGTGCCATCATCAAAATCAGGTTTATGGGTTTGGGGATCCAGAACGACATTCTCGAGAACCGTTGCTTTACTATTGGTGGCCTTCCAGATCATCGGCTCCAGTTCAGGGTTCAACCGGATCGTCTTAGCGTAGCAGCCACCTTCAAAATTGAAGATGCCGTTCTCGCCCCAGCCGTGTTCATCATCGCCTATCAGCATTCGGTCTGGTGTGGCGGAGAGGGTGGTCTTACCGGTCCCGGAAAGACCAAAATAGAGTGCCACGTCGCCCTCTGGACCAACATTAGCTGAACAGTGCATTGGCAGAACATCCGCGTCTGGCAGAATGCCATTCATGACGGTAAAGGCTGATTTCTTGATTTCACCACCATATTTCGTTCCAGCAATCAGGATCACTTCCTCGCACAGGTCCAGGTACACCGCTGCGGGTGATTGAGAATCCTGAAACTCCGGGGGAAGCTGCAACCCGGAGGCTGCCAGAATAGTGATATCAGGCGCAGTTTTATGAGGGAGCCCAGCTTTTATGAAAAGGTTCTCTGCAAGTAAGGCCTGCCAGGCATATTCCGCGACCAGGCGAATTTTCTTCTGAAATTGGGGATCAGCACCGATTCGGCAATCCACCACATAGAGTTTTCGGTCGGAAAGATACTGTGTGATGATTTGTTGAAGTTCTTCAAATTGAATGGAATCAATAGGTTGGTTGATAGGCCCCCACCAAATATCCGCCCGGTTGCCATCGTCCAGCAGATATTTATCTTTAGGTGAACGGCCTGTATACGGTGCAGTAATCACATTTAGCGCACCTTCGGGGGTGAGTTCGCCTTCGTGATTTTGCAGAGCTTCCCTGACCAGGGTCTCCCGGTCAGAATTATAAAAAACGGTATCGTTGGGATGAATAGAGTTTGCATCAAGCCAATGGGTGAGTGCTTGATCCATGAAAAGGTTCCTCCTGAGAACAGTGATGGGTAAGCTTTAACTTTCGTATAGTTAAACTTATTCGATTGAATGGAAACCAGCAAACCAATACCAAATCACGTCCCTGGCAGGTTTACCGGCGATGGATGATGAGCCATCCATCATGGAAACAACTGGATTATAACCCCTGATAGAAACGCCGGAAACCCAATCCAGGTTGGCGACAATGGGGAGGATATTGTTATAGATTTGGACCTGTAAATCCAGGTCAACCGTTGACTGAGCAACTTCAATGGGAAGGAAAAGACCGTCATTTGAACAAGCGTCATCTACTACCAAACAGCCTTGTAGGGCGTCCGCTGTTGAGGGATATCCCAAAGCCAGGATGATGGGGAGGCCTGTTTGATCATATATGGGGATAGACTTTGCTGGTCGATAACATTCCAGAATTCAGCTGAGATGGCCTCGGAGCTAACTTGCCCATCCAATGAGAGGGGGGCATCAACGGTCACATAAATCGAGTCAAATAGATTGATAAAAGACGGTAGCGGATCGGCAGTGACCTGAACATTATTAGCCCAGATCAAACGTCCTGAATATATCGTCCGAATTTGTTGGATTAGCGCTTCCCATTGAGTATCAATCGAATCAGGGACATTCGTTGGCGTACCATCCAGGAACGTACCGCCGGAAAACGCCGGCAACACAGCTTTGCCGCCAAGGACAAGCTGCGCCATGTCATCATCGGCAGCGACCCTGGCATAATTTAAAATGAACGTGCTATAAGAATTAAACCAGTTCTGCCACCATTCCGGACCGTGATTCTGCGGGGACCAATATGCAGTGAGTGATTCCGTGGGGCCTAACTGGGGAAACAGACTGACGGATAATCCGAAGGACTTCGCTGAGGAAATCAAACCTTTTAGCTCATAGTTGAAGGGCGTGAGACCTAGCTGAGGTTGTAAGGCGATAACGCTATCGGTGAGGAACCACTGGGGGGTGAATTGGACCGAGTTTGCGCCAATTTCAGCCAGCGAGCTGATACTAATGGGGGCATAGGTCCGCCAGGAGGGGTTCATTTCAGGTGACAGCTCAATTTGAGTAAGATAAGC
>LQAJ01000345.1_pt1 | contig 11439 bp, 8 predicted proteins | sample 1535811 | NCBI WGS metagenome assembly LQAJ01 (sample SAMN04331587, study PRJNA305678) | bioreactor metagenome | isolation source: bioreactor_6 inoculated with Wadden Sea sediment 2nd replicate of a... | place: Germany: Wadden Sea, Janssand Flat
CTCTTCAGGAATTGGAAGTCCACGCCTTCTTCCCGGGCATGATGAATTTCTTCCAAACGGGCAGGCATCTCGGCGGCTGTGCGGCGGTAGATAATGCTGCCTTTCTTTGCACCCAGGCGCAGCGCCACCCGGACTGAATCCAGAGCAGTATTGCCGCCGCCGATCACGGCCACATGTTTGTCCTTACAGTCGATCACGGGTGTGTCATAGTTGGGGAATTTGTAGGCCTTCATCAGGTTCACCCGGGTCAGGAATTCATTAGCAGAATAAACGCCCACCAGGTTCTCACCGGGGATGTGCATAAAATGGGGCAGGCCTGCGCCGACACCGATGAACACAGCCTCGTAGCCTTCTTCATTCATCAGTTCATCGAGAGTGTAGGTCATCCCGATCACGGTGTTGGGCTGGAAGTTGACACCCAGGGCTTCCAGAGCTTGCACTTCTTCCCGCACGATTGCTTTGGGCAGCCTGAATTCCGGGATGCCATAGGCTAACACCCCGCCAAATTCGTGAAAGGCTTCAAACACCGTCACATCATGGCCAGAGCGGATCAGGTCACCGGCACAGGATAGCCCGGAAGGTCCGGACCCAATGATGGCGACCTTCTTGCCGGTCTTTTGTTGCTGGGGAATGGGCTTGGGGATCAGATCGCCGTGCTGACGTTCATAATCCGTGACAAAGCGAGCGAGAGCGCCAATCGCAACCGCATCGCCGCGTTTCTGCAGAATGCAGGATCCTTCACACTGGTCCGATTGGGGGCAGACTCGGCTGCAAACCGACGCCAGCACATTATCCTGCTTGATGAGCTGCGAGGCGGGGATATATTCGCCTTCCTTGATCAACTCGATGAATTCCGGGATGCGGACACCCACCGGGCAGCCAGCCACACAAGCAGGTCGCTTGCAGTCCAGGCAGCGCTGTGCTTCAAGCTGAACCAGCGCTTCCGTGAAGCCCAGGTTGACCTCATTGAAATCCTTATTACGCTCATCCGGATTACGGGCGGGCATGGGCTGGCGGGGAATCTTGTGGATTTCCCGCCGCTGCTGGCGTTCAACTTCTTCTGCGGCTTCTTCCAGGGCGCATTTCTCTTCGTGGAAATAAGCCCGGTTACGGTTCATCAGGGTGGCAAAATCAACGAGATGAGCGTCAAATTCCGGCCCATCCACGCAGGCGAACTTAACCTGATCACCGACTACGACCCGACAGCCACCGCACATACCGGTGCCATCCACCATGATTGAGTTGAGGCTGACCACGGTTTTGATGTTATAAGGGCGAGTTAATTCCGTCACAGCCCGCATCATGGGCAGCGGTCCGACAGCCAGGACGAAATCAAGGGGATTGCCTTCATCGATCAAAGCCTGGAGTAGGTTGGTGACGAACCCTTTGTGCCATAGGTGCCGTCGTCGGTGCAAACCCGGACATCATCCGCAATTTGGCGCAATTCATCCTCAAGGATGACCAGTTCTTTTGTCCTTGCGCCGATGATGGCTGTGACTTTATTACCGGCTTTTTTCAATGCTTTGGCCTGGGGATAGCTGACGGCGGTGCCAAGACCGCCGCCGACCACGACGACATGGCCAAAGTCCTCAATTTCCGAGGCGTTGCCCAATGGACCTACCAGGTCACGGATTTGATCACCAGCCTCAAGCTGATTTAGCTCCCGGGTGGACTTGCCGACGCCCTGAACGATCAGCGTGATAGTGCCGTGTTCCGGATCAGAATCGACAATCGTGAGGGGCACACGTTCGCCTTCCTCCGAGAGCCGAATGATCACGAACTGTCCGGGATGGCGTTTTTCAGCGATCACTGGCGCCTGGATGACGAACTTTTTGATATCCTGGGCAATAAATTGGGCATCGAGAATTGAGTGTGAAGCCATGAATCCACCTTTAATCATTAGAGTACGGCTGGAAGACCATAGAATAATATTTTATCTCATTGGGGAAGGAATGAGGGGAAATTACGGGTTTAATTCTTTTCTTTTCTTTTTGGGAGGAAGCATTACTCAGCGGGAGCGAATTCAACCTTAAAACACCAATAGGAGGCTGCTTCAACGATAGTGTTCGCCGGCAGCTGCTGGAAACAATACAGGCCAGGGGCCAGCTCGGATTCGGCATGGAGCAGGCTTAGCCCGTTTTTCTTGGTTTGGAAATTGAAGGAGATATATTCTCCGGTCTCATAGATCAGGTTGAGCGTTTCGGGGTTGGCCTCAGCTGTGTAAATCACGATTGTGGGGTTAGTGGTCTGGCTGGTGGGGATTCCGACATCCTGTGAGGGCAAGCCTTGATGCTGTTGGATGTCCGCATAGACATCATTTTCAAACAGAAAAACACCGGCATAAGGGGGTAACCCTTCAGTAACTTTTGCTCCTGAAAGAGCGCTGATCGGCAGATCGAAGTCGAAGATCGCACTGGCAGCCAGGATGCCGATAAAGGCGAACACGACCACAACCACACCCAGCAGGACGATCTCGAATGCGCTGAGTTTGGGTAAGTCTTTCAGCAGTTTATCGGACGATTTTGCCGGTTTATTCTTTTTAGGTTTCTTCCCCTCTTCTTTTTCACCGGAAGCGGCCATCTTATTGATCTCGTCCAGTTCTAGCTTGGACCATCCCTTCATCCTCTTTGGCGGGTCAGGATGCCCTTTAGGCGGGAAGGGGGAAATGGGGCTGGTGTGATCGGAAAGGTGATCGTTTTGATCAGCGATCTGATCCCGTTTGCGCTTTTGCAGGTAAGCCATACCGCGTTGCGCGGGGATATTTTGGGGGTCAATCTCGAGGGCTTTTTTCAGGAAGATCTCTTGTTTATCCAAGTCATCAATAATTGCAGCAACCCAGACCCAGACATCCGCGTTCTGGGGTTCCTCAATAATCGCGTCCTTCAGGAAGTCCAATGCTTCCTGCATGTGACCGCTCTTTGCTGCTTTGATTCCTTTTTGAAGCGAAGAGACCATAAATTCTCCCTGACGGTTTAAAGAAAACGATCGAATAATGGAGAAAATTCTTTTGTATCAAAATAAATTTATACTTTAATGATTTTACCACAGGCGAGTATGAGAATAGACTCAATGCCAAAATGCGAAACAGAATTGGAGTATCCCATGGTTTAGGGGTTTTTATTGATCGTTACATTTGAGTTCTCTCCATCATCATTTATAATGGAGGGAGTCACAGAGAGGAGAAGTATGAAGATCGGTGTTTTATCGGATACGCACGATAGCTTATCCAATGTCATTTATGCAGTTGAAACGATGCGGGATCGGGGGGTTGAGACCGTGATTCACTGCGGCGATCTGACGGATTTTGATCTTATCTCCCGATTTGAAGGGTTTCGATTGATCTACCTGTTGGGGAATATGGATCATGCCAGTGGAACCATTGTCAAGCTGGTGCAAAACATGAACCCTGACAATTTTGCAGGGACGGTTTTCACTGGTATGCTGGATGGGGTCTCAGTGGCCGCCACGCACAGCCATATTGAGGGAATGGTGATGGAATTGGTCCGGTCCAGGAAATATCAGTGGATCTTCCACGGACACACCCACCGGCGGCGAGATGAAGTGATCAGAGGGGCGCGGATTGTTAATCCCGGCGCCCTGGGCGGCTTGAACTATGGATTGCGTACATTTTGCATTGTGGACCTCAACGCATCGGATGTGGAGTTTATCCAGATCCCTTCGGATTGATGGCAATTTATGGACTATGATTCCCTTTGTAAGTATTTAGAAGCGAAACCTGATGCACGGCGGGATATGCCCTTTGGGGCGGATACGCTTGTTTTTAAAGTGATGGATAAGATGTTTGCCCTGGTGGCTGGCAGGCTGATCCCTTGACGATCAACCTCAAGGTGGACCCTGTGGAGGCTTTGTTTCTGCGAAAACAGCACCCGGCCGTGACGGCGGGTTATCACATGAACAAGAAGCACTGGAACACGATTACCCTGGATGGCAGCATCCCGGATGTGGAAATCCAGCGGATGATTGATGACTCATACCGCCTGGTGGTGAAAGGCCTGAGCAAGGCTCAGCAAGACCGGCTGCGGATGATGGGATGGACAGACGATGAAGCGTAGATTGGATAAAATTTTAGTTGTTGACCTGGAAGCTACTTGCTGGAAGGTAAACCCCCGGCGATGGGAATCAGGAGATCATCGAGATTGGCTTGTGTGTTTTGGATGTCGCAACTGGAGAACGGACAGATCCGCGGGGGATTCTGGTGAAGCCGGAGCGATCCACCATGAGTGATTATTGCCAAAGCCTGACCACGATCACACCGGAGATGTTGGAAGGGGGGATTACCCTCGTTGATGCGTGTTCATTGTTGGCTGAGCAGTATGATTCCACACATCGGACGTGGGCGAGTTATGGCGATTTTGACCGCATCAAACTCATGCAGCAATGCGAGGAGTGGGGTGTTCCTTATCCATTCGGTCGTTCACATATCAATGTCAAGAACCTTTTTGCGTTGCAACAAGGCTTTTCACAGGAAGTTGACCTAAAAAAGGCAACGGCGTTGCTGGGTATACCCTTTGAGGGTACGCTTCACCGCGGGGTGGATGATGCCTGGAATATTGCAGAAGTATTGAATCGAGTGCTCTTTAAACGCAGCAGTGAGGGGAACCTTACGGGTTGATAGGTCATTTGTAGATTAGCCTGATGGTTTGCGTAATCTTTCGATTGGATTGAAAACCTCAATTACCTGAGTGTTTTTCCTGCTCAAGTAAATTCAGATAGCCATAAACAAGAACACCCGGTGGAGGAATTTACCGGGTGTTCTTGTCGCTGCGAGAAAGGGGATTACCGTTAAGGTCTACTCATAAAGGGGATAAAGCTGAGCAAGGAGGCTGAAAGTTCAATTGTCGCCTGGTCAGTCGCGGGTGGGTTATTCGGGTCGCCTTGGGAGGTGACCGAGAGAATTACTTCTTGTACCTGACCGAGGTATGCGTCTGCAGGAACGATCACTGTGATTTCCAATGTTGTTGTTTCGCCAGGTTGAAGGTCAATCACTTCCCGGGTTTTGAGGTTGATGGTCCACGCGCTATTGCTCAAGTCGATGTCATAAGAATCCGGATTGAGGCCGGCGTTGGTAAGTCGTATTTGAACGGTGATCTCTTGCCCGGGGGCTGAACCAGCGAAAACAGTATCTGAGCTGAGATAAGGCCGATAGTCCGGTTTGGCTTCACAGGCTGTGACGGAGAAATCGTCAATATACCAACCTTCGAGACCGATGCTGGCATCGCTGCCCTGTGAGAATCGGAACTGAACATCCTGACCGGCATAATCCGACAGGTCAACAACCGTCTTGGTCCAATCCTGGAAGCCGCACCAGCCGGGGTTACCACCCAGCGGGTTGCCATAGCCATCGGAGATGGTGCCGTAATAGGGGTTGGTCAGCAGCATACTTTCAGGGACTGGTGTCCAGCTTTGACCGCTATTATCGCTGATTTCCAATATGGCACCGTCAAAACACCCGGTTGTTCCGGAGGCTTCAATATCGGTCCATTGCCAGAAATTGAGTGAGACTGGTTCATCGTAGGTTTCAGGAATGCTGATTGTCGGACTGGTCAGACGCTGCACACTGATAGCATTCTTATCTACTGAGTGATAAGAGGTGCTGGGGCTGGTGGAGCGACTCGTTGAGAGCGCCCAGGTATCATTGGTGCCACTGTGCGTCCATCCGGCGGGGTTGTTTTCGAAGTTGGTTTGATAAACATCAAGAGGCTGGGTGCCTTCGGGGCAGTCACCGGCAGCGAGGACTGTCTTGAATTGATAGGTACTGGAATAGCTGCTGGTACCGCAGGCATTGAGCGCTCGGACCCGCCAGTAATAGGTGGTGCCGTTGGCGAGTGAGCCGGCAGGGTCAAAGGAGGGCTGATCTAATCCGGATTGGGAATAGACAACCTGATTGAAGCCGCTGTCGAGGGCAACTTGGATTTCGTATATCAGACTGGATTGGGGTTCAGCCCAATTCAGGTAAGTGTCAATTGAGACATCGGTTGCACCATTGGCCGGGTTGGTCAGGGTAACAGCATCCGGTGCTGAGGCGAAAATGCTCAGGCCCAGACTATATTCATGGTAAAGGCTGCCGGAGCTGCCGCTGACGGTTAGAGTGTAATCTCCAACGTCCGCTTTACGATCGGCGGAAATGGTCAGTTGGCTGACATTGGGTGGTGTGACCGGATTGTAGCCCAAGGTTGCGGAGACATCGGAGGGCACACCCGTGACAGCCAGAGAAACAGGACTGCTGAAACCATTGGTCTGACCCACAGAAACTGTGGCGTTTGCGTCCGCACTCTGGCAAACTGAAACAGTGGAGGGTTCAACACTCAGGGTGAAGTCTGAAACTTTGGGACCAACGAGTAATTCAAGGGAAGGATCTCCCAAAAGGTTATAGGATTCCCAGTAATAACGACTTTGCGCTGTGCCGGTGCCATAGCGTTCCGATTCGACTGCCATCAGGCCAGCGAACATGAAGGAACCGACCACATTGGAGGAGTTCTCACCGCTATGGAGGGCATCGATCATTGCCCGTTCCATGATGTCATCGGGTCCCCAATAGCTGCTGGAGGACGAGCCGATGAACGCCACTGCACCTTTATTGGCTTGCAGCATCCAGGTTTCACCGAAGGATTCGGTGACATTGTAATCACCGGTGAGGCAGGCAAAGCTGGCTACCACGCTCAGAGCACCGGAATTGGAAAGGCTGCGAATATTGCTCTCACTGAGCGAAGGGCCGCCCCAGGAAACCTGCGAGCCGTGCCCGGAATAGGCCACCAAAGCCCGGCCGTTATTGAGTGCATTGATCACGTTGCTGTTACCAGCGCCGTAGGTGTGGGCATAGAGTTTATCGCCACCTGCCTGCGGATTGTTAGGGAAGGTCCCGGTATATCCGGCAGGGAGGGTGTCGTTGGAGATCACATAATTCTGAGTGGCTTCAGCGATATCCCAATAATCAGCGTCGCTGGAAGCTAATAAAGCGGCTTTCATCACCCAGCTCTCCGAACCAGAGAAATTGTTATAGGTGATCAGATTATTGATCATGGTGGTTAGCTGGCTGGTTGAGCGAGCGGGCAGCCGGCCAACAAAGATATCCGGAACCCAGTCGCTGCCGTCTACGGTGCCGTAGTACAAATCGGTCACCTTGCCAGAGGATTCCCCGGTGAAGGCAGGCATGGTTGCGGTGCCATTGTCGAGGTCGCCTACCAACAGAACGTATGTGGGGGCGATGGGCCAGTTGGTATAAGCGTTCTGGATATAGGCTTTGATTGCATTCGCTGTCGAACCCGTGGTTGAAAGCCCAGCCACGGTCACAGAGAAGCCCTGAGAAGTTTTTAGGTTAACCAGGGATTCGAGGGTGGAGATGTAGCTGTCGGGAGCGATGATCAGATAACCATCACCGCCAGTGGAACGATCAGCATCGGCCTGTACCTGGGGGGTGTAGTTCAACAAACTTTCAGATGCGAGGGCTTCAAAAGCATCGGAAGCCAGACTGGTTATCACGGTTCCCCGGCTTACCGCCCCAGGGATGGTGAGGCGAACAGTCAGTTGCTGATAGATTTGAACAGTTTGGTTTTGAGGGTCATATTGGACCGGCCAAAATGCCAATTGTGCGACCTGGTGGCCGCGCAGGATGTAGGTGTCCAGAAGTTGTGCGGGCGAATCAGGATAGATTCCATTGACCTGTTGGAAAAGGGAGGCGGGATTAACGCTGCAAAGCTCACCTGCACCGCATTTTTCAGCTTCCTGTTCAGTAGTAGGAATCGAAACAGGGAGGTTCTCCTCACCGAGGGTGGCGGTATAGGAAACGCTGTCCAGAATCTCAAAATTAACCGTTTCACCGGCCGGGATTTCGATGTCCTTATAGAGTACAGGCAGGTCAGGAACGCCTGCATCTGAGGGGTGGTCGTAGTGTGCTTCATTAAATAGAGCACTTTGATCGTCAACGGGTTTTTGCAGTGGATTGGCAGGGAACTGTATGACAAGTTCCAGCACATCACCTGCGGGGGTGTTGACGCTGATTTCCGGTTGGCTCAATTCCTGGTGTAACTCGGTTCCCTGCGTTGCAGCAATGACGGTCACAGGGAACACGAGTGACATCAGGATTGGAACCATTAAGAGGAGTTGTTGTAATTTACCTTTTTTCATTCGCAAGTTGCCTTAAAATCTGATTTGCGGATATAATCTTTCTCATTATTTCTTTGTTGCGGTTTCATGTTACGAAGATTTGGCATCAAACGAGTGTAAAAAAAACACCGATTCTGACAAGAAAACATGATTTTTAGTTAGAATAAAATTAGAAAGCTCGATTTTCCAGCAACTCTAATCTGTGTCTTAAGTTAAGGATCGCTTTTATGGTGAATGTGGAGTTCGTGAAAGAGATTCGCCCCAAAATTGTTGATGATTTCAGCGATATGGGAGAATTTCAACCGCGCACACCGGCCATTGCTAAAGCATTTGACCTCGGGAAGAGACTGCACAAAGGCCAGGTTCGGCTGAGCGGGGAGCCATATTTTGAAACCCACTGTGTGTGGATCGCTTCATTTATGGATCGCCTGGTGCAGAATGAGGCCTGGACGATTGGCTCACTTTTACATGATGTCGTGGAAGACCAGGGGGAGACGCTGGAAGAGATTCAGCGCGAGTTTCCTGGGGTGCTTGGTAAGCATGTGGCTTATCTGGTTGATGGCGTCACTAAGATGAGCAATCCCCGAGGCGGACGCTCGAGAGAATTGGAAACCCTCCGGAAGATCGCACGGTTCCGCGATCCGGGGGTTTTTCTTATTAAAATGGCCGATAAGAGCCATAACATCATGACCTTGGAATATATGACCCCCGAGAAGCAGCGACAGAAGGCTACTGAGGCGATCCGGGCCTATGGCAAGCTGGCTGGGATTCTCAATTGTTATCGCTGGCGTCGCTGGCTGGAGGATATGGCTTTCCCTTATGCGGAGCCGGATATCTACCAGTTTGTCACCAGTCAGATTGACCAGGACCCTCGGCTGGACATTGACTTCATTAACGAGATGCTTGAGCGTCTTAGCGCCCTGATGGATGCAGAGGGGATCAATGGCACTGTGCGCATTATTGTCAATGGCTATTGGCAGGCCTGGCAGAAATTGCGCCGAATGGCCCGCGACCGCCGGACTTCTCTGGACGATTTCTCAGCTGTGAATGACATTGTTAGTTTCCGAATGCTGGTCGAAGATTCAAGCGTTGAAGCCTGTTACCGGTTGCTTTCCAGAGTGAACCGGTTTTTTAATCGCAATTTGGACCAGAACCGATTTGATGACTATATCGCTAATCCCCAGCATGGCTATCGGGCATTGCAGGTGACCGCCTGGCTGCCGGATATAGGCGCGATTGAAGTGGCGATTACAACTGAGGAGATGGAAGGGGAGAACCTCTGGGGTGTGATCTATGCCCTGCAGCACGGTAAGGAGATCAACCAATATAAGCCGATCCAGATCTTCACGCCGACTGGCGGGACCCGCTTCCTTCCGGATGGCTCTACTGTGCTGGATGCCGTGGCGGCTATTCAGGATTTCTTACTAGATAAGATCAGCCGGGTGGAGGTTAATGGGGAGCCGCGCGAATTGAGTGACCCGGTCAATCCAGGTGATGTTGTTGAGGTGATCACAGGCGGCCAGCGGATGGTGCCCTCTGAGGAGTGGCTGGATTTCTGCAACTTGTCTACTGCCCGTCAATTACGTTCCGTGTTGATAACCGTCGCGCTGAAACAGACTGCTGAAGAAGGACGCGAACAACTGCGGCCATTGTTGGTTGAACGCGGGATTGTGGACCTGGAGGATGTGCAGGTGCAGGAACGGGTGAAGCTGGAGAATTTGTTGAGTTCCGTCTCGGCTGCCAGCCTGGATGACCTATATTCTGCACTGGGTGGTGGCGCGGTCCGACTCTCGGAGGTCGATGAAGCACTCGATGAAGCGGGAATCTCACGCGAGGAACTTGGCTGGACGACGATCAACATCGTAGGCCCAGGTAACACTAATAAACCCGGTGTTCTGGCCTATTTGGCGGGTCTGGTTTCGAATTTTGGGGGAAATATCCTGCGAACGGTGAACAACACCTTCTCGGATGGCTCGTTTACCCTGCGCTGGGTGATCCAGGGGCTGGATGACTCACGCAAGGATGATCTGCTTGTGGCTTTTATCAATTGCGAGATCGAATTGGTCAAAGTGGAAATAGTGTAGACTTTAGTTCAATACTTCCAAAGTGTATGTGTCAAAATTGAAGAAATATTGACTGCCAGATGCGGACTGGAGGATTATGCCATCGGGGGTATCTGCCAGGATCTCTAGTTTGCCATCAAACTCATCTGTGATGATGATGGTTGCATTGAGAATAGCCTTTTCCTGTGAGATCTCCTGAACATAGATCACACCCTGGCCGGGATGATCAACTGATGAACCGGCGCCAATTTGGAGGTAACCCGCATTCGTTCGGGCCTGCCAGACGGTGGTCAGTTCCGAGCCATATGGGAGCCCGGCCATCTCGCCACCTGCGATGATCCCTTCTATGAAAATGGGATCGGTGTAGCCTTGTGGGTTGGATAGGTGGATCGTTTCCTTGGGTGCCGGGTTGGCTGCAGATAGCACCATCTTCTCTGCAAGCGTGTTCAGCAAGTCCAGCTTGGAAGTGATCAGCGTTTCGGCTTCTGCACTCGGTGACTGCGATTGCAGCGTGTTCGTCAGGTCAACTAGACGGGAGGCCATCGAAACCGGCAGATCGCTAATTGAATCTGAATTGGCGGTGTAGAGCTCAGGGTAGGCCTCTTCCCGCAAAATCCAGCGAATGTCTGTGGCCCAGTCCAGGCTTTGGGCCGTGTCCGGGCTTTCGTTGAGTTCCATGTAAAGCTGCGAATAGCTTCCGCCGGGGTGTTGTCCGTGCCACTGCAGCTCCATTGTTCACAGGCTTGCATTTGGGTGAAAACACCGGTGATGTCCATCCGCGCACCGTGGGCGTCGTAGGCATATTGGCTGAGGGTGGCCCACTGCTGGGCATGGACCCCACTGGTTAGATAGATGAGTGGCAAGGGCAGGGAGGGCTCAAACCCCCACGAGACATACCAAACATCATCAAGGGTCCATTCCGGGAAGGTGGAGGTTCCGCATTCCAGGTTGGGTAGGGCATCAAAGGGACAGCCGGCAGCGTCACCATAATAAAGCATCGGCGCTTCAGCCACACTGCCATATCCTGTGAGCCAGGCAATGGAGTTGGTGGGTGAATTCCAACCCAGTTCGATATCGCTGGCACCATAGGCCTGAACTTGTTGGAGCATATTGTTATCAAAAAGGGTTTGGTTAAGGGTGTTGACCATCCTAGCCCAGACGGCACCATGTGCGGTCATTTTCTCGGCGGTGTCCAAAGAGTTGGGCTTATTGTTTGTTCCCACGCCTAATACAAGGTTGGATTCGTTATCTG
>LQAJ01000346.1_pt1 | contig 11371 bp, 12 predicted proteins | sample 1535811 | NCBI WGS metagenome assembly LQAJ01 (sample SAMN04331587, study PRJNA305678) | bioreactor metagenome | isolation source: bioreactor_6 inoculated with Wadden Sea sediment 2nd replicate of a... | place: Germany: Wadden Sea, Janssand Flat
GGCCTGAATGGGCAGTTCGCGGTGGCCTCGGTCAACAAGAACCATGAGCTCGACTTTTTTGGGTCGTCCGTAGTCGAGGATGGCCTCAAGAGCGGCACGGATGGTGCGGCCCGAGTAAAGCACGTCGTCAACAAGGACGATGGACGCGCCTTCGATGTCGAAGCCGATCTCGGAACAGTTGATCGTGGGCGCGAGTTCGAGATTGGTGGTCCAGTCGTCGCGATACAGGTTGATGTCGAGCTTCCCCAGCGGGACTTTGCGTCCCAGACGGTCATCGAGCAGTTTCTTGATTCGTTCGGCCAGATCCGCGCCTCTGCGCTGGATGCCGATAATGGCGAGATTGTCGCTGTCGCCGTGCCGTTCGTATATTTCAAAGGCGAGCCGCTCAAGCGTTCTGCTCATTTCCTTATCTGATAGTATAGTGCCGCATTCTTCCATTTTTATGCCTCGCATGCGCTTTGGGCTGATGTACAATGTCTCGAATTATCCCATCCCCCAAGGACGGTCAATATCGATGGGCGGGAAACTGTCAATTTCAGTTTGACAAAGGGGTACTTTGATCTTACCTGTTCCTTTCCCGACCATAAATAGGAGGCAATCTCATGTTTGAAGTTACTGAAGCTGCCCAGGAGCAGCTCAAAGGCTACTTCCAGGACAAGGAAGCATCCCCTGTCCGGGTGTATCTCGCTGCGGGCGGCTGAGCAGGCCCGCGCCTGACCCTGGCTCTGGATGAGCCTAACGATAAAGACGAAGTGTGCGAGGCAGGTGGTTTCACCTTCCTGATCGAAAAAGAATTGCAGGCTCAGACCGGCAAGATCAAGATCGATATGACCTACTACGGTTTCGTTGTCGAATCGGAAAATCCGGTCGGCGGCGGTGGCGGCGGCTGCGACGGCGGCTCCTGCAGCAGCGGTTCCTGCTCCTGCTAATCAGCCATATACCGAACCCGATAGGCGGCACTCCACACGGAGTGCCGCCTTTTTTTGCAACTGGGGCTAGACAGATAATAATTACTACTTATAGTTTGTAGAACATTAACACTCAGGAGTAATCATGATTAACGTAACAGAATCCGCACAGCAGGAACTGACTTCATATTTCGCAGACAAGGAAGCCCAGCCCATCCGGGTCCATCTGGCTGATGGCGGGTGTTCCGGCCCGCGCCTTTCCCTGGCGCTTGCTGAAGTCCGTGACGGCGACAAAAGTGTTGAGAAGGGTGACTTCACTTTTCTCATCCACGAAGAATTGGTCGAGGCCACTGGCGTGGTGACCGTCGATATGACAGAGTATGGCTTTTCCCTTGAATGCGAAAAGGAAATCCCCGGCATGGGCGGCGGCTGCGGTTGTTCGTCCGGCGGTTGTTCTTCCGGCGGTTGCGGCTGCTAGATAGACGCGCGCGAGATTGCCGTCTGACCGGATGTTCCGGTTCAGCTGAATACAAGAAGGGAGTTCCATGCGGAGCTCCCTTTTCTATTGTGTTGTATCTGGCCGCTCGGCGTGTGGCAGACCGTACTTCGCTTCCAGTTGCAGCAGTGTGTCGGATGCCCAGAATTTTCGCATTTCCGTATCGAAATCGGCAAGCAGTCTTTCCTTGTCTTCCGTATCGCCGCAAAATGCCACGTAAAAGAAAATCTCGGAATCAGGTACGCGTGCCGCTCTGACATTTTCAATATTCAGTTCCTGCATCAGGAGCATTCCCATGCTGTAGGATGTGATAAAGACGTCAATCCGTCTCATTTGCAGGAGTTTGAATAATTTCTGTTCGGCATGTTCCCCGGCAACTTCGAGCAAAAGTGGGGAGTCCTTGTGGCGTGTTATATACGTGTCGATTTCAGAAGTGTATTGAACACCCGCCACATATCCGAGTCTTTGTGTCAGCAGGGATGGCGTTCCGTTGTATTGCCATTTTGAGTGACTGTTTATGAAAAAGGCGAGCGCTTCTCCTCCAATGCTTTCTTTGGAACGGAGGCACCCTTCCAGCTTTTCATTGCCGGCAACGGCCAGGATTTCGGGTTCGGTCCAGAGCAATTCCGCCCGTGCAAACGGAACTTCAATGGCCCGAATGCCTATTCCGTTTTTGCCGAAGACTTCACGCAGGATTTCAACCGCGATGCCGGGAGAGTCTGGAGTGTCAAAACAGAAGAACGGGCAGGCTTCGTCATACGGCAGGATCAGTTCCGGTTCTTCGGCTCTGATTTCGGCAGGAGCGGACAGCAGGAAAGACAACCCCAGAAGCAGGGCTGCAAAAGGGAATATCTGGAAATGAAAGAATCGATTCATGGCCCTCACGTACACGGTTTTCGGAGATCAATCCAGATGGGAGGGGTTATAATAAATTGGTTTTCGAGAGCAGGGGAAATGTCGCTAAAAATGGCAATGTTAGGTAAAGAAAAACGAAAAGGGCCGAGGCGCATGTGCCTCGGCCCATTCGATTAGGACCGCAACCCCGGTCGCCCGGGTTTAATCGAAAGTCCTCTCATCGACGAGTTTTGCGGCGTCATCCGGTAATGTGCCCGGTTCAACGACCTCGACGACGGGTTTCAATTTCATGATGTTCTGAAAATCGACGATGAATCTTTCCTCGTCGAACTCCATTCCAGTCTCAACTAACACGACAAGGCTATCTCGTCCACCCGGATTATTCACTCGAATCTGCCAATTCGCAACATCCGGATATTCCTTGAAACAAGCGGCCGCCTGAGCGGGGTAGACAAACTGTCCCTTGACCTTGGCCGTGTCATCGGCGCGGCCTTTCCAGCCGGTCAGTTTCCGGGCCGTCCGCCCGCATTCGCACTCGCTGTCGTCAATGGACGACAGATCGCCGGTTGCCAGCCGAATCAGCGGATAATCACTGAAAACGGTGTGACCACCACTTCGCCGGTTTCGCCGTCCGGCAGCGGTTCGCCCGTCTTGGGATCACAGATTTCCACGTGACGGAAGTTGGACAGGTGCATGCCGTTCAGGGCCATGCATTCGTAAGCGATGCAGCCCACGTCCGCCGTGCCGTAGCCCTGCCGGATCGTGATGCCGAACATGCTTTCCACTTCCTGCCTGAGATTTTCGGTCAGCGGCTCGGCAGCCACGTATGCCTTTTCCAGATGGAAGTCCTTTTTGAGATCAAGACCGGCGGCCGCAGCCTTTTGGCCGATCACTTTCAGGTAGCTTGTCATGCCCACGAATGCCGTCACCGGAAGCTGTGTCAGAAATTCGATCTGTTTGTCCGTATTGCCGGGGCCAGCCGGGATCACGCCGCATCCGATGTCCCTGAGCGGCTCCTCCAGCATCAGGCCCGCCGGGGTCATGTGGTACGAAAAGGTCATCTGTGCCAGATCGCCCGGTCGGAATCCCGCAGCGAAAAATCCCTCGGACCACGCCCAGTAATCGGGTTCGCGGCCTTCCGGGTCGAAGATCGGTCCCGGTGACTGGTAAATACGTCCAAGCTGGCCCGGTTCACAGTTCAGGAACCAGCCCAGTCCGTGTTCACTCTGCCATTTGATGATGTCCTGCTTTCTCAGCGGGGGGATTTTCCCGTAATCATCGAAGTTCTTGAAATCCCGTGCACAGGCTCCGAGCTTTTTCAGCCGTGCCTGAAATTCTCCTGATTTCCTTTCGGCCTCGAACAATACTTCCCTGACGGATTTCCACTTTCGTTTCAGCCTCTTCTCGCGAGGTTGTGTCTCGTATTCGTGGTAATACATAAGAATGCCTCCGGCGGTTTGGACCTTTGGATTCGTGAAATGGATTGTGAGATTTCCCGAACAATTCGATGTGCTTTGCGAGACTGTGCGAGCACACAGTTCTCCCTTAGCATTTACGGCGACATAATGAAATGGTTCACGGCAAAGCCTGCTCGCCTGCACGGATATGCAGGTGAATGGCTGGAAATGGAGGGGGGCTTTTCAGGAAACGAGGCCTTTCGAAATCCGAAAAGAAAACGGATTTCGAAAGGCCTCTGATTTTCTACAGGAATTTTCCGGTGACCGAGTCAGGGTTGGCGATGATCTGTTCGGGAGTACCCGCAGCCACGATCTGGCCGCCGTGTTCTCCCCCGCCGGGGCCGAGGTCGATGACGTGGTCCGAGGCCATGATGACGTCGGTGTTGTGTTCGATGACGATGACGGTCGCGCCTTTTTCGACAAGAGCGTGGAGCACCCGGATAAGCTTGCCGACTTCATGCATGTGCAGACCCGTGGTCGGTTCGTCAAGGATGTAGAGCGCTCCCGGCAGGTTCCGTTTGCCGAGTTCGCGGGATATCTTGATGCGCTGCGCTTCACCGCCCGAAAGTGTCGTGGCGGGCTGGCCGAGCTGGAGATATTCCAAACCGACCTGCGCGAGGACGTCGAGGCGGCGCATGAGCGGCGGATGGTTGGCAAGAATTCGCGGGCCTGCCGCACGGTCATGGCGAGGACGTCCGCGATGTTCTTGCCCCTGTATTCGACCTCAAGGGTCTGGGCGTTGTAGCGTTTGCCCTTGCAGGTTTCGCAGGTGACATACACATCGGGCAGAAAGTGCATTTCCACACGAATCTGGCCGTCTCCCTTGCACGCTTCGCAGCGGCCGCCCTTGACGTTGAATGAAAAACGTCCGGGCTGGTAGCCTCGGGTGCGGGCTTCCTTTGATCCGGCGAATATCTTGCGGATTTCATCGAATATTTTCGTGTAGGTCGCCGGGTTGGATCGGGGAGTGCGGCCGATGGGCGTCTGGTCGATGGAGATGACCTTTTCGATCTTGTCGAGGCCGTTGATTCCCGCGATCTTGCCGGGGTTGTTGGCCTTGTTGCCGTTGTAGAGCTGGATGTGCTTGTAGAGCGAATCCATGACGAGCGAACTCTTGCCTGAGCCGGACACGCCGGTGACGCAGGTCATGACGCCGAGGGGGATCTCAACGTCGAGATTTTTGAGGTTGTTGGTTTCCACTCCCTTGAGGACGATGGAATCCTTGGGCTTGCGCCGGGTCTCGGGCGGGGCGATGAACATGTCGCCGCGCAGGTATTTTCCGGTGAGGGAATCCGCCTTGACGAGATCTTTGACCGGTCCCTGAAATACGATTTCCCCGCCGAGCCAGCCGGAGCTTGGCCCGATTTCAATGACGTGGTCGGCTTCGCGGATGGTGGGTTCATCGTGTTCGACAACGAGGACGGTGTTGCCGCGTTTCTGGAGTGATCTGAGGGTGTCGATCAGTCGCTGGTTGTCGCGGGGGTGCAGTCCGATGGACGGCTCGTCAAGGACGTAGGTGACGCCGACGAGACCGGAACCGAGTTGCGAGGCGAGCCGGATGCGCTGGGCCTCGCCGCCGGACAGGGTGCCCATGTTGCGTCCCATGGAAATATAGTCGAGACCCACGTTGACCATGAAGCCGAGGCGATGCGTCAGCTCCTTGAGGAGCGGTTCGGAGATGAGTGTCTCGTGGCCGGTGAATTCCAGATTTTCGAGCCATTCCAGAGCGCGCTGGATGGACATGGACGAGAACTGGAACATGTTTTGTCGGCCACGCGCACGGCAAGGGCTTCGGGGCGCAGGCGCGCGCTTCGCAGTCGGGACAGGGGCGGGACTGCTGAAACCGTGCGGTCCAGTGATCCCAGACGCCGGACTGCTGCTGGCCGTATTCGAGGATGGGCACCACACCGGGCCAGCCGGTTTCCGGGCTGCCGTAGAACAGGGCGGACCATGCTTCCTCGGAGTATTCCCCGAGCGGTGTGTCCAGTGTGAAGCCGTGGGCTTGGCGAGTTTCTTGAGTTTGGGACCGTACTGCTCCTGCCGGTAAGCGGATTTCCACGGGATCACGCCGCCGTCGTTGAGCGAGAGTCCTTTGTTGGGTGAAATGAGGTCCGGTTCGAAATATTCGACGCTGCCGATGCCGTTGCAGGTGGGGCAGGCGCCCTGCGGCGAGTTGAAGGAAAAGAGCTGCGGAGTGAGCCGCGGCATGGAAATCTTGCAGGACGGGCAGGTGGACAGGGTGGACATGAAGGTGTCGCCGGGATTGTCGCCGCCCACAACGGATACGATCATGCGTTCGTCGCCCCGTTCCAGCGCGAGTTCCACGGAATCGGCCAGACGCTTCTTGATGCCGTCTTTGATGACAAGGCGGTCCACCACGAGATCAATGGTGTGCTTCTTGTTCTTTTCGAGTTCCGGCACGTCGTCGAGCGTATACATGCTGCCGCCGATGCGAACGCGAACGAATCCCTCTTTCCGGAGCTTGTCCAACAGGTCCTTGTGCGTGCCTTTCTGGTGCTCCACCAGCGGGGCGAGCAGCATGAACTTGGTGCCGTTCTCCATGGCGAGGATGGTCTCGACGATCTGGTCCGTGGTCTGGGCCTCGATGGCCTTGCCGCATTTCGGGCAGTAGAACTTGCCGAGGCGGGCGAAAAAGACGCGCAGAAAATCGTAGACTTCGGTGACGGTGCCGACCGTTGAGCGCGGGTTGCGTGTGGCGGTCTGCTGTTCCAGCGAAATGGCCGGGGACAGTCCTTCGACCTTGTCCACGTCTGGTTTGTCCATCTGGGGCAGGAACTGGCGGGCGTAGGCGGAAAGGGATTCCACGTACCTGCGCTGACCTTCTGCATAGACGATGTCAAAGGCAAGGGTTGATTTTCCGGACCCGGACGGGCCGCATACGACAACGAGTTCGTCGCGCGGGATGTCGAGTGTAAGGTCCTTGAGATTATGGTGTCGGGCACCTTCGATATGGATGGATTTCCTGTCTGCGGATGTAGTCATTGGGGGAGGATAAACATTCCTAGATGGAAGGCAAGCCCGGAATGCGATCCAATGAAAAAAATGTGTTCTTACACCAAGAGCAGCGTGGCAAAAAAAGTGCAACAGACCTGTTTCCCGGAGAGTTCATCTATTGAGGTCCTGAAAAAACCGATAAATCGTTATGAATACGATTTACAACCGCGAGTCCTGAAAGTATGTTAAAGGAGTAATAAAGTTTCACTGTCCCGGGTGTCACTGTTGTCGAGATTGCCTGTGGATTTATAATACGGTTCGAAGGGAGTAGTCATGGGTTCCACCGCCTCCGCTGATAACGGCGGGTCGAATGCAAAGCAGAAAAAGAAAGCTCGCCTGTTCAAGGTGTCGCCCTACATGGTCATCCCGTCCCGTGTGGGCGGTTTTTCCCTGTTCCTGAAACAGGCGGAAGGCTATGTGCTGTACGCGGAAAAAGGCGAGTTGTTCACTGATGCGCACAAGGAGCGTCTTGGCGAGCTTGACGTGGAACACCTGTACGTCAAAGCCGAGGATTACCCCCAGTATGCCGTTTATGTGCAGGAGCATCTGGAAGAGGTGCTCGGTGATGAGGCTATTCCCGTGCGCGAACGTGCCCGTGCCTGGAACGACGCCACGGTCTCGCTTGCCAAGGAATCGTTTGACAGGAGCCTGCCCAAATCCATGGACAAGCGGCGGTTCGGGAAGATTCGTTCCCTCATTTCCCACAGCCTGAAATTTTTGGCGCGTGATGATGCGCTCAAGGAATTGTCCCGGTTCATCACCGAAGGCAACGAGCTGTTTCGGCACGGCATCGGCGTCATGGTGCTCACCGTCAGTGTGCTAAATACCTTTGTCAAAGACGATGCCGATCTGCTTGTCGCCGTGGGTATGGGAGCCATGCTGCATGACATCGGCAAGCTGGAACTGCCTGAAACCCTGTTTACCCGCCGCTGGGACGGCCTGACACAGATCGAACAGGACATGGCAAGATCACATCCGGCTCTGGGAGTCGGGCTGTGCTCCTCCCTGCCTTTGCCGCAGGAAACACTGCAATGCATCCTGTTTCATCACGAACTGGAGGACGGCAGTGGCTATCCGTCCGGCGCTTTGGGCGATCTGCTCCCCAGCTATGCCAAGGTCCTTTCCCTTTGCAATGAATACGACAATCTCACACGGGGCGCCAAGGGCAGAAAGAAACTCACCCCGTTTGAAGCGCTTACGCGGATCAAATCCCGCCGGGGGGCATTCAATGCCGAGATGCTCAAACGGCTCATTGCAGTCCTTTCAAAGGCGGAACTGGCCTAGTCTGTTTTTTTTTGAATTCAGAGGGTTTTCAACGAGACAGGCCCCGGAAGCATGTGCTTCCGGGGCCTGTCTTATTTGGAAAAATAGTAAAAGTAATGAGCGGGCCGCGATCCGTTACTTGAACGAGAAGGTCCATCCTTCGTTGACTGCGGAAGTGAAGTCGATTTTGAGGGAACCCATGATTTCCTGAATCAGGGTTTTGTCCACGACAGGTCCTTCAATGAGTGAGGCCTTGCCTTCGATTTCGCAGAGTTCCTTGAGCTTGTCGAAAAGCCTGCTGTTCACTGCCCAGCATGTCGACGAGGCCGAGTGCGAGAGCCTGACGGCCTGTGACGGCGCGTCCGTCAGCAATGGCTTCCACCCTGCTGCGCTTCATGTTGCGTGCCGCGGCGACGTCATCCACAAATTGTGCGTGCAGGTCGAGCATCATGCCGAGAATCTGGTCGCGCTGTGCCGTGGTGAGGTCGCGCATGGGCGTTCCCGCGGCCTTGTATTTGCCGGTGGTGAGAATCTCGGGTTTGATGCCGAGTTTACGGAGAGCCTCGCCTACTGTGACGAATTCGGCCATGACACCGATGGAAGCGGTGATGGAGCCGGGGTTGGCCACGATGACGTTGGCCGGAGCCGACGCGTAGTAGCCGCCGCTGGCTGCGACGGTCGAGTAGGAGGCGACAACCGGCTTGCGGCTCGTGAGGTCGGTGACGGCTGATATATCTCCTGTGACGGGGCGATTGCGCCACCCGGAGAGTTGACGCGCAGGAGCACGCCCGAGACGGAGTCATCGTCGCGCAGGGTTCGTATCCAGTCGACTACGTCCGTGGAGTCCATGATGGTGCCTTCGATGTGCACCACGCCGAGCTTGTCGCGTCCCAGTGAGAAGTTGCCATCCGTCCAGCCCATGGAACGGAAAAAGGCCATAGCCCCCAAAATGAGGACTATGGCCATTACTATCATCATCACCCCGAAAATGAGGGGGTGCCGCTGGGAGAAACGTGTGCGTGTTTCTTCCAACATAATGATTCTCTACTTGGTTTCTTCGGACTCCTCGACGGGAGCTGCGGCCTCTTCGGCCGGGGCTTCTGCGGGAGCTTCGGTTTCAACTGCTTCGGGAGCAGCTTCAACAACTTCCTCGACGGGGTTGTCGAGAGCGTCGCCGGCAGCTTCTTCGAGCTTTTCGCGGAGCAGGTCACCCAGAGTGGAACCTGTGGATTCGCCGGCAGCACCGCCGCCGAAGCTCTTGGACTTGCCGCCACCGCGTGCAGGCTCTTCCTTGGTCTGCTTGATGGACAGGCCGAGACGGCGTTCATCAGCGGAGACGTGGATGACCTTGGCTTCGATGGTGTCGCCTTCCTTGAACATCTCGGAGGGGGACTTGATCTTCTTGCGGCTGATCTCGGAAACGTGAACCAGACCTTCGATGCCTTCCTCGACCTCAACAAACAGACCGAAGTCAGTGATGTTGGTGACGGTACCGTTGATCAGCTGACCCACGGGGTACTTGGCCGGGACCTGAGTCCACGGGTCTTCGGTGAGCTGCTTCACGCCGAGGGTGAACTTCTCGTTTTCCTTGTCCACGGTGAGGACTTTGGCCTGAACAGCGTCGCCGGACTTGTAGACTTCCGAAGGATGACGGATTTCTTGGTCCAGGAGATGTCGGAACGTGGATGAGGCCGTCGATGCCTTCCTCGATGCCGATGAACACGCCGAATTCGGTGATGTTCTTGATAGCGCCTTCGAGGACGGTGCCCTCGGGGTACTTCTCGGCCACGACATCCCACGGGTTCGGGGAGATCTGCTTCATGCCGAGGGAGATGCGCTTCTTGTCGGGATCGACGCCGAGCACGATGACTTCGACTTCTTCGCCGACCTTCACCATCTGGGAAGGATGACGGAGCTTGCGGGTCCAGGACATCTCGGAGATGTGAACCAGACCTTCGACGCCGTTTTCCAGTTCCACGAATGCGCCGTAGTCGGCGAGATTGGTGATGGTACCGGTGAATCTGGAATCCTGGGGGTACTTCTCAGCAATGTTCTCCCACGGATCGGGAACGAGCTGCTTGAGACCAAGGGAGACCTTCTGTGCTTCGCGGTCGAAGGAGAGGATCTTCAGTTCCAGATCGTCGCCGAGCTGGACCATTTCCTTGGGATGCTTGATGCGCTTCCAGGACATGTCAGTGATGTGGAGGAGACCGTCGAGGCCGCCGAGATCGATGAACACGCCGTATTCGGTGATGTTCTTGACCTTACCGGTGACGACCTGGCCGTCTTCGAGGGTGCCGAGCAGCTTGTCGCGCTGTTCGCTGCGCATCTCTTCGAGAAGCACGCGGCGGGAAACGATGACGTTGCTGCGGCGGCGGTTGATCTTGAGGATCTTGAAGTCGAATTCCTGATTGACCAGGGCGTCCATGTCCGGGACCGGGCGCAGATCAACGTGGGAACCGGGCAGGAATGCTTCCACGCCGCCGAGATCGACGGTGTAACCGCCCTTGATGCGGCGGATGATGCGGCCGACGACTTCGCCGTCTTTTTCCTGCACTTCTTCCAGTTTATCAAAAGCTGCATCCGCTTGGCCTTGTCACGGGACAAGTAGATGGTGCCTTCGGCTTCATTCTTGCGGGCGACGAAAACATCGACCTTCTCACCGACCTTGACTGCGACAGTGCCGTCAGCCTCGGTGAATTCCATGATGGGAATCTGCCTTCGGACTTGAAATTCACATCAACGAGGACATAGTCCTTGTCGACCTTGACGACTTCACCAGCAACGATGGTGCCCTCGTCCAGATCCCCGAAATCGGAATTCAGATACTCATCAAGAGCATCAGCAAAATTCATTTCCATGTCGGGGGATTCGACGACATCATTAGTTTTTTCCATGGGTTACCTCCACAACGGACCTCGGACAAAGTATTTTTAGCGTATATGTTAAAGATAAGGGTACCGGCGCAGACAGAGGGATTCGTTCCGAGGCCGTCGAGCCTCTTTCTGCGCGGTCGGTCCTGTGGACCGGTTCCGCTATCTTTACGCTCCTTTTAAAGAAGGCCTGCCATTTTGGCTGGTTATGGCTGTCAAGCCTTGCCTCCTACAATAAGAAGAATCATGCTTCTAACGGAAAAACGTTCCTCTGTAAACTCTTTTCTCCCAACGAATTTCGCCTGATTTCAATGTTTTTATCAGTTCTTGGATGATGCGGGTTTTAAAAGAAACAACCGGGGAAAATTGTCCCCGGTTGCAAAGGTCGCAGATGGTTCTGTCGGGTTATTCCTTGCAGCTGTGTTTCATGTTCGTGCCCTCGACGATGAAAGCCACGGATTCGGCCACATTGGTGGCGAGGTCCGCGATGCGTTCCAGATGGCG
>LQAJ01000347.1_pt1 | contig 11339 bp, 14 predicted proteins | sample 1535811 | NCBI WGS metagenome assembly LQAJ01 (sample SAMN04331587, study PRJNA305678) | bioreactor metagenome | isolation source: bioreactor_6 inoculated with Wadden Sea sediment 2nd replicate of a... | place: Germany: Wadden Sea, Janssand Flat
CCCGATTTGCGTTAATAGCATACAAGCTCAAAAAAAATACATTTATCGTATCTATGGAGGAACGACAAAATGCAAAAGAAACTTACCCTTATTTTGGTTGGATTGATGATCGTGGGCCTTTTGGCTGCCTGCAACACGACAGCTGCTCCTGCTGCGCCCACTAAACCCAGCCGCTCAATGAACGTCAGCGGCACAGGTGAAGTCTCCCTTGTCCCAGATATCGCCAGCATCAATATCGGCGTCCATACGGAAGCTGATGAGGTGTCCGATGCCCTGAGCCAGAACACAGACCAGGCCAATGCGATTGCAGATGTATTGCAGACCCTCGGCGTGGAGGAAAAGGACGTCCGGACTTCAAACTTCAACGTCTATCCCTCAAACCGCTATGACCCCATGACCGGTCAGGTCACTGGCACCTACTTCGTTGTGGATAACACCGTGACCGTGATCGTGCGGGACCTGTCCACTCTCGGCGATGTGCTCACGGCAGTTGTCAATGCCGGCGCCAATAACATCAACGGCATCTCATTTGATGTTGAGGATCGTGATGCTGCTGTTGCCCAGGCCCGTGAGCTGGCCATCCAGAACGCTAAAGAAAAAGCTCAGGAAATCGCTGATGCAGCCGGCGTTGAACTCGGTGAACTGCTGAGTATCAATGTCTATGGCGGCAACAACTACATAACTTATTATGATGCCAAGGGCGGCGCCTATGCAGAAAGCTCCGTCCCCGTCTCAGCCGGCACTCTGACCATCACGATGGAATGCAGCCTGGCTTACGAATTGAAGTAAAGAAAAATAAACAAAATTCCGGGAAGGTTTCCGCCTTCCCGGATAATCACTAACCGGACACTGTTAGGAGAAGTACAAAATGAAAAAAACACTTATAGCGATCTTTGCCGTATTGGCCCTCGCTGTTCTGATGACCGGCTGCTCTGCCCTGCAAACCACTGCAGTCGCCAATGAAGAGATCCGCACACTCAATGCCAGCGGTACCGGTACAGTCTACATCGTACCTGACATCGCTCGCGTGACCATCGGCGTGAACACCCAGAACGAAGATGCCGCAACTGCCCTCAGCGAGAATACCCAGGATGTCAACGCGGTTATGCAGCTCTGAAAATCTCGGCGTTGCTGAGAATGACATTCAAACCAGTAATTCTATGTCTATCAGCAAACAAACTACAACTACGCCAACATGGAAATGGACCCTGAGAGCGAACCCCAGACCGTCTTCGTTGTTCAGAACACGGTATACGTTGTGGTACGCGATATCAATTCACTGGGTGAGATCCTCGCCGCCGTCGTTGACCAGGGCGCTAACACGATCAACGGTGTCAGCTTTGATATCGAAGACCCCGCCGCAGCTTATGCTGAAGCCCAACAGAAAGCGATTGATGACGCTGCCAGCCAGGCACAGGAAATCGCCGATGCTGCCGGCGTGACATTAGGCGAAATCACCTATATCTATGTCAATGATGGTTACGCCGCACCCACCGACATGGTCATGGCTGAACGCGGTGGTGGTGGCAGCGTACCGATTTCAAGCGGCACCCTGACCATTCAGGTCACAGCCAGCATCACCTACACATTCGAATAATTGGATTAATTTCGCTTTTGCAGCCTGATTAATCAACCCTATCTCCCATACCCTGTTGATCTCTGAAAGGTCAACAGGGTTATTTTATTAACATGATTAACCAACTTTTCTTAATCGCGATAAGACAAATATACGGTATACTGAAGAAGTAATATATTTATTTAATTTGCTTCTGGGAAAGCCATTATTTTATTTCGATCAGGAGTACGCCAGATGCAAATTGTTACCGATAGTGGTTTTGATCTCTCATTAGAGCAAAAACAAGGGGTAAACCTACATACCTTGCCACTGAAGCTCACCCTGGATGGTGTGAGCTACAGAAGCGGTGTTGATATTCAGTCGGAAGATTTCTACCGGTTGCTTGAAGATACCGATGGCATGCCTATCACCTCCACGCCTTCACCAGGAGAATTTCAGGAGATCTATGAAGAGGTCGCCAAAGACGACCCTGAGATCCTGTCAATTCACATATCCTCCGGGCTAAGTGGCACATTCAATTCAGCAGTAACGGCAGCCAAGCAGGTTGTTGACGCGCATATCACCCATGTGGATACGCGCTCGCTGTCCATTGAAATGGGCTGGCAGGTGGAAGCGGCTATCCGCGCTGTGAAAGCGAATTGGCCGATTAATAAATCACTGAGTTGTTAGACAACGTTCGTGAGAAATCCGAAGTAATCTTCACCCTGCCGGATCTTGCCTACCTCATCCACGGCGGCCGGATCAGCCATCTTAAAGGGCTGCTGGCTTCTCTGCTGGGGATCAAGCCCCTCATCGGCGTAAACAAAGAAGACGGCAAATATTATGACCGCGGCAAGAGCCGAACTTTCAAACGCGCAGTTGAGGCCATCCCGACCTATATCGCCAATAAATTTGGTGAGGGAGCTACCCTGCGGTTACAAATTGGACACGCTGGAAACCCGGAAGGTGCCAAGATGCTGCGGGATGCACTCGAAAAGATGTTCAAATGCGAATGGCTGCCGGAATGCTCCATTTCTCCCGTTCTCGGCGCCCATACCGGTCGGGGATTGGTCGGTGTGGCATTCGCTCTGAAGGAAACCTACCCGGCATTACCCTAATTTTTCCAGGTAAAGCCTTAGAAATCACTCCTTTTCGTTTGGCGGCTTGAACTTCTGCCATTCTACCGGAGTGATTTCTTTCGTATAAGCCTTTGGCTTCCACCGGCTAAGCCGTTGGTTTTCTGTTTCGGGCGTTCCGCCCTCAACGCCCTAAAGGGTTAATAAAAAAAGGCCGCCCCATATAGGAGCGGCCTCTTAATTATAAAAACTTTATTCCATCGGGTTGTTACCCGCCCAGTCATCCCCCAAAACCACCACCAAATCCACCGAGGCGTTCGGGTCATAGGCATAGGTGATCATATTGGAATTCACATTCATGGCCTGCGAAAGCCACTTAAGGGTATAAGGCGTGGCATTATAGATGGTGATGCTGGAATAAACCGTGTAATCCGCATTGGTCTCTTCCACCACATTGATGCCCTGGCCACGCATCCATTCAGCCGTTGTGGCTGCCAGGCCTCCCAAATAAGAGCCGTTCCGCACGGACACACGGGCATTTTCCTCAGCCACCAGCGAAAGCAGGTCGCCTTCGGCAACCGGACCAATCGCGCCACCGGAATCGAAGATCTCATCCCGCAACAAGCGGATCTTATCCGGAATGGGAATCAGGATATCCAAACCCGTCGGGGATTTCCCCAGCGTGATGTATTCATTGCTGATAATCACCTGCTGGATATTATCCCGGTCAATATCCATCGCGGACCAGGCCAGCTTGATCACCTGGCTCAGGCTCATGTTAGTATTGATCCCACCGGCAAGGTCTTCATAGATCTGTGGTGCATTAGCCACCAGATTAGGCAGCATATCAAATTCCAGGATGCGGTCACGGATCGCCATGATCACTTCCTGTTGGCGGGCCGCCCGGTCAAAGTCACCACCTTCGGTATAGCGAGTGCGGACATAAGCCAGCGCATAATCGCCGGGCAGGGTGATGAGGCCAGGTTCCAGAGTCACCGTATTCCATTGGCCCAGCCTGTCAATTGTGATGGGCTCCTTGATATCGAGCCGAACGCCCTGGATGTCATCAATGAAATCAATGAATGCCTGAAAATCAATCTGGGCATAATAATCAATGGGGATACCAAGAAATTCTTCAACCGTCCGAGCAGCCAAGCTGCACCACCGCCAGGCAGGTATTCAACTCGCCAAGGTAGTAGGCCGTGTTGATCTTCTCATAATCATAGCCAGGGACGCTTACCCAGATATCGCGGGGGATTGAGACAATTGCAGCGGTCTGGTTCAGGGGGTCCATAGTGAAGAGGATCATCGTGTCAGAATGGGGAATCTCTCCCGCTGACCATTCACGATAGTCCAGCCCCATCACCAAAATGGTCACGCGGCTAACGCCGTCCCAGGGTTCCGGGGTGGGCAGCGCTGCGCCCAGCACCTCAGTGGGTGCCGGGGTGGCATCAGTGACCTCATCCCCTTCAGCCGGATTGTTCCCAATGACTGGGTCACCCGGAAGGGAAAATGTCTCGTTAGAGGAAACTAAATCCCGGGTCAGTTTATAACCAAAGATGGCACCTGCCACCGACAGCCCCAATATCAAGATCAGGATGATCCGTGTGGGCCAATCCTTGGGAAAATTACTCACTAACTTGCTAAAAAATTTCTTCATCGTTATTTAACAATGAACCGGAGAGTACCCCAGCGCGAAGCGCGCAAAAAGCACAATCCGGATTCATATTATCCTTTTCGTGGGAATATTAATCCATCGACGGGGCGGAACCGGCAGGTCTTCCTTGGCGGTTTCCATCCACTTGTCGCCTTCGTCGATCAGCATCACCGGAATATCATCCACAATGGGATATTTCCGGCTGCAATCCTGGCAGATCAACCAGCTCTCCCGATAATACTCGAGCAAGCCTTCCTTCTCCTGAACGCAGTTCGGGCATCGAAGCATATCAAGTAAATCTTTGCTGACCATCAAACCTCCAGAGCTTACCCGTCTTCTGATCGGGGGTAAATTTTACTCATCAACTGATATTTCATACCCCTGAATCCACAGGGGGTCAAGCGCGTTTATTGTACCATACAGGCCTAATGGATAAGGTCCTCGGGATTCTTGGTGCCGGGGCCATATTCCCAAATCTCCTGCCAGGCCTGGAAATGGGTACGGAAGGTGTCGGTGAAATAGACTTCGCCATCCATGAAAACCGTGCGGGCAATCGTCACGTCACCGCCATCCACGCCATAGTCCACCTTCCTGATCTCGTCCTTTGCCAACTCATCGTTTTCGCGGAAGATCGGGTCCGGGGCTGGGACGACATTGACCAGGCCAGTGGTATCCCAATCCACGGTGCGTCCATCTTTGGTGGAATAGAACTTCCAGACCAACGATTGACTCCCCCGATAGACATATGTCTCCATCAGCAGCCAATAAGGCGTGTCATTGGTGAATTTCATATCCACAATCGGGACATAGACGGTGGCGTCCAGGCCGATGTAATTGGGATTCTTGATCCCGTTCTCATCATATTCATAGTAGCCCACCCGATAGGCATGGGCATGGCGTTCATTGATCGGTAAGCCAGCGAAAAATGCCGCCCGGAAAAGCGTCGAACTTACCTGGCAAACACCGCCACCCACGCCCTGAATGGTCTCATCGCCATAAATAATCAAGGCTTCTGCATAACCATTCTCAAGGCTGATATCTCCCAAGGCATCCACCATAGAGAAAGTCTCGCCGGGTGCAATCAGCAGGCCGTAGAATTGAGCAGCTGCGGTTTCAATGTTTTGAACACGGGCCGCATCAGAGCCATAGAAGAATGACGTCTCCTTTTGGACCAGTTCAGTGATCCCCAGCTCTTCGCCGGTCATCTCATCCGTAACAGCCGGTTCGAGGGTATCAAATTGCAGCGCAATAGTATGTTCGCCAGCCTTGAGGCCGGCATTGATCGCTTCAATGGAAGCGTCCACGTTCAAGTCTCGCCCAATCACCGCCGACTCGACCACTTCCAGCTCCAACGTGTCATCATTGAACATGAAGCGAGTGTTCTCCGGGTCCCGGTGCAGATCAGGAGGCAAAGCTGGAAAGGTAAATGTCAAAACGTCCGGATTGATGCTGATCTCAAATTCCCGAGTTCCGGCATCGCCATCTTCCACCTGGCTGATCCTCAACATATCGGCCAGGTCTTCCGGGGGCAGGGTCCAGGATTCTTCGCCAGCGGATGCGGTCAGCACCAGGGGTGCGCTCAGCATCTCGCGAGCAATTTTGCCCTGCGAACTGGCATCAAGGATCAGCGGTTCTTCCTCACTCACAACCAGTGGTACGACCGAATTCTGCAAAGTGGACAGCACCGTTCCAAGCAGTTGGAGAGATTGGTCAATCTCAACCTGCCGCCCAATCTGACCGTCCTGGATCACAACATCCGTATTATCCAATGCCAGACTGGCTTCGATCATCGGGGCATCAATGTCCGCTGCCAGCTCTTTTAGATAAAGCTGAGCAATTCGTTCGTCATAATAGACCACTGGCGCCAGCTGCACGCCCTTGAACCAGGCTTTGCCCTGATCAATCAGGTCGCGGCCCAGCCAATGATCTCGGCCAACACCCAAAGCTGCCTGGGCTGTAGCTGTCGGATCCACCAGGAAACCCAGGTCAATGGGCCGGAGGGTCCAAACTTGATCCTGGTAGGTTAATTGTATTTGTCCTTCGTAGGTATAGGGTAAATCGTCAACCAGGGCTTGATAAGCCTCATCTTCCTTGAGACCGGAAAGGTCAATCCCAGCCACTGTCACACCCGGGAAGATTCGGTCCGCATAAACCACCTGGTAGCCCACCAACGCGATCAAAGCCAAACCCCCAAAGAGGATCAGGCTGGCGAGAATGGCCAGGGCCAGTTTAACAATTACCGGTAAATCGGCTTTTTCAGTCATTTTATTGTTCATCCTTGAACCAGATTATACTCCAGGGCTCTTAAAAGGCGAAAGCAGACGGATTCTATCTGAATCGCCTCCTTCAATAGACGACCCACTAAACGGAAATGTTCCAACGAAGCGTATTAGCACTTATAATTTCCATATATAATTGAAAAGACGTACCCATCACACAGAATGGCAATGGCATGACCCTTCAGATCGCCCTGCTGATCTTCATCATCATCGCTACCCTAATACTTTTCTCAATAGAGACCATCCCGGCCGATGTTGTCGCCCTGGCCGCCATGTTGGCCCTGGTCCTCCTCGGAATTCTCACACCCGAGCAGGCCTTCCAGGGATTCGGCAGTGATACCGCGATCATGATCCTGGGCCTCCTGATCCTGACCGCAGCATTGGTGCGCACCGGGGGTGGTGCAGTTGATGGCCCGCAGGATTCTGCGTTCAGTGGGTGAAAACAAGAACCGGCTCTATTGGCTGATGATGTCCACCGCCGGCGTGATGAGCGCCTTCATTTCCAACACGGCTACGGCTGCATTTTTCGTGCCGATGACCATTGGCCTTTCCCGCCGCCTCAGAATCCATCCCTCCCAAGCTGCTGATGCCCCTGGCCTTCGCAACCATTCTGGCCAGTTCCGTCACCCTGGTCGGCACCTCTACCAACGTGGTGGTCAGCGGCCTGATGACCCAATATGGCATGGAACCTCTGGGCATGTTCGAATTGACCCCCGTCGGGGTGCCAATCCTGGTAATTGGCCTGGCCTATATGTTCTTTATTGGACGTCACCTGATTCCAGTGCGTGACTCCGAAGAAACAGACATCCACAAAGAAATTCTCCCATACTGTTCAGAATTTGAAGTAACTGATGACTCGCCGTGGTTGGGCAAGACCCTGGATGAAGTCGCTCTGGGCAAGGAATTCGACCTGACTGTCCTGCGGATCGTCAATTCCAGCGGACAAACCGTTGAGCCCCGTGCCTCCAGTGTCCTATCATCCGGTGACAAATTGCTGGTTGAAGGACAACGGGACAATCTCCTTGCGCTAAAAGATCAGAAAGTAGTGACCTTTACCGGTGAATTTCCCGATCAGGACTTGAGCAATGTCCTTCCAATGGCGGAAGTGATCCTGCTGCCCGGTTCGCCACTGGTGGGCCGGACGCTCTGGGGCGTCAACTTCCGAGATCGCTATGGCATGCAGGTCCTGGGGATCAACCGCAAAGGGGCCACCATCCACCGCCGCATCAGCCGCACCCGCCTGCAGGTGGGCGACCAACTCCTGCTGCAAGGGGATCAGGAAACACTAAACGGCTTGAGTAAAAACAACAACTTTCGGGTGGTCTCTGCCAAGCTGGATTTGATGCCGGAGACTGAAAAAGCGCCCGCTGCCCTGTTCATCTTTGCGGGTGTGGTGCTGCTGGTTTCCTTCAATGTGCTATCGCTGCCTGTTGCGGTCATGCTGGGGGCTTTAGTCGCCTTCATCACCCGCTGTATCACCCCCACAGAAGCCTACCGGCGGGTGAACTGGAACATCTGGCTGCTGATCGCCTCAATGCTAGCGTTGGGACAGGCCATGGAAATCTCAGGACTGGCCCATCTGATTGCTGAGCAGATTGTCTCCCTGGTGGGGGCAACGCATCCGGTTCTGTTGCTGGCCGCTTTCTTCTTCCTCTCCCTGCTGCTGACCCAACCTATGTCCAACCAGGCCGCGGCAGTGGTGGTCATCCCAATCGCCATCCAGACCGCCACGCAGTTGGGATTGAACCCGAGGGCTTTTGCGTGATGATTGCTGTTGGCGCCAGCTGCTCCTTCATCACCCCGCTGGAGCCTGCCTGTCTGATGGTCTATGGCCCTGGGAATTACCACTTCTTTGACTTCTTCAAAGTGGGGTCGCTGCTGACCCTGCTGGTCTTTGCCATCGCCATTGTAATGGTCCCCTGGCTCTGGCCGCTGATTCCATAAATCGCTCCCCACTTCTGCCCAAACCTCATCGGAATTTGCCTCAATATGATAAACCCTTCCAGGGTATTATCTCCTTGTAGAGACAGACAAGTATAATGACAGCATAATTTTATGCGGTAAAGGGGCTCTCAAGCCCTACTAAATCACCTCTCAGTATCACCTCCCAATTCAAAAAGGCTCAAACAATGAAGAGTCGAAAGAAAATCCTATTCATTATCGCAGGGCTGGCCCTTTTGGTCTTGCTTCTGGTGCTTGTCCTGGGCCAGACTGACTTACTCTCCAATCTCCTGGGTCAAACGAATGTCGGTACCAGCCAGGAGGATTCTTCCGGCACAGTTCTGGTTGATACTACAACACCACCGGTCACGGAAAGCGCACCCACCACGGCCATGGTAATCGATCCACCTCAGATCGATTATGCCTGCGCCTTCAATCCAGATGTGAAGGACCTCCAGGCTGAATTTGATTCCGAGAGCTGGCTCAACTGGATTGAACTCCTTTCCGGAGCCAAACCGGTGGAAATGAACGGTGAAACTTACACCATCAAGACCCGCTATACGGAAAGCCTCTTCAACGGTGACCCGGACGCCCGAGCTTTTGAATTTGTGCATGACCAGTTAGTGCTCTGGGGATATGAAGATCAGGTGACCTTGTTTGCGGAAACGTACATGCCGATTGATTATGAAACGGAAACACCCTGGCAGAACCTGGTCGCTGTCATCCCGGGTACTGATCCGGACTTGGCAGGGCAGGAAATCCTGCTGACCGCCCACCTGGACAGTATCAACAGCGTTGTGCCAGATGGAACAGCCCCCGGTGCGGATGACAACGCAACCGGCATCGCCACGTTAATGGAGGCCGCTCGGATCTTCAAAGACCAACCCTTTAAGCGCACGATCAAGATCATCTTCTTCAGCGGCGAAGAGCGCGGCCTGCATGGCAGCCTGGCCTATACCGCCATGCATGCGGATGAAATGGCGGATATCGTCGGCGTCCTCAACCTGGATATGTTCGGCTATGATGCCGACAATGACCGCTGCTTCGAGCTGCATGTCGGCGGGCTGAAGGAATCCAACCTGTTAGGAGTTTGCGTGACGGATATCATTGACGGCTATGACCTGAACCTGAGCTATGACTACCTGACCCAAAGTGCCCTGAGCGCTTCGGATCATTCCTCTTTCTGGCGTGCGGATGTTGGGGCAGTCCTTGTGCTCGAGAATTTTGTCACCCAGGATGAACATCTGGGCTGCGGCGAACTTGACAAGAATCCGAACTATCACACCTCCGGGGACCTGGTCTCTGAGATCAATGTGGAAACTGCTTTTGATATCGCCCAGGCAGCGCTCCTGACCATCGCCACCATTGCTGAACCGGTACAATAAGGCATGATCAAAATCGTCCAATCCATCTCGATCATCGCCATCATCCTCGCCACCCTGGTTGCTCCACCAAATCTGGACTGCGACTGCGGCTATGATCCGCTGGTTGCGGATCTGCTGGACCAGGCCAGTCAAGCCCGTTGGGTCCAGTGGATTGCAGAACTTTCAGGAGCGGAACCCATCCAGACTGAATCTGGCGAGGCTGTGATCACTTCTCGCAGCAGCCACATCCTTTTTGAACCAAGTTATAAACCCAGCGCTTTCGACTACCTCATCAACGAACTTGAAAAATGGGATTTGTTGAAACTCGGATTATGTGATCCACACTTACGATTTCCCCTACAGCGAGAAACACCAGGAACGAAACTGGAAGAATCTAATCCTGACCTTTCCCGGTGAAAACCCCGAACTGATGAAAGAGCGGGTTTGCTGGTTGCCCACCTGGACAGCATGTCCGAGCAGGAGACGAAGCTGGCCCTGGGGCGGATGATAACGCTACCGGTGCGGCTGGTCTGTTGGAAGCGGCCTATCTGCTGCGTAACGCCCACTTTGCCCGCACGATCAACCTGATCTGGTTCAGCGGAGAGGAACAATCCCGGCGAGGGAGTGAATATTTTGTGGAAGACTATGCGGATTGGCTGCCGGATATCCAGGCTGTGATCAATCTCGACATGTTCGGCTTCGATTGGGATAACGACCGCTGTTTCGAAGTCCATGCCGGCGTGTTACCCGGCTCTCAGGATATCGGGGAATGCCTGACGGATTCAATTGAAGCTTATGACCTTGACCTGCGGTTCGACCTGATTGATGACTCCAGCGCCTATAAATATTCTGACCATAACGCCTTCTGGATGAACGGCATCCCGGCTGTGATGGTGATCGAAAATTTCTCCTACCAACCGGATGGGGTCTGCGGACTGACCGACCGGAACTACCAATATCACCAAACGACAGATATCCTGACCTACATCAATCAGGACACCGGTTTCTCAATCCTACAAGCCAGCCTGGCCGTCCTCGCCCAGCTCGCCGGTCCAATGGAAGCGGTCCCAGACCTGCTTGCCCCTGCCACTAAATAACCTAGTTAAAACCCCACATCGGGCAAATATGAAAAGTGATAATCCCTGGCAAAAGCAGGGATTATTTAATTACCTTATTGAAAGATACGTTTTGGGAATTATGGCTCTGCTGTGACAACCTGTTCCGGCAGCGCTTCTTCATACTTTGAGGGACATTTGAGCAGGATCTCTTCCGCCCGGAAGGAACCATCCGCCTGGAGCGAACCTGTCAGGATTGCCTGGCTTCATCCTTGAGCATATCAGGTTTTGCGCCGCTATAGACCACCGCTAACCGGGCTGCCTCAGGATCAGTCGCAGCTTCATGCAGGACAACTTCCAACCCACCCAAGGCTGCGATCTCATCATCATCCGTAGGAATATCGCAATGGTG
>LQAJ01000348.1_pt1 | contig 11280 bp, 10 predicted proteins | sample 1535811 | NCBI WGS metagenome assembly LQAJ01 (sample SAMN04331587, study PRJNA305678) | bioreactor metagenome | isolation source: bioreactor_6 inoculated with Wadden Sea sediment 2nd replicate of a... | place: Germany: Wadden Sea, Janssand Flat
CTCGTTCGCCTTCTATTTCAACGCTTTCAGATTCGTCACAATCGTTCAATTACGAGCATTCATAAACTTCGTCACCACCAGCGAATGGCGGGACACCGCTGTGTTAGCTGATGCATTTAGCGACTACTACCTCATTCTATAGTTGCTTTTAACTGCATTGGCACGTTTTATTCTTAATAGTTTTTGCCTTATATCATTTCTTGTTTTAACATGACCTATCCATTCATAGCCATATGATATTACCTTTTCACTTGGTATTACAATTTTGATCATGCTTCCTACTTTTAACAGTTCTTATTCCTTTTTTAATAACAACTACTTCGCCTTTTCTGAAAATTAAATCTTCAATAGACTCATTCTCAATCCTCCCAATGATTGATTCAAGATCTGGTTCTATAATTAAAATTATTTTAACTTTATCAATACCCATCCTAAAGATTGAATTTAAGTGCTTATAGAACTTTGCCAAATCCAGTGATGCAAAAGTAATTAGTATCATTGTCATAGATAAATAAATATATATATTGAATCTTACATTACTTATTGTATAATTCTTAAAAAGATCTACAACATTTGAATAGATGATTGCATCATAATTCATTAATGGCAAATTATGCTTTGCACTCGTTAATAATCTGTACTTAATCTCTGTATCTATCAAACGGCTTCTTAGTCTATCAGAATAGTTATTACTAACATAATTGAATACTACTGGTTTAATCTCAAAAACCATATTTTCTTTGGCAGCTTCATATGCACCATCCGTTATTTTAACCAGCATTTCATTCAGAATTTTGTACTCATCTTTCAAAGGATAAATAGTTATATGCTTCTCACTAGTATCATCGATTATAAAGTAGTCATCATTATTAGTTACATCATATATAAATGTAATACTTTCAATGGCAATGATGACAATTGTAATAACTAAAACATTAAAGCCAGTAGAAAAAACACCGAACACAATACCACGAGTTCTAAACTTAATTTTTTTTTGACCATTTTCTATTTATAATCAATAATGCTAGCATAAATAAAAATATACCGGCAACAAGAAATAATGAATATCTAATTATTTGCTTCCTAAATGTAAATATTATGATAATGTAAAATATTATAAGCATCCACCTTATAATTTTCGCATCCGTTCGAAAGCTAGAATAAGATATTTGATCTCTATATGATTTCTTATTTCCAAGCAATGAGTTAATTCCAGCTATTAGAGAACTCATAGTTACCAAACTAGCTAATAGAATATTGATTTGATTAAGCATTATTCACCTCGAATTATTAATTAATACATGACTAAGCTACATGTTTCAGCTAACGTTCCCATGGTTCAAGATCGTTCCCCACTTTTTCTATACTCTTCTATATTTTAACATAAGAGACCAATTAAAAATTCCCCAATTCGTATAATACGAGGGGAATGTCTGGAACCACTGTGTTAGATGGCGTTGCCTAAATGATGTATTGAAGTATAGTAAACCAACAAACTCATTTAATGAGATGTCGAATTACATTCAGATACCTAGCACGTAAATGTCTTGGACATTTCTCAGCGGAATATTGCCACTTCCTATTTAGTGCGATGCGCCAAGTCTAAAATACTTTCATTCAAGAAAGCCAACCCCATAGTAAATATGGAGCTGTGTACTCAGATCACAGATAATTGGCACTATAAAATTCAAACTAACTTCAGCCGTTCTAATTTAAAAGCATTATCTGTACCTTTACAACCTGGCTTGTTCAAACTGAATTCAGCGCTGCTTTTGAGTGTTCTCTACGATGACCAGGGCTTGCTCTCTTTTCGTATAAGGCGATTTTCGTTTTCAAGTTGCATATAGAAAGCTAGTCATTCGGTGCTAGATGTAAGGCCAGAAGTAAAACAAGAAATTATAATAATCTGCCTAAACTCTTTAACTATGAAATTGAAGCTAACAATATGGCCGAAGTATAAAGCCAAATGTATATGAAGGCACAACAAACCTAGATGCAATTTGAATGACGAAAACCTTGGAGCCTTCCGTCTATATTAATGAGTACGATGAACTCATATGCCAAATTAGTTCGTTGCAAGCACTTACTTATTAAGTGAAATGCAGTCAGATAAACATTACTCTCTCAACGTATTCAAAGCGCTGATTTTAGTTTGAAAGAACAAGCCACTAATGCAAAACTCAATAGCCCCTCCCCATTCGAAGGCGTTAATATACAGCCTATACCAACTTTAGCGTGCCAATTTAACTAACTGCTTAAACTTGAACGTGGATAATGCCAACTAACGTTCCCACGGTTCACGCTCGTTCGCCAGTCAGTTCAACGCCTTCAGCTAAGTCATAATAACAAACTAGATAATAGCATTAACGCTGTACTCACGAGGCGAATGGCGGGACACCGTTGTGTTAGCTGTTGTAATTTCACGTTTGTCAAAATAACTATTCTTAGTCTACACTAATATTCTCAACTAACTTAGCCACGGAATTCAACTAGGAGTACAAAGTTTATTGAAATTTTATAGAACATTTATTCCGTTGGTATACTACTCGGTTTATAATTTCTTTCAATTTATCCGAGCAATTGCTTAGAATGATATACCTCACAAAATATTCTAGACCATTGATTTCAATAATTTTTGATATTAACTCGTCAGCAAAACTACTTGATATAATATTAACATTCTGAAAATCAACTTCGATATGCTCTATATCATCGGACATTCTTAATATGTTCAATAATTTATTTCTCAACTGCTTCCCATATACTCGTGATCCAACAGCATCAATATTTCTATCAATTGTGTACTTATAAGTCGTATCATGTAGTAACATTTCATACTTCATTTCTATGTAATCGGTTGGTACGTGCTTTTCACCGGAAAAAACTAATGCATTTTCGAGTATATTATGTTCGGCAGTTCTTATTCGTGCCATGATAGTAGTACCACTAAATGAACTTTCAATAGGTTTACCAGCCTTACCATTTTTTATAAGACGTAAAGCTATGTCGCCAGTATGGATAGAAAACTCACCATTTGTAACTCTACAAACCTCAGATGTACCGAATAGCCCATTTCCCTGCCCTTTACCATTAGTTACACCTTCATTTATCGATTCAAAAAGAATTTCCATTTTTCCACGATTTTTATACACATTCTTAAGTGACTCTACAATTCCAACTCCAGAGTCAGAAACTACAATCTCGATTTCCTTACCTTTGTTTCTATGTACCTTTAACTGTACTAATCCTCCAGTCTTTGACTCAGAGTGTACTATTACATTATCCATAATCTCATTTAAAGACCATTCTATTGTTGCAAACGATGATCTTTCTAACTCTGGATATGCTGAAATTAGAACTTCTAGTATTCTATTTACTGTTTCATTTTGCTCATCTGGTGTTTTAAATGCCATAACAGGAGTATATAGAAAACCTCTAAAACTTGATATTGGATAACTTGATTCTATTAAATTCGCCCAGTTATTATTTATGAGCTCACGTTTTAATTTTTAGGTTTTTAGAAACATTAACTTCAAATACTATATCATTTTGTTGATGATACTGTACAAAAGAACATAGACGTATCATACCGTCCGATTTCAATGAGTTGCACTTATTAAAATCTAAGACCAAGTCCCTACAGCAATTGTTTTCAATTTTTTTGCTCCATCTCAGATATATGTACACTCATCGAATCAATGTTTAGAACTTTGCTCATGATGATAGTGTGCTTTTTTTTGTCTAGCCAAGATTTCACCTTCATTTCTAAGTACAGGTTCTGATGTTGTATTTTAGCAATACCCTGCTCAGTACATTTGTATACTTAAACTTTCTTCTCAAAATTTTAATGAGTGAAATTATGATAGCTAACGTTCCTGCAATTCCCGACGTGCCCCACTCCATCTTCACATTAACTATTTTACCATTATTTAGCTGTATAATAAAAACCCCATTTTGTATAAAAACGGGGCATGTTGGGAATTGACATGTTAAGTGATTTCAATTTTCGTTACTTATTATATGACAAATAAGCTTTCTCAATAATAGGTAGTATTACTTCCATGTTTCTTTCAACATCAGACTCTTGCAACCTCATTCGATACTGCTTCCACTTTCTATCATAGGCGAGCAAGTCTAAATCAGAATCATCTAAAACACTTGATATTTCCTCATCTTGTTCATGTTTAATTAAGAGCATTAATGAACCTTTACGCGGGTTAAATGAAATGAAATTTTTGGATACGCCATCTTTAGCTAAACCTATATAGTGTTTGTTGTAATTAACTTCAAATCCAGGAATCAACTCAGAAACTGATTTCATAACCTTATCCATAAGGTTTAGATACTTGGTATTTGATTTCCTAGTCCAGTAGTTGCGATCAACTACTTCCTGAATTTCCTCTTCCTCCGTTCCTAAAGTCATTTCATCCAGTACTTTTGTAAATAACAATGAAATATTTTGCTCAATCTTAACAGCCTTCATTTGAATAGCAATTATTGGTATATTCCCATTGAATAGCGAAATAACATTTAGAAATCTACTGGTTATATCCTCCGCAATTATTACTGCACAATGTTCATATTGTGGAAAGCGTCTTCTTTCATAGTCCCAGTACTCAATTGTTCTAATAATATGAGATTCATCTAGTTTACCAAGTTGAATTTCAACTTCATATCTTCTATTAGATTCAGGATCACTTAATAGCAAGTCTAATCTGCCCCCACTAATTTGTACTCGTTCACTATCTTTCACTTCTAGATCGCCCAATCCAAGAATTGATGGATCATCCTCAATGATCTTCTGAACCCATTTTTCTGAATACTTGTCGTGATTCCTAAGGTTAATAAACTCAGGCCTTATGTAATTCATTCTGTTCTCCTTTGACTTTCAAGAATTTGTGATCTAAAAGCACTATCTATATAAGTTAGCGACTTCATATTATCTTTACCTCTATGAAACTTGGGCTTGAAGGATTGAATTCCTTGAGATGTAGTCGAACCTGCCATTCCTTCTACAAGTGAGTTTACATCAAAGTTTCCAAGTAGATTTGAAATTCCTGCTTGTACAGCTAGAGGGATTATAATTTCTAGCGATGTATACAGGACATTAAGTCCACGCTCTTTCATTTTCGATTTAATCTCTAATGAATATGAAGTCAGTTCATCTTCAAACTGATTAATAATACTATGTGTTGGATTCTGTTGAATTTTACTTACCCAGTTATTGAGATATATCCTAAAATGAAGCAACTCCTGATAATGCTGCTCCTTGAACTTGATTATATCTTCTAATGAATTATTGGATGAGGGTCTTGGTAGCTTGTTTATAAGTAAATTCGAGTAATATGAGCAGTCTTCACTTGTGTTTGATCTTCCAAATACTCTTGAAAAATTCATAACTTTGTCAGTTGCAGTGTCGTAGTCATCAGCTACTTGACTTGAATAGAAAGCTAATAGACTCATATATAAAAGTCCTACGCCCGGTTCAACGAATATGCTATCACAAACATTTGGATCCTCATAAGCAACACCTTCTTCAATTAAGTAAAGAATAATATCAGAGTCCATTTTCCCCTTATATATTTGATAGCTGTAATGTGAATTATTGAAATGCTCTCTTATAGTTTTTAGTTTGCGTTTCGATAGATACTTAGTTAAATCATTTAGAATACTATCAAACTCCATATATCCTAAACGTTCTGGTCTAGAAAACTCAAATTGACCACAAGACTCTAAATATTTCATGTCTGCTAATGCTCTATTCTCCTCAAATCCTTCAAAATTATCTACGTTGTATGGACAAATAGTGCTGATACAGTCACTATACAAAATCGAGCGTTTTAGCCATGCACTCGGTACTAGAATACTTGGGTAATAAAGTAATTTATTCATGCTTAGCTCCTTCCATTACTGAGAAAATTTATGTCACTTAACGTTCCCGCCATTCCCGATGGATGCCCTCTGATTACAAAACATAAAATTGAAAACAACGTTAGCTTTGCAACAACCTCAAACTTTGTAACCGCAAGGCGTCTGTTGGGAATGGACGTGTTATGAGATGGTTTTGACGTTTATAAACACGAAACTTTAGTGTAATTTTAGCTTTGCTTCAGTCATCTACTTCTTGAACATACTTCTCATATGCTTTCTTATATCTCTGAGCACTTTCATCTTTGAACCTATCTTTATTCTCTGAAAGCTGTAATAACTTGTCATAGATATTTTTATAAATGATTTGATGTGCTGGATTTTTTATTGTTTCTTCAGAGTATTCATCCATTTCAAACTCATCTTCAAGTGCTAAGTAAGCAAGTTTAAGCAGTGCATCTTTATCCAATTTGTCAACAGAGTTCCACTCATCACCAGTTACACTATATTGCCCTTTTCCAGAATCAACTCTTAAGTGTTTCATATGTATTCCTCCTATCTGTATATGGTACTTCCCCTGCCTCAAGACTATCAATAAGTGAGTTATAATTCATAATAGTTTCACCATCTAAGGTGACAAGTTCTTTATCAGTAGGCAATCCACTGAATACTTTGAAAACTGGGGTTCTTTCTATAATCTCTCTCTTTGTATGTATGAGGAAATTCGGCTGAACTGAAGCTCCTATTGTACTATTATGTGTAACAATAACTACTGGTATTTTTTCTGAGATTTCTTTTAGTAGTTTATTTACACTATTTTTAAGAAAAAGATTATCAAATGAGGACTCGGGTTCATCAATAAGTAGCAAATCATATTGTAAAGCATTTCTGATTTCTCTCAATAGGTTGAACTCCGATCGTTCTCCACCCGATACTCCTAACCCATGCTTATTGAGTATTTTATACTTTATATTCACAAAATACTTGTGTATCTCCGTTACTGGTAATAAGCTAATTGATTTTAACTCTTGCAAATACACATAAGGATTGTCATAAATGCTAAATGCAGAAGCAAACGAAGATTCTCTTTTACCTAATATTCCCTTCAATTCTCCTGCTCTATTAAATACGGAGGTATCAGCGACCATTTTAAATCCTTGAATGTCATTTGATGCGATACGTCTTGGCATCTTCAGGAGATTAACAATTTCTTCAAACTGTCTGATGGAGTCTTTTTCTACAATATATTTTTCTAAGTTAAAATCCTCAATTACAGTTGCAGCTGACCTACTTATAAGACCATTTTTCGTTGATCTTATAACATCATTAACCCAATGCATCATTAGATTCTTTTCATACTTTGTTCTGTAAGTTTCAATTAGTTCAACAACTAAACTTTTAAGTTTAACTTGGTCAATATGTTTGTCTATTATTTCCTTGTATTCTGTATTGGTAATTAATACTTCTATAGATGATATTAGTCCTTCAAGACTTTCTAGTTTCTCAAGTGAAAACTGGTTTTCTCTAAATAATACTGGCTTTGAGAATGAATCCTCATTTTCTTTCTCTGATGCAGCTTTCATCAAGCTTTCCAAGAATAGTGATAAATGATCATCATTACTCTTAAGGTCAACTTCAATTACATCATTGATTACTCTTTCAAATTCATAAAGATGCTCTCGTGCTATTGAGTCTTGATCAGCACTCAACATATCTGTAAATGCTTTTTTACTTGCCTCTTCATCTCTTTCTAGTAGTTGGAATTGCTTAATATACTTAACGTTATCTACTTCCTCCATTATTGAATCAAGAAATACAGTTTTTCCAGATGATCTTTCACCAAAAACTACATTGAGTCCTAACGAAAGTTGTTGTCCATTATCAAATATTTGAAAATGATCTTCTTTGTAAGCTAAGTGAACTTTACTCTTGTCATTTAGACAGTATTTAATTGCTCCAAAATCAGTAGAGTCTGTTGCAAGATACGTTTGCTTAACTGGAAATTTATTCAACCCAACTTTCATGCGAGCATCGCTAAATGCTACTGGAGTTAATGTATCACCTTTCTTTTTTCTATAAATGAATTTTTTAATGCTTGATACCTCGCCAGATTTTATATGTTCTTTTAAATCGTCAAGTATTTGAGGTTCAATTTCAGGAGCCTTATCAAGATGGGGAATCAATATGTACTTTTCTAAATCAGTAAATATTTCTCTAAACTCTTCAATACTTATTGAGTCATTTTCACTACAAATTTTGTTAGATACTTTTTGACACCGCCCATTGAAATCACTCAATTCGTCTTCAGCACTAATTAGTAGTAAATGACCTTTTCCAAGATCAATCTCAATACCTGGATAAACTGTTATGTCAGTATTCTTTTTGATTTCTAAATATTGCTCCATGTCAAAAAGATTGTGATTTGTGATTGCGATACAATCCAATGATTGCGACTTAACATATTCAGATAATACTTCCATTGAAAAATCGAAATTATGATCAGATACACTATTTACTGTATGTATATGAAGGTCTGCCTTAATCATTTTTTCTCCTTTTAAAATTATGAAAACTCAATCCACAATTCAACTTTTTAATTGCCTTAAAGAGTAGCTACTCCATTTTTCTTGATGTTGCTTTCATGCCAATAGACATAAAAATCGTAACCTCAAAACTATCTTTTGCAATTATTTAGTATTACATATGTTTTACATTCTTCTCGCACCCTATTATTTAAATGAATAATTTCAGTCTCAGTTAAAACATCTTCTTCCAATGTTATCCCCTGAGAATTAGTGTGCTTTAAAGTAACAGCAATTTGTGGACTGATGGGATAATAGATTTCAAAATTATCTAATCCTTCACTTGATTTTATGGGTACTACTGGCTGATCACTTGTTATGAAGTCCTGTGAACCGTCGCTATACTTAATGACAAGTGTATTGAAGAAAACATCTAGAAAAGGGACAAGATATTTCGACTGGAAAAAATAGAGATAGGGTGATAAGTCCGAAAGATCTTTGATTAATGACTCCTCATTAGAATTAAGTGGCCTTCCTAGTTTATCCATCGAAGGAATTACATCGTTTTTGTATGATGAAATTGTTTTCTTAGTTCTTCCTAATTGCATACTAATAAAGTTCATAAATTCAACTTTTTTGACTGGATTACTAAAAAAGTTGAATTTTCTACTTCGTAGTTCATCAATAAATTCAATCGATAATTGCTCATATTGATCATAAAGATTTTCTAGTAAATCAAGATTAATTTGCTCAATGTATTCATCAAGAACATTCATGAAGTTTGGTTCAGTACATTCAATCTCAATCAGATGATTCAGAAAACTATTCAATGATTTTACTCCTTTATAAAAAGCAGCGTCTATCTGTTCATATGATTCGACAATTGAGTTCATTTTAATACTAGAACTTCTTTGTAATTTTTCTTTAATTAATTCTAAAATAAGTGGTCCCATAATTTTTTCATTAATAGTTTGCTTTGCTTTATCTGAATTCTCTGCGTTTTTTTTTATTACTACGTCTTGTAACTTAAAATTCGATTTATCAAGAACATATTCTTTAAGATCAAAGAGAATTGTTAACTCAATAATATGCAAATCAATATCAGATATTACAGCATAAACATCTTTCTTCTCGCCAGACCTTCCCCCAAAATACTTTAGATATGTTTTTAAGTTATCAAATGCTGACTTACTTATGTTATTACCTTTATAAAAAAACTTTTCTTGAAAAACTCTCTCTGAATGTGAGTAAAAAACCCTATCTTCATTAACGTTTAAAACTTTTACTCTTTTTACATCAGCCCATGCATACATGTAATACTGCCAAACATAATGTTGATCCTTCTTCACTTCACTCATTTCATTCCTCATTTTCTGATAACTATTCAATTTCATGTACTATATGATAATTCCAAGTACAAGCAATTGAGTTTTCATAGTCATCTACAAAGTCAAAACTGTCTCATAACGTTCCCACGGTTCACGCTCGTTCGCCCTCTTATTGCAACGTGTTCAAAGTCATATAGACATTTCCTCGCAGAACACTCTCCAACTCAGTACCCATAGGGCGAATGGCGGGACACCGCTGTGTTATATGTTGTTTTTAGCGTTTTATAATTACTTAGTGCTTATATTTTTCAGCATAAATGTTATCAATCTTTTCTTTTAACCTTTTACTTTTAATTGGTCCTATTTCTTTAGTCTTGTAATCATAATAGTAGTCAAAATCTAACCCATTATCCCCTATATTGCAAAAGTAAATACGTCCATGTTGATCATATAAGAATTCAGCTCCTAGATGATCTATTTCTCCTGACTTCACCAGCTTCTTACCATCAGTTTGATAAATGTAAGTCCTACAACCTATATCTGTACCAGCTTCAATTATATAAATTTCAACATATTCATCTGATATATCAAAATCAGTATACGCAATCGAAATTCCATCATTCCAAATACTTTCAAATTGTACTTCAGATTCATTTAGTGTTATTGTAATTCTTATTGGTTTGTTCTCATAACCTGATTCTTCTAAATACTCCTTGCTCACTTTCACTTGATTACCCTTCAAAACAACTGAGTTTCCAATTCGATTGTCTTCTTCAGAATAATGAAGATCAATATCATCAATTTTCTCTAACGCTAAAAGGAGTTCGATGTTTTCTTGATCAGTTTTAGAAAAGTTTGACTCTACATTATTAGTATTTTCTACATACCATGAGTACTCTGAGAAGAATTTTTTATACTTATCACCACTAAAGCTATATCCATATTTTGCATAGACACCATTTCTCAAGAATGCCAATTGCTCAATTGATAAAGGCTCTAATTCAAACTCTGTAAATTTTTCTTCCAAATCATATTCTTTATTATTGAATTCGATAACATAGTCAAATGAATTCGATACATTGTTTTCGGAACTCTTAATAGTTGACACTGGTTTAGATTCAGAGTCAACAACCCCTTCACTAGGTTTCATACTGGATAATTCTTCATTGCTTGATGTACAACTTCCGAGTAATATAACAATCGTACACATTGCCATTATGATACCTACATGTCTTTTCATTTAAAGTTCTCCCGATACATTTTCTATAACATGAACTAAGCTCAAAATTACATATAACGTTCCCGGGGTTCACGACCGTTCGCCCCTGCACATTGACTCAACAAAGTAGTTCTAAAGCCACTTGCTTTTTCACAGCATTAATTCTGTGTAACATAGGCGAATGTCGGGACACCCTCGTGTTAGATGGCGTGACTCAAATGATGAGTTAAAGAATAATACAAAACTGAACGTATTCGGTGAGGCACTACACTTAGACAACCAATACGTTGATGACTGGAACGTTTTTCAGCGGAATATTACCTTTACCCACTTAGCGCAAATC
>LQAJ01000349.1_pt1 | contig 11250 bp, 12 predicted proteins | sample 1535811 | NCBI WGS metagenome assembly LQAJ01 (sample SAMN04331587, study PRJNA305678) | bioreactor metagenome | isolation source: bioreactor_6 inoculated with Wadden Sea sediment 2nd replicate of a... | place: Germany: Wadden Sea, Janssand Flat
TCTGCTCCGTGAATGCCCGTTGTGTGTCGAAAGTTCTGATCAGCAGGGTGTCAGGAAGCGCGCCGCAGTTGACTTGATGACGGTCCCTGATTGCGGTCGAGGCGTTGTGGATTTCTTCGGCCAGCAGGTCTTTACCCGTTCCGGTTTCACCGGTGATGAGCACCGAGGAGTCCGTCTGGGCAATGGAAGGGACCATGGTGAAAACCCGTTCGATCTGCGGGCTTTTACCAACCAGTCCACCGAGGCCGAACGGGCTGGCTGCCGTGGCCCCATCGTGTGCTGATTCTTTCCTGAAATGGTTTCCACTATGCCGTGTATCGAGCCGTTTTCATTCATCAGCGGTGTTACGGTCAGCCGCACGAATGTTTTGCTTCGTTCCCGATTGACTATGTTTGCTTCAACATTGGTGCACTCCGTCTTGTCCCAGCCTGTCATGACCGGACAGCCTTTGACGCAGTAGTCGCAGCGCAGCGAGTGCAGGCATTTGAGCCCGACTGCACGTTCCCGGTCTATGCCGGTGAGCGTTTCATAGGTTTTGTTGACCGTCAGGAGTGTGCGTCGGGTTTCATTACTGCAACGCCGATGGGCAGTTCGTCGAGCAGGCTGGAAAAGCTGTCCGCATCGGGCAGCATGTGGGCAAGGGCTTGAGGATCGATGTCCGGCATGGTGTCGTGTCCCGGCTTGGGTGTCGGGGTAATGAGTTATCCGTGAAATGACGCAGGATGAATCATAATGAAACATTTTGCCCGAGGCAAGAGGGATATGTCGAAGGGCTTTGCTTGAGAGCGGAAAGGGTTATTGTGCCGGTGCCAGTGTCTTGGCGATGGCCGTGCCCAGCAGTTCGTAACCGGCCCGGTTGAAGTGATTCCAGTCCTTGGGGCCATGGAGGTACTTCGTGCGTGCGGCATTACGGACTTCGGGAGCAAAGTCGATGAAGTCGAAGCCGTTCTGGCGGGCGGCGTCTCCGACCAGCTTTTCAAGTTCTTTGGAGGCGTGCAGCCGTGCCTTGGCACCTGCATCCTGAAACATGTATGTGCTGAGCGGGGACGGGAGATAGGCAACGACTTTTCGGCTGTCGGGCCAGACATTGCCGACTCGTTTCAGAGCGCGTTCAAAAGGCGGACGCTCTTTCGGATATCTGCCGGTTTGTAGCCCGTCAGGTCGGTTTCAATGGTGTCGGGCAGCCAGACTTCCTTTCGGTCCAGAATGGCGTTGAAGCGCGTTCCCTGCGGCAGCGGTTTTACCTTCTTGCGGGCAGAGTAGATCATGCCTTCGACCGCGCGGCTCAGTAAGTTGCCGACGAGAAACTTGTCTTGTGTGCGCGGCAGTTCGCCCTGACAGAATCGCTTGTCCATTTCGTCTGTGAAGCGGGAAAAGTATTCGTCGTCGAACAGTTTGGCTTCATCATATTCGGGAGCGTAGTAGCGTTCCAGAAACCGGAGGTTGTCGCTGATGTCGTTGCCTTCATAAAAGTAGACGACGATCGCTTCCGGTGCCGGAATGTCAAATCCTGCCTTGTTGAGATAGCGCAGGGTGTTGACTGAGTAGATGGCGGGACCGTCATAGCTTCCCGAACCGGCTCGTGACAGGGATATCACGTCTCGTCCGGTGATATCCTGCACCACATGTGCTGCCTGATAGCGGGAGTTGTGATTGTATCTGTTGTCGGCAAACCAGTCTCCCTGCCCTGCGCCGTAGGAGTCGCCGAGAATGGCGATGTAGGGCGAGATCGGTGTGGTTTCCTGTTTGGAGGTCTGGCCGATGGTCCGCAGTTCCCGGCATTCGTTGTTGAAAAAGGCCATGGGAATATACGGCATGGCAAAACGGAAGAAGACTTCCATGAGACCATACGTCAGAAGAATGCTGACAAGAATCAGCGCGGTGTTGCCGAGAAACTTTTCATCATGCCCGGTTAGTCCAGTTCAAACTGGTCAATCCAGTTTTCCCCTTCACTCCATTCAGGCTGTTCGGTCTTGGTGAACACGTAGTCACCAAGCACGAGGTAGTCCATTTCCGTACGCATGAAGCATGCGTAGGCGTCGTACGGAGTGCATACGATGGGTTCGCCGCGCACGTTGAAGCTGGTGTTGACCACCAGTCCGCAGCCGTGTTCGCGGTTGAACGTGTCGATGAGTTTCCAGTAGCGGGGGTTGGTTCTCTTGGTTACCGACTGGATGCGGGCGGAATTGTCAACATGGGTGACTGCCGGAATGGAGGACCGCTGAACATACAGGCGTTCATACATCTCCATTTCATTGTATCCCTCGGGGAGCGGTTTGCATTGTTTGTCTGCAACCGGGGCCACCATGAGCATGTAGGGAGACGGACGGTCCAGATCGAACCATGTTCCGATCTCCTCCTCCATGACGGACGGAGCGAACGGCCTGAATCCTTCGCGGTATTTGATTTTCAGGTTCAGCTTCTTCTGCATCTCGGGGTGGCGGGGATCGCCGATGATGGAGCGGCCACCGAGTGCTCGCGGGCCGTATTCCATGCGTCCCTGAAACCAGCCGATAGCATTGCCTTCGGTCAGCAGGTTCGCCACGTTTGAGGTCAGCGTGCCGAAGTCGTCGTATTTGGTGAACGGAGCACCGAATCGGCGGACAACGCGCAGGATGTCGTTTTCGTGAAATTCAGGTCCGAGATATGAGCCGCGCATGGAATCTGCGGGATCGACCGTGCGATCCTGCCCCAGCCATATATGGCGTCCGGCCAGAGCCGCGCCGAGTGCGCCGCCTGCGTCACCGGCAGCGGGCTGAATCCAGATGTCCTTGAACGTGCCGCGCCGCAGGAGTTTGCCATTGGCCACGCAGTTCAGGGCCACGCCGCCCGCCATGACGAGATTCTCGCAGCCGGTCAGTTCGCGTGCTGTTTCGGCAAGGGTGAAGACGATCTCTTCGGTCACCTGCTGAATAGCGAGCGCCATGTCCATGTATGCCTGCGATATGTCCGATTCCGGCTGGCGTGCCGGAAGATTGAACAGCTTCTCCCATTTGGGGAAGTGGCACATGGTCAGGCCTGTTGCGTAGTTGAAATATTCCATGTTGAGCAGCATGGAGCCGTCATCACGAACGTCGATCAGTTCGTCATGGATGGCTTTTTTCCACTGCTGCACGCGTTCGGCTTCGGGGTTGCCGTATGGCGCCAGTCCCATGAGCTTGTATTCACCGGAGTTAACGCGGAATCCGCAGAAAGCAGTGAATGCCGAGTACAGGAGGCCCAGAGAATGCGGGAAGTGCAATTCCTTGAGGATGGTGATGTCCTTGCCGCTTCCCTTGCCGATGGTGGTTGTCGCCCATTCGCCTACGCCGTCTACAGTGAGGATGGCTGCTTCTTCAAACGGAGAGGGGTAGAATGCGCTGGCCGCATGCGAAAGGTGATGTTCGGGGAACAGGATTTTCGGTTTGCCCTCGCCGAGTCGGGCGAGATCCTCGTTCAGCATCTTGCGCATGAAGAGCTTTTCCTTGATCCAGACCGGGATGGCGGACAGGAAGCTTCTCAGTCCTTTGGGGCGAATCCGTTGTAGCTCTCCAGCAGTCTCTCGAATTTGAGATAGGGCTTGTCGTAGAAGGCGACTGCCGTCAGGTCGGCAAGCGTGAGTCCGCCTTCGCTGAGGACGTACTTAGCCGCATTGTGCGGGAAGTCGGCATCGTGCTTTTTGCGGGTGAACCTTTCTTCCTGGGCAGCGGCAACGATTTCGCCGTCCACCAGCAGAACCGCGGCGGAATCGTGATAGAAAGCGGAGATACCAAGTATGGCTTCGGGCATGGAGCTTCCTAGAATACTGTGTAGATAAAGGGCGCGATGGCCGAACCGCCTGTCAGTACGATGAGTGCACCGAAGAGCAGCAGAACCAGAATGATCGGCAGGAGCCAGAATTTTTTACGGACTTTGAGGAAGCCCCAGAGGTCTTTGAGAAAATCCATGATGTTTTCCTTTTAATATGGGCGTTCGATTTCTTCGGGAGTGAACGAATGGTCACGTGACTCGAAAACGGATTCACTGCCGTTTTTCCACTTTTTCAGCTGCATGGGGTCATGGCCGAAAGTGCGTCGGAGCAGTGCGAGCGGAGTGACAACCGTGAAGAAGATTATCGAAAGGATGATTTTGGACATGACTGTTCCCAGCAGGTGGGAAAAACCGAGCCAGACCTTTGCGGCAAGCCAGTATACTTTGGGCCAGACCATGTTGATAAGCAGCAGGATTATGGCAGCAAGGAACCACGTGCGAACTTCGGTGAACCAGCCGCCCAGCAGGGCGATGAGCACCATGGCCATTCCCGTGTCGGAGCACTCCTTGGCTGTCACGCTGGCAGGAAGAATGCTGCCAGTGTCGGTCTTTTTTGTGTCAATCATTCAGACTTTCCAATGGTAGATGAATTTTGTTGATCGGAATGCCTGAAAAGGGCCTCAAAAGCAAGTGGAAAGTCCGTGGCGGAGACTTTGCTGGCTTGCGTTTTTTTTAGTTTCCAGCCGTGATGCTTTTCACTTTGAGCAGCAATTTGTCTTTTTCAAAAGGTTTGGTGATGACCTCGTCAATGCCGGCGTGATGAATTTCTGTCTGTCATTTGGCGAGCCGTGGGCTGTCACTGCGATGATCGGAACGGTGTGGTTGATCATGTCGGTTTCGCTGCGAATGGTATTGGCGATTTCGGTTCCATCAATATCCGGCAACTGAATGTCGAGAAGGAGAATGTCGAATTTCTGCGTGCGAATTTTTTTGAGTGCCTCCTCTCCTGTGAGTGCCTCTTCAACAGTAAATCCGGTCCCTTCCATGACGTTTTTTTACATACATGAGGTTGTATGGATCGTCTTCGACTATAAGGACGTTTTTGCTTTCGTTATTTCTTTGCGGAAAGCGGGGTGCGCAGTTCGGCCTCTTCAGTTGACACAGGTGAAATCGGGAATCTGAGGGTGATGGAAAGGTCTGTCCCGGCTGGACTTGCGATAGTGAATTCACCTCCCAGCAGGGCTATCAGCGGGCCGACCATTCTGATGGAGTTGGTGTATTCGGGCTTTTGGTGCGCCTCTGGCTTGTCCGGAAAAAACATGGCGTCATTTATGGAGACCGTCGCAGAAGGGGCAAAGAATGTGATGATGAGTTGGTGAGATATTGCGTCGGTCGTTGAGGAAAAATGGATGGTTCCCCATTTGGTGTTGCGAACAAACAGCTCCATGGTCGAAATGAGAATTTGCCGGATGCGGCGTTCATCTGCCGAGATGATGCGTGGGAGCCGGGGGTTCAGTGAGTGGGTGACGGCCAGACCGTTGTTGGTCGCTTCTTCTTCAAATGCGGCAATGGTGTCTTCCAGAACTTCATGAATATCAACCTGTTCCTGCGTGGTTGAAAGGCCTTCAGAGTGGGAAAGAAAGTCTCCCAGATCGTCGATTTTCGGAAGAATTCGGTTGAGAAGGTTTTGCAGTTCGCTTGGTTTGTCCGTGGCGTGTGTGCCCATTTGCAAAACCATGCGGGAGATCAGGGAGCGGAGTTGGTAGGCGTGTTCCTTGAAAAAGGTTTCCTGATTCTGTGCGTGATCGGAAATTTTCCTGTTGAGTTGTTGCAGGTTTGTTTCCAGTTTTTTTCGGCTTTCAATCTCATGGTGAAGTCTTGTGATGGCCGCGGATATCTCGCTTTCCTGTTCGTCCACCTGAATTTCGAGCAGGCGTTTTGCGGAGTCTATTTCATTGCGGAGGTGTACGCCCTCGGTCACGTCCTGAATCATTCCGAGATATGTTTTCCCGCCTGTAGTTTCATCCTGATCGACACAGCCCCACATTCGGATGATTTTAGTGGGTTTCCCCTCTTCGTGGAGTTTGAAGTCGTATTCATAGAGTTTGCCTGATTCATCCGGGGTGGGGGTCTCCTTTTCCGGCCGGAGGGCCCTGCTTGGTGGTAGCACGTCCAGTATGGCTTCGATGGAAGGATGGGTGTCCGGTTTCAGTCCGAGTATTGCCGGAACCTGACTGGTCCAGAAGGACAATCCTTCTTCTTCTGCAAAATGGAAAGCGCCGATTGACGCGATGGCGTGCAGCCGATTCAGGCTGGCGGTCATTGCCTTGAGGTCGTTTTCTTCCTCAATGATTTCATCCGCCATATCCTGCATGCCGCGGACAATTTTTGCGAAGAGTTCAGGTCGTTTCTTGATGATTTTTTGTACGTCGTCCGAAATTTTGCCTCCAAGAGCGAGCAGGTAATCCGGATTCAGGTTGAGCTCTTGTGCAAGGGCGATGATTTTTTCTTCCGAAAGCCGAACCGCCTCCCCTCGTTCTATCTTGCTGAGATAGGAAGGGCCTACGCCTATTCTTTTGCTTACTTGCCGTAATGAATAGGCTTTATCCGTTTCCAACAGCTTCTCGCGTGTGGTTCTGACTATGTTTCCGAAATTTTGCATAACGACTGATAATCCATTTTTTTCTTGTTTACAAAGCACGAACAAGGTCGTACACCGTTTCCTAACTAGGACACACTTTGCGTGTGTGTCAACTTCATCGGAGGAATTATGCTGAATAATATGAGACTTGGTTTGAAATTGGGGCTTGGATTCGGATTGGTCCTGCTCCTTACCGCAATAGTCGGCCTTGTCGGCTATAGAGGAATAAACGGCATACAGGCACGTGTGGATAAAGCAGATGATGTGAATAGAGTCGTCAAGTACCTGCTTGAAGGCCGGATCGAGCAGCTCAACTTCATGAAGACAAAGGATGCACAGTATATCAGCAAGCAGGCTGACATCTTCAAAAAGCTTTACGATCAGACGTCTGCAACAGCCGATAAATTTCATGAGAAAAATGACAAGGACAGAATGGCGGCGTCTGCCGAGGCCGTGAGAAAATATGAAGAAGCTTCTTCCGGATATCTTCAGTTGGAAGAGCAGAAGAAAGGCATTATGGAAGGCATGCGTAAGGATGCGGCTGTAGCGCTTGAAAAGACCAAGGCCTTTCGTGAAAACATGAAGAATCAGTTTGCGTCTGTGGCACGGTCCGGATCTGGGGTGGCTGGCATGTTTGCCGATCGGTTGGGCAAGACTGAAAGTGCCCAGAAGATGATTGAATGGTTTTATATTGCAAGAAAGGATGAAAAGGAATTTATCATTTCTCAGAATCCTGCCTATCTGCAGAGCCATCGTGAAGGGGTGGAGAAGATTCTTGAACAGGCCAAAGAATTGCAGAGGCGGGTTCATGATCCGGCTGCTTGGCTGAGCTTGCCGATGTCGTGGAGTCGGTGAGTGGTTATCAGACACAGTTCAATAACTTTGTGTCGAGCCTGCAGAAGCAGAATCAAATGGGAAAAGACATGGCCGTGATTGCCCAAAGGGCTGATGAGTTGTGCCGTGCTATCCGTGCTGACCAGAAAACAAAATCGCTCAAGGAGATAGATGACGCCGTTTTTCTCAGTATTGCAGTGATGACGGCGGCACTCGTGCTTGGTTTGCTTGCCGCGGTGTTTCTTACCCGGGCCATTGCAAAGCCTTTGGTCATGGGAGTCAAATTCGCCGGGACAATGTCAAATGGTGATCTGACGGAAACATTGGATATTCATCAGAAAGATGAAATAGGAATGCTGGCTTCCGCGCTCAATAACATGGTTGCCAAGCTTCAGGGGGTCGTTTCCGACGTCGAATTTGCAACGGAAAACGTGGCTGCCGGAAGTGAAGAGCTTTCCGCCTCTTCCGAGACCCTTTCTCAGGGAGCCACTGAGCAGGCCGCTGCAATTGAGGAAGTTTCTTCTTCCATGGAGCAGATGACGGCAAATATCAGCCAGAATGCCGAAAATGCCAGACAGACTGACGAACTGGCAAACAAGGCCGCTGCCGATGCACGGGAAAGCGGTGTCGCAGTAACCGAGGCTGTTGAGGCGATGAACAGCATTGCCGAAAAGATCTCCATCATTGAGGAGATCGCTCGACAGACCAACCTGCTTGCATTGAATGCGGCTATTGAGGCCGCTCGCGCCGGTGAGCATGGCAAGGGCTTTGCCGTTGTCGCAGCCGAGGTCCGAAAGCTGGCTGAGCGAAGCGGAGAAGCTGCTTCTGAAATCAGTGATTTGTCGAGCAGCAGTGTCGCTGTCGCGGAAAAAGCGGGCGAAATGCTTGAGACATTGGTGCCGGATATCGAAAAGACCGCATCTCTGGTGCAGGAAATCGCTGCAGCAAGCAACGAACAGAACACCGGGGCCGTTCAGATCAATCAGGCTATCAGCCAACTGGATACGGTCATCCAGACAAATGCTTCCGCTTCCGAGGAAATGGCTTCGGCAAGTGAGGAGTTGTCTGCACAGGGACAGCAATTGCAGCTGACCATGGGCTTCTTCAAGGTGAACGGAAACGGACATGCTTCCGTTCATGCCTCTCCCAGGGTTACCGTGGCCTCAAAGCCTGCTCCCGCATTGCCTCAGAACAGGAGTGGGAAAGTCGAAAAGACGGCCCACACTGCCAATGGTTTTGACATGAACATGGGTACTGACGACGAACAAGAGTTCGAGCGGTTCTAGGTGATTCAAATGGGAGAAAAACATCAAATGGATCATGGGCAGTATCTCACTTTCACTCTGGGTCGTGAGGTACTTGCCCTGGATATCAGCAAAGTGCGCGAGGTGCTTGAATTGACCAGCATCTCCCAGATACCGCGAACTCCGGACTTCATGCGTGGCGTCATCAATCTTCGGGGACATGCCGTGCCTGTTGTCGACATGCGCCGCAAGCTTAACATGGCTCATAAGGACGACACGGTTGAAACATGCATCATCATAATGGAAGTACAGTATGAAGAGGATCAGCTTGTCCTCGGCATTCTTGTAGACTCGGTTCGGGAGGTCTTTGAAATGGCCGCCAAGGATATCGAGCCTGCTCCCAGAATGGGGGCCGTCATTTCCACCGATTACATAAAGGGAATGGGACGGCAGGATGGTACTTTCGTCATTATTGTCGACATGGATTCGATCTTTTCCATTGAAGAACTCGAAGTTGCTGCAAATTCGAATCTCCACAAAAGAGACGCCGCGGCATAATTGACTGGTTTCTTATTGTGTACGCCGTTCCCTGTGTCGAACAGAAGGCGTACTGTTTTGGTTGTTCGTGATGGTGATCAACTCTTCGCCACCTACAGCAATTGCACATTTTTATTGCATTGGGTGAAATTCAGTGTCTCAGGCAAAATCACAGATATTATTGATTGGTTTCATCGTTGTTGTTTGTCTTCTTTTCAGTTCAATCAGCCATGCTGCGGATCGGCGAGCTTTGTATATCAGTTCGTATCACCCCGGTTTTCCGACGTTTCTGGATCAGTTTAACGGAGTGAAGTCCGTTCTGGATCTGGATGGCGTTCATCTGGACGTGGAATTCATGGACAGCGAACGATTCGATTCCGTGAAAGCCGTTCAGTTCTTTCACGATTATCTGGGCGCAATTTTGAAGGCCCTCCCGAAATACGACATCATCATCGTGTCCGATGAAAATGCCCTGAACTTTTCCTTCAAGTATCATGAAGAACTGTTTGCCGGGATTCCGTTAGTGTTTTTTGACATTCGCGATCATTCGCTCGGCTATCGGCTTGGAGTGAGCACCTTTGCAACGGGAGTCATGGAGCCTGCTTCTGTACAGGAATCACTGGATCTTGCCGGTCGTCTTTTCCCTTCCGCGGAATCCATTCATGTTCTTGTAGATCAGACTTTGCAGTATGATCTGAATGCGTCGGGGCTATGCGATCAGCCTTGGGGCAACCTGTGTCGGTTCTTTCGCTGAATGAGATGACCTGGGGGAAAATGATCCAGAAGGTCCGGGCCTTGACGAGCAATGATCCTCTGATCCTTCTCTCTGCCCGCAAAGACATGTCGGGCGCAAGGAAGAGTTTTGAGCAAGGGCTTGATTTTGTGTTGAGAAACGCACAGTGCCCTGTTTTTCAGTCAGGAGAATTGGGCTTGAGGTCTGGGAGCCTTGGGGGAGAGTTCATTGATCATTTTCAGCAGGGCAAGATCGCCGGTGAGCTGGTGCTAGATATATTCAACGGCAGGGATATTCAAGACATGCCGGTGGTCGTGCCGAATACTGCGAGCCGGTATGTTTTGATTATGGATCACTCAGGAAGTTCGGCCTGACCGGAGAGTCCCTTCCGTCGCAGAGTGAGGTTGTGAACAGGCCTCAGTTGTTTTGGGACTTGTTTCCAATGAGGAGGTAAGGACCTCTGCCATAGCCGTGGGAGGAGTGAGTCTTCTGGGGTTGCTCCTGCTTTTCGCGTTCAGGCTTCGGAGGTCGCAATCTGCCAAATTCCAGTATAGGCAACAGTTTCAGACTGTTTTTGACAAGGTTCCATCCGGTGTGGCCGTGTTGGATTTAGAGGGACATTTTCTTCATTTGAACGAGCATATATGCAACTCGCTCGGGTATGAGGAAAATGAGCTGATTGGGCGTTATCTCAGCGAGATTATGCATCGTGAAGATGGCGTATCCTTTAACAAAATCATTCGAAACAATTTTGAGTATAACGAGTCGCTGAGTTTCAATGAAAAACGGTATGTAACCAGGAACGGATCCATTCGCTGGGCGGATGTGACGTTGACCACGATCACGGACACAAAAGGGCACCCTCGTTATTATATCGCGGTCAGCCATGACATCACGAAGCAGAAGGTCTTTGAATCCATATTGGAATACCGTGTTGAACTTACGCGGACGAGCACGATGCTCTCCATGGATCAGTTTTTGTGCGAATTTTGAATATCGCCTCGGAACTGGTTCATTGCCAGATCGCTTTTCTTTCGCGTTGGGAAGACTCCACTTCGGCCTTCTCGATTGAGGGATGGTCGGACGGTTCAGCTGAATTTTTCAGTGAAACCCAAGGGGGGAGTTGCCACCTGTTCGCGGAGTCAAGAAGTGAACTCTGGAAGAAGTGCATTCAGCGGGAACAGCCGGTTTTTCGGAATGGAGTCGAGATCGAGGAGCTGGATGGGCATATCGGAAATGATCTGGCCATTCCTGTCTGCTGGGATGGCACCACCGCTACCGTTCTGGGCGTGGCCAGAAGAGATAAACCGTTTACCAGAGAAGATGCGGACACACTTTCATTTTTCTTTCGATTTCATAATGGGTACCATCGAACAGAAAAAGACCTATGACAAACTGAAAAGCAGTGAGAAGAAGTTTTCGAGGATTTTCGATTTGGCTCCTGCCATGATTTCACTCAGCAAGGCCTCGGATTCAACTTTCATGGATGTGAACAGGAATTTTACTGAAGTATTCGGTTTTTCCAAGGACGA
>LQAJ01000350.1_pt1 | contig 11207 bp, 15 predicted proteins | sample 1535811 | NCBI WGS metagenome assembly LQAJ01 (sample SAMN04331587, study PRJNA305678) | bioreactor metagenome | isolation source: bioreactor_6 inoculated with Wadden Sea sediment 2nd replicate of a... | place: Germany: Wadden Sea, Janssand Flat
GAGACGGGCGTTTCTTTTTTTTCGGTTATGGCCGGAATGCATTTTTAACAGAGGGGAACTTTTGGCAAAGCCCAATTATAAATTCGAGAAACGCAAGAAAGAACTGGCAAAGAAAAGAAGAAAGAAGAAAAAAAGCAGCGCAAGCTGGCCAAAAAGACAGACTCCCCTGATGGCTATGCCGAGGATGAGGAACGCGAATCCGAAGAAGGATAACCGTCTGCCCATTGCCAATAGCTCCGTCTGAGGGTATTCTAAATGTCGCCCTCATGACTTAATTTCGGAGGTACGCCGTGCGGCTTGAAGGTGAAGTGACCTGGTTCAATGAACAAAAAGGGTTCGGTTTCATAACCGGCGATGATGGTTTGGATGTTTTGTCCATTATACCGAGATCGTTCGGGACGGTTTTCAAACCCTTGAGCCGGGAGAGCGTGTTTCCTATACCCTGACGGATGTAGAAGTCGGTCCCAAGGCCGTCGATGTCCGCCTGACCGCAGACGGAGCTCATGCTTCGTTGATCTGATGAGTTTTCCCATGCCGCTTCGGCATGAAAAAAGCCCCACACTGTCGGTGTGGGGCTTTTTTCATGCCAAGTGTGATTGTGGCATTATTCGCCTTTGTTCTTCATTACTTCGTTGAGGATGTGGCGTTCGCGTATTTTTATGATGCGTGTGTCGTGCTCGTCCCGTCCGATAGCCAGATAGTCCTGTTCCGCCAGCCCGTGAATGTATTGCTCTATGCGTTCGGGCATGGTCACAAAGGTGTCGGCCATGGATTTGACCGTTTGGTCGTAGCGAAGTTTCATCTGGCCGTTTGCCGCAAATAAATCGAGGATTCTGACCACTCCCATGCCGACGCTGGGCACTTTCATGGCTTTCTTGGTCGTTGATTTCAGGCGGCTGACCAAGACTGTGATGATTGAGGCTATGACCTTTGGAGATTCGCGCATGAATTCGTCGAGGTCGTCCTTGGTGACCACGATTACCTTGGAATCTTCCAGTGCGATGGCTGTTGCCGTACGTGCGTTGTCATCAAGGAAGAGGGCCATTTCACCGAATATGGAAATGGGGCGCAGAACGGCGAAGACTTTCTTGTGGCCTTCGATGATGCCGGATATTTCGATTTTCCCGTCGGTGAGAATGTAGGCGGCATCGCCTTTGGTGCCTTCATTGAAGACAACATTATGCTTGAGTACGTTGCGCATCAGATAGTTTCCGTGGGAAACCTGTTTCATCTGAACGCTTTGCTGCTGTACTATCGTCACGGGCTGCTCCTGGTCGGTGACAAGAAAACCATTTCCTTATTGATAACAGAATCAGGCAGGGATTCAAGACAATTGACATGATTCCCTTCATGATAAGGGATGAGTGTGCGCTTTGACTTTGGATCAAGAGCCTCGGCGAGGTGTGCCAAGGCGAGCGGTAATGCTGGCTTATTGTCAGGCTTTTCGAGCGAAACAGGTCGTCAGAATCATGAGAAATCGGCCCATCATCTGCTGGGGGGACAGAGATGGGAGTTCCTGTTTGCGGATGGAACGCTCGGCAAGCAGGCTGAGTATGTGAGGCAGTATCCTGGAATTCTGAATGCCTTCGCCGGAGAATGAGGCGAGAGCACCGCCTGTGTCAAAGGAATGCAGTACAATTTCATGATCCTGCGCCGCGGAATAGAGCCTTGAGCATTTGGAGGGAGCGGAGGTGACAAGGTACTGGCGGCAGGCCAGTGGGCGGTGAGCGTGTATGGAGCAGCAGTTATCCTCTAAGAAAGGGCAGGGGATTTTCAGGTCCCAATAGCGCTTTTGAATTTCGGCCGTCCTGTGCTTGTCCTGAGCGTGGTTGGCGTATGTGTCGGTCAAAGGGATCAGCAGGTCTGATTCTTCAAGTGCCGTGAGCGCCTGCATGAATCTGCGTGTGATGCGGGTTTGTTGCGGGTCGGGCATGGAGCGGACGATATTTGCGAGATGCAGGGCCTCATATTCACTGACCGGGACAAGTTGATGGCAGCACGTACTGCAGCCGGGACCGCATCCGATGGTTTTACCCATTTCGGCAAGATCTCGTCTGCTTTGAGTGTGAATGGCGTCAGCACGGAAAAAAATGCAGGCAGAAGATCGAGCGCAGTAACCGCATCCGTTGCCCATGAGAAATTGAAACGAAGCGGATCGCCGCAGCCGGTTTCCAGAACATATGTCGTGGGAGGAGTGCTTGTCATAATTGATTTTTTCTCTTTGATACGTTCTTTTCCGAGGTGGCTTTTCAAATCGTATTCCGACTGTTCGGAGGGGGGGAATTTGTTGCCATCAGGCCGTTATATTGCATCTAGCGTGCCGATACGTTTGAAACTTTTTTTTTCTTTGCCTATTGATTTTGTTTGTAAAGCACGGTACGACCACGTTAATTAGTTTTCCGGGGGTTATAGCACGAACTCGGAAAAAGATGTCAAAAGTGGCACGCATATTGTTTTCGTGCCATTGAAGATGGTTAGGTCCGAGTTCGGGCGTGTGCCCGACGGTTATGATTGGGAATAACGGTGTTCTCTACGTCATAACAGACTCATTTTATTACGGAGGTGTTCTATGAAATTTTCCGTAGGTCATGGCAGGGACGGAGCCGTGGAACGGCTGGAAAAACGCGGCGTTACTCGTCGTGATTTCATGAAGTTCTGCGGAACCGTGGCCGCAGTGATGGGCATGGGTCCGGCTTTCGCTCCGAAAGTCGCCGAAGCCCTCACCAGCGACAACAGGCCCGACGTCGTCTGGCTGCACAATGCTGAATGTACAGGTTGTTCCGAGTCCATTCTGAGGACAGTGGAGCCTTACATTGATGCGCTGATTCTGGATTATATCTCTCTCAACTACCATGAGACCATCATGGCCGCAGCTGGCGAAGCCGCTGAAAAGGCCCTGTGGGATACCGTTAACGCCGGCAAGTATGTCGCCGTTATCGAGGGTGGCGTTCCGACCGCAGTTTGCGGTACCGCGAACGAAGCAGGCGGTCACGGCAAGGTCGGCGGCCACACCATGCTTGAAAATACCACCAAGGTTGTTGACAAAGCTATTGCCACCATCACTTACGGCACTTGTGCCTCTTACGGTGGTGTCCAGAAAGCCAAGCCGAATCCGACTCAGGTCAAGGGTGTTGCTGAATTGATGCCGGGTAAGCCGGTCATCAACGTGCCTGGTTGCCCGCCGAACCCGTTCTCCCTGGTCGGCACGATTGTGCATTTCGTGACCAAGGGTATTCCGGAGCTCGACGATGCAGGCCGTCCGGTCGCCTTCTACGGTGAAACCGTACATGACAACTGCCCCAGGCAGGAGTTCTTCGATAATGACCAGTTTGCTCCTTCCTTCGGTTCCGAAGAGGCCCGCAAGGGTTGGTGTCTGCGCAAACTCGGTTGCCGCGGTCCTGAGACATACAACAATTGTCCGACCGTGAAGTTCAACCAGTACAACTGGCCCGTTCAGGCCGGTCATCCCTGCATCGGTTGCTCGCAGCCTGATTTCTGGGACGGCGCTGACTGGGATGGCGAAACTTACATGTACGCAGACCTCACCGACCTCTAGTCGGCGGCCTGTTTAAGTTTCGATTCGCAGAAGCAAATCTGAATTCATTAAGGAGGATATAATATGTCCGGTTGCGCAAAATCCGGTCCCGGAGCCGCTGCTCACGGGAAACATAACGTCATCGTTGACCCGGTTACCAGAATTGAGGGTCACCTGCGCGTGGAAGCCGTGGTCGAAAATGGCAAGATCATCGATGTTCGCAGCAGCTCTCAGCTGTTCCGTGGACTGGAGATCATCCTGAAAGGCCGCGATCCCCGTGATGCCCAGCACTTCACCCAGCGTTCCTGCGGTGTCTGCACCTACGTGCACGCACTCGCTTCTACTCGCGCTGTTGATAACGCTGCTGGCGTTGACAAGGAAATGCCGCATAACGCTACCATCATCCGTAACTTGGTGATGGCTGCGCAGTTCATGCATGACCATATCGTGCACTTCTATCATCTGCACGCTCTCGACTTCGTGGATGTCGCTGACTGTCTGAATGCTGACGTTGCAAAGACCGCTGAAATCGCTGTCGCCGTCGCCAAGACCGTTCGCCCCAATCCCGCGATCGTCACTACCAAAGAAGAACTCCAGAAGACCAAAGATACCGTCAAGGGTATCGTTGATTCCGGTCGTCTCGGCATCTTCACCAACGCTTACTTCCTCGGCGGCCACCCGGCTTACGTCCTGCCGCCCGAAGTAAACCTGTTGGCTACCAACCTTACCTGGCTGCCCTGCACCTGCAGGTCAAGGCTGCCCGCGCAATGGCTGTCTTCGGTGCGAAAAACCCGCACACTCAGTTCACCGTCATGGGCGGCGTAACCTGTTACGAAGGCCTCACTGACAAGTACATCAATGACTTCATTGGTCTCCATGCCGAGATCAAGGACTTCATCCTTGACTGCTACATCCCGGACCTCATTGCTGTCGCCAGCTACTACAAGGACTGGGCTGCCATCGGTGGTACTACCAACTTCATGACCTTCGGCGAATTCCCCGCTCAGGGCGGCGAAGCCGATCTGAATTCCCGTTACGTGAAGCCCGGTGTCATCTTTGATCGCAAGTTCCAGGATGTCATGGCTTATGATCCTGCTCAGATTGAAGAGCACGTCAAGCACTCCTGGTACAAGGACGACGCTCCGAAGCACCCCTACTCCGGTGTGACGGATCCCATGTACACCAGCCTTGATGACAAGACCAAGTACTCCTGGATGAAGGCCCCCCGTTACAACGGCAAGGCTGTGGAAGTCGGTCCGCTGGCTACCTGTCTGGTCAACTACGGTCTCGGTCATCCCGAGTTTGTCAAGTACACGAACTTCGTACTGGAAAAACTGGGCGTGGGCGCAGAAGCTCTGTTCTCCACTCTCGGTCGTACCGGCGCACGCGGCATTGAGTGCCTCATCGTCGCTCTCAAGACCACTGACTGGGTCAACGATCTCAAGGCCAACATCGCTGCTGGCAAGGTCGACATCTGCAAGGATTGGGATATGCCCGCCGAAGCACAGGGTGTCGGTTACGTCAATGCTCCGCGTGGCGGCCTGAGCCACTGGCTCAACATCAAGGACTCCAAGATCGACAACTTCCAGCTTGTCGTTCCCTCCACCTGGAACCTGGGCCCCCGTTGTGACAACGACATCCCCGGTCCCACTGAAGAGGCTCTGCTTGACAACACCCCGATCGCCGATCCGGAACGCCCGGTCGAGATCCTGCGTACCGTTCACTCCTATGACCCCTGCATCGCCTGCGGCGTGCACGTCATTGATAACAAGACTGGTAACGTCAAGAAGTTCAGGGTCCTGTAGTCAATACAGACTCGAACGCACAAACAAGGGACTCGGCTTTTGCCGGGTCCCTTTTTTTTGTGGTGGCAGGGAATAATCGGGGGAGGGTGGGGCATTTGCAGCCATGTTTTACCTTGATGAATAAAACAATAACGAGAAAATTGACCCGCAGGCATTCCTCGGCTAGAGATTTTGCATGTCCATTGTGAGACTCAGTCAATCCCTGCGTTTTGTTCGCGCTGCTCCATGGCCGTATTTCACGGGCTTTGCATCTCTTTTGCTTGCTCTCGGTTTGAAATCTGCCGGGTTAGCCCATTGGAGCGGTGGGGATATTTCACAGGCCGTCCTTTTTGCCTGCTGGGGCGGCGGGTGGCTTGTGGTTGCCCTGTTCGCCATGGCCGATGCCGTGTCCCGGCACCGGGAATGCGAACGCATAAAGCGCATGTTTCGCAAGTACGGCTACAGCGAAAGAATTCTTGAACCGCTTGCCCGGTCCCGCTGCCAGCGCGATGCCGCCATTTTTGCGGCTGATGAAGTCGGATACGGTGATGTTGCCCGGTGCTATTTTGTCGAGTTGGGATACCGCTGGTATCATATATTGCCTGATTTGGTCGTTCGAAACCCGTTTGCCTTCCTGCGCCCGAGCTTTCTGCGCGCATCCTTTCTGCCCGGAAAGAAAGTCCGGACCTGATCGTTCCAAACGTTCCCCATTGACTTTGCCCCTTGTCCAGGCATTATGCGTGACAAAGGAGGCAATATGTTGAAGAAACTGCTCGTTGCTGTTCTTATTCTTGCTGTCATCCCACTGTCCGGCTTTCTGAAATTTGATCGTGGGGTACTCGGTGATTTGTATTATTCCGAGACCGTCCGAATATACGTCTCAAGATTGATAAGTCCCTTAGGTATTTGGAGAAATTGACTATCTTAATGGTCGCCTCAAGGCACACGCCTATATCTGGCTGACTCCGGCTCCTGATGGACCTGGTATGGACAAGATGTTCATTGTCGAACACTCGACCGTGTCGCAGGAGGTGGCGTATTTAACGACATCTGATCTTTTTCGGGGATTGCCAAGTTTTGATAAGGGCCGCACTGAAATAGGCGGTGACCCGTGGCAGTATGTCTTTTACATTACCGAGCCAAAGGGAAAGAATTTTTGGACTGATTTTATTACCGAGAAAGGGTTTGTGCTGAACAAGCCGAAGCTGACTGGGTGTTTTGGCAGAATCTCCACGGATACGGCATGGACCAAATTTTATTATATGCAAAGCTACGACGCGGCAAAGCACTTCAAGCTTGGCATAACCGATGAAGACCGCGTATTGCTTCAGCAGTTCATGCAGGATTTCAAGAAGGACATTCGGTATCGCGGAAAGTACAAATAGGAGGCGAAAGTGGGATATGTATATTTGGGGCTTGCCATCATAGCCGAGGTCTTGGGAACTACTGCCTTGCAGGCCTGTGATGGGTTTACCAAGGTTCTGCCGAGCAGTATTGTCGTGATTGGATACGGGCTGGCGTTTTATTTTCTCAGTCTCGTGCTGAAAACGATCCCCATGGGGATTGCATATGCAATTTGGGCCGGAATCGGGATTGTCCTGATTGGCGTTGCCGGGGCAGTTTTCTTCAAACAAATACCTGATGTTCCTGCCATGATCGGCATGGGGCTTATCGTCAGCGGCGTGGCCGTCATCAATCTGTTTTCAAAGACCGCCAGCCATTAATCGGATATGAATAGAAGGAAAAAGCCCGGAGCGTCTGACGCTCCGGGCTTTTCATTTTCAGAGAACCGAAAACGGTTAAAGCATTTCATGCTGGTAGTCTTCGCCACCCATGATGTTCACCAGATCACGCAGAATCTGCAATGTTTCCTGTGCTTCCTTGGGATCGAGTTTGCGCAGGGCAAATCCGGCATGAATGATGATGTAGTCACCCAGCGTTACTTCTTCATCCAGAAGCATGATCGAAGCCTGGACCGTGGTGTCGCCTTCGCCTACTTTGCAGGTGGCGACGCCGTCATTGATTTCAAGAATTTCCGCTGGTATCGCGAGGCACATAGATCTTCTCCGTAGCAGGGTTAGCCATGGTGCGGGAGGTATACGTCCCACCGGCATTTTCCACTTCTTTCAGGACTGCGTCGATGACTTCCGGCATCTTCGCTTCAAGTTCCGGCGTCAAGGCCGCAGACATGTCCTTGTAGTTTACCGGCTCAACGCCGTAAAGGATGATATCGTCCGGAACCTGGCCCACAATGCTGCAGTTTGCCAGCGTGTCGAGCAGGTCCGTCTGGTGCATGGAATTCTTGAAGGCACAGGCTTTGTTCAAGTCCTCACCCAGCAGGCGGAAGACATCACCGGGCTGTCCTTCATTCAAGACGATGTCAACGATAACCAGATAGTCCGACTCCATGATCGGACCCATGAGTCTCAATCCCAAAGTGCCGCCATCAAGAATTGTGACATTCGGGGAAAACTCATATTTCTGTTCAAGTTCCTCAGCAATTCGGACGCCGAACCCCTCGTCGGTGAACAGGATGTTTCCCACGCCCAGTATCAGTATGCGTTTTTCTGTTTCAGGCATAGGTTTCATTTAGTAAACACCACAAGTTTACGCAAGATGAAATATGAACTTTTCCGCTCTCTGAGCGAGTTAATGCAGAATGAACTGGTGGATACGGGAATTCTATTCCTTGGGCAGGGTCAGGGTGACGGTTGTGCCGTTTGCCTTGGAGGATGTCATGGTGAGGTCGCCATTCATTGTACGGGCCATGAGTCTTGCGGAATAGGTACCTATCCCGGTTCCGCTCTGCTTGCCTGATGTTGAATACTTGTCAAAGAAAGTACTTTTAATGTCTGCTGAAACTTCAGCGGGATTGCTGATGGCCACGGTAATGCGATCCTTTGAAGCAAAGTCGATCATGACAGTGTCACTGACGGTGGACGCTTCAATGGCATTCTTGAGCAGATTGGCGATGGTGAGATAGCAGAGTGTCTCGTCAGCCAGGGCTGTAGTGGGTTCCGTCGGTTCATTGAGAGTGAGGATGACGCCTCTGGTCCGGGCGAGTTCGCCGAGATCGGTGATCGCGCGTTGGCAGGTGACGGGAATGTCCACGGGAACAGGTTCAAATGTATATGTACCTGTTTCCATCTTGAAGAGATCAAGCTGCGGGTCATCAGGTTGAGCGCCGTGTTTGCGGCTTTTCGCATATCAGCTGTAATTGCCGTCTGTTCATCCGTCAGTTCCGTGAAACTTTCCAGATAGGTCAAGCCGCTGAGAATTCCCGCAACCGGTGATTTGAGGTCATGGCGGGTGATGCGGTCCACTTCTTCCTTGAGTGCCTCAGCTTTTTCCTGTGCCTTCTGCCGGGATGTCTCTTTTCTGATGAGGATTAGTACAGTGATAATGAGCGCAGAGGCAAGGGCACCCATGGCAATTGTCGAATACGTGACCAGACGATGCAGGTGCTGCATTCGTTTGGTGATGTCGAAGTACAATTCGAAAGCACCGAGAAACCGGTCGCCTGAAGTTATTGGTATGTAGGTCTCGACAACTTCTGCAAGAAATGTATCCCCGTCCATTGATTGCTGGTTTAGCTTGAGAAGCTGGGTGAAGACCGCCTTTTTACCGGAACGCTGTGCGAAGTGTGCACAGCTCTGGCTTCCAATGTCATCAGGATCGGTGGAGTAGATCACCGTGCCTTTGAAAGAGATGATTTTTACTTTTATCAGTCCAAAGTCATTTTCCAGTTTGTAGATATCACCGAAAAATCTGGGCGTGAGGCGTTCGGATACGAGCGATGTGTGCTTGAGCGCCGGGGGAAGGAGATGAGAAGCGATGCGTTTGGCATCGTCGGAAATACCTTCAATGATGATATTGGTGAATGCGGGATAGATAATGCGGGTGTTGATAAACCCGCCCGCAGCGGCGAGGGAGAGGGCGGCAAACAGGATGAACAGAAGCGGCCGACGGCTGGGCGTCAGATAGCTGACGAGTCTTTCACGGATTCGTTTACGGTTACTGTCGCTATGGGATCTTTGCTGGGACATCTGCTCTGAGCCTCGATTTTGTGTAATTGTAGCAAAGTACAAGCGAAGCGCAACCGTGTTAGAATTGCAGACCGGGCTGATATAATGATTATTACCGGAGCAGAAAAAGCGCCTTCAGATTTGAAAATCTGAAGGCGCTTCGCTATTGCGATGTGTAAGAAACGTGGTTGAGACTGGGGTGATTCTGTTGAATCCACCTCACCGGCTGCTACAGGATGTAGCGGGACAGGTCGCGGTCTTCAATTACATCGTCTATCTGTGATTTGACGTAGTCTCGATCGATCATGATTTTCTGGCCGGATTTGTCCGGAGCCTCGAAAGAGAGGTTTGCCAGGATCTTTTCCATGATGGTGTAGAGTCGTCGTGCACCGATATTTTCAGTTTCCTCATTGATTTTTTCCGCATTGGCCGAGATTTCCTCAAGCGCCTCTTTGGAGAAGTCAATGGTCACGCCTTCGGTGGCGAGCAGAGCCTTGTACTGTACGGTCAGTGCATTCTTCGGCTCGGTAAGAATCTGGTAGAATTCTTCCTTGTGCAGCGAGGAAAGCTCTTCGCGCAACGGGAAACGTCCCTGCAGTTCCGGAATCAGGTCTGATGGTTTGGCAAAGTGGAATGCGCCAGCCGCGATGAACAGGATGTGGTCGGTTTTGACCATGCCGTATTTGGTGTTCACGACACTGCCTTCAACCACTGGAAGCAGGTCTCGCTGCACGCCTTCGCGGGAAACGTCCGCGCTGCCGCCGCCTGCTGCGTCCTGCCGTGAGGCAATCTTGTCCATTTCGTCCACGAACAGGATGCCTTGCTGTTCAACGCGTTCCCGCGCCAGTTCATTCACGGCGTCCGGGTCGATGAGCTTGTCTGCCTCTTCCGCGATAAGCGCTTCGTAGGCGTCCTTGATCTTCAGTTTCCGTGCTTTCCGTTTGCCCGGGAACATGTTGGAGAAAGCGTTCTGGAGATTCGAACCCATTTCTTCCATGCCGGGAATGGCCATGATTTCGACCTGCGCGCCGGACTGGACTGTGATCTCCATTTCCACTTCGCGTTCATCCAGTTGCCCCTGACGGAACATCTGGCGGAACTTTTCGCGTGTGGAGTCGTCTTTCGGAGCTTCTTTCTTTTCTTCGATTTCACCGGACTGTGTGCCCATGAAGAATCCGGCAGGGCTCTGCTGGTCCGTTTTTTGTTCGGGAGCAGCAGATCAAGCAGACGCTCTTCGGCGTTTTTTCCGCCTTGATGCGTACCTTCTCGGTTTCTTCCTTATGGACCATGCTTACGCCGATTTCCATCAGGTCGCGGATCATGGATTCCACGTCGCGGCCGACATAGCCAACTTCGGTGAACTTCGTGGCTTCAACCTTGAAGAACGGGCAGTTTGCCAGTCGTGCCAAGCGGCGGGCGATCTCGGTTTACCCACGCCCGTGGGTCCCATCAGGATGATGTTTTTGGCGCGATTTCGTCCCGCAACTCCGGGTCGATCTGTTGGCGACGCCAGCGGTTTCTCATGGCGATGGCGACCATGCGTTTGGCTGCGTTCTGCCCGATAATGTACTTGTCCAGTTCGGATACGATTTCTCTTGGTGTCAGATTACTCATTGTGGGATGCCTCCGGCGGCTTAAGAACCCTTTGAAAAGGGTTCTTAAGAATCTCCTAAACTTTTTGTATAAAACGGTGCTGTATATATGTCAGAGAACGACAATTCGTTATGCGCCGTTTTGGGTGTTTGCTCGATACTTTGTTTATAGGTCCGAACATTTGTGTTCGCCCCCCTACGCCGCCATGTTGATTGCGTGTTTCCCTTCAAATTTGCTGGCGGCGTATACCAAAAAGTTTTGAAGGGGGTC
>LQAJ01000352.1_pt1 | contig 11168 bp, 17 predicted proteins | sample 1535811 | NCBI WGS metagenome assembly LQAJ01 (sample SAMN04331587, study PRJNA305678) | bioreactor metagenome | isolation source: bioreactor_6 inoculated with Wadden Sea sediment 2nd replicate of a... | place: Germany: Wadden Sea, Janssand Flat
CCACCCATTTTCCGGCCCGAAACGTAACGGCGCAGCAGCGCAGCTCGCCCAAGGCGCACCGGGATTCCAAAGGCCCTCGGCCTTTGGCGAGTCCAGAGCAGCGCTCTGGTCCCCCTGAAGGGGCCACACGGCAGCAGCCCCGCGCAGCGGTCCCCCGAAGGGGTGCCGGAGGCTGGCTTACATCACCACTTCAATGTCCATTTCAGTGGCGACCTGGCGGATGAATTTTTTGATGTCCTGCTTCTGGTGCGGCTGTAGCGAAGCATGAGAATGCCCTTGAATTTGTCCGTGACGTGAAGATGCCGAGATTGTCGTGCGCTTCGAGCAGAAAGCGGAACAGGCCGATGTTTGTCGGCTCGATCTGGACGTAGGTCCGCTCGGATGTCTTGGGCGGCGGCGGACAGATGCGCTGGCGCGGACGGCGGCGCGATGAGTTCTTCTTGTTTTTCTTAGAAGCCATGTTCTCGCAGGTAATCCATTGTGATCTTGGATTCTTTTTCGGGCTTGTCGCCGGTGGCGGTCCATGGTGCGACCATGCGTTCGACGTATTTGCCGATGACGTCGGTTTCCATGTTGACGTTTCTGCCGGGATTCCAGCCTGAGATGGTGGTGGCCTTCTGGGTCTCGGGGATGATGTTCACTTCGAGCCATGTAGGGCCGCAGTCGTTGACTGTCAGGCTGATGCCGTCGAGAGCGACAGAGCCTTTGGGAATGACGTACTTGCCATGCTCGGCGGAAAAGGTGAGACGATAGATTTTCGATTCACCGACAGGTCGGACCGCCTCGACGGATGCGAGGGCGTCCACATGGCCGGAGACGATGTGTCCGCCGAAACGGTCGCCCATGGCCATGGCCCGTTCAAGGTTGGCCTTGCTGCCCACTTTGAGTTCACCGAGGCTGGTGACGGACATGGTTTCGCGCGATGCATAGGCCGTGAACCAGTTGTCGCCAAAGGTCTCCACGGTCAGGCAGACGCCGTTGACGGCGATGGATTCGCCGAGTTCGATGTCGGAAAGAGTGAAAAGCGGGGTGATGCGAAAGCGTGTTTCCGCGCCCCTGTTGTCGGCGGCTTCAATGCGGCCCATACCCATGACGAGTCCGGTGAACATGGAAAATTCCTCACTTGGTTTGTCGTTGGTGCGGTTGTAACAGGGAGCGGAGCGGGTGTAAATCCGTTGCAGCCACGTCGGAAGCGGCCGGAAAGCACCGTGAAGGAACTATTCCGGGCGCAGTGTCAGCATAATGTCGGTGCCGGTGGCTTCCAGCCGGGAGATGCGGAAGTTCACGGCATCGGCCATGGGGACGTCTTCCCGTCCTGAGTATGCAGCCGGAGCGGTGTTGTCGCCGAGCACGCGCGGGGTGACGAAGTGAACGATCTCGTCGGCCAGTCCCTGTTCAATGCAGGTCATGGCAAACTGCCCGCCGCCTTCGCACAGGGTGTAGTGGCACCCGAGTTCGTACCGCAGACGCTCGAAACCGCTGGTGAGATTCAGACAGCCGGGAGCTCCGGGCAGGGGCCAGACCCGTGTGCCGCGTTTGCGCAGTCCGTCGGCAAGGTCGCTTCGGGCGGCGTCTTCGGTTGTCATGAAGATGGTGCGCTCCGGGCGGGATGACAGCAGGGTGAAGGCTTCCGGGTTTTCGGGCAGCCGGGAGGTGACGATCACCGCGTAGGGCTGGGTGAATCCTTCGGGCAGTTTGTCCAGTCGGCAGGTCAGGCTCGGATTGTCCGCGTGGAACGTGCCGCCGCCGATGACCACGGCTCCGACCTGAGAGCGGAGTTCGTGTACTTTGCGGAAGGATTCCGGGCAGGAGACCGGTTCCGGTTTTCTGAAGCGCGAGGCGATCTTGCCGTCAAGCGTGGCAGCCATCTTGATGATGTTGTACGGGGAGTGGGACGTCTGCCAGAGCAGGAAGTCCGCGATGAGGTCCCCGCAGTCCTGTTCCAGAATGCCGGACTCGACGTTGATGCCGTGCTCGACGAGTTTTTCGATCCCCCCGGCGGCCACCGGGTTGGGATCACGGGTGCCGATCACGACGCGTGCGATGTCCGCCTCAATGATCGCTTCGGTACAGGGTGGCGTCCTGCCGTGATGATTGCACGGCTCCAGAGTGACGTACATGGTCATGCCCTGCGGATTGATGCCCTTTTCGCGGGCATCGGCAAGACATTCCCGTTCGGCATGCAGTTCGCCCACGCGGGTGTGCCATCCTTCGGCAACCACGGTGTCGTCGCTGACAAGTACGGCTCCGACGCACGGATTGGGTGCGGTGGGACCGCGTCCGCGTCGGGCCAGTTCAATGGCTCGCGCCATGAACTGTTCGTCTCTAGATGAAGTCGCCTTCCATATAGACATAATTCACTCCGGCTTCGTCGAGCATTTCCTCGGAGAGTTCGTCAGGGTAGTTCTCGGAGAAGTAAATGTTCTGCACCTGGCAGTTGATGAGCATCTTGGTGCAGAGGATGCAGGGCTTGGTGGTGCAGTAGATGTCGCAGCCCTTGAGGTCGAGACCGTGTGTGGCGGCCTGTATGATGACGTTCTGTTCGGCGTGCAGGCCGCGACAGAGTTCGTGGCGTTCCCCGGAAGGGATGTTCAGCTTATCGCGGAGACAGCCGACTTCTTCGCAGTGGGCGATGTTGGTCGGCACGCCGTTGTAGCCGGTGGCGAGGATGCGTTTGTCGTGTACGGCGATGGCACCCACTGCGCGGCGGATGCAGGTGGACCGCTGCGCCACAAGGTGCGCGATACGCATGAAATATTCTGGCCAAGGGAGTCTGTTGGACATGTGTCTCTCCATATCGGGATCGGTTTCCGTCTGCGTTCAGTGCGCGTGACGGAACAATTCCCTAGCATGTCTTCAATTGAAAGGAAACGGTACGGAGCCGCCCCGACCGGGGCGGAAAGCTATATGCCTCAGCCACCGCCGCTGCTGCCGCAGCCTCCGCCCATGGGCGGCATGGGGCCGAGGTCGGGATGCTGCCTTCGGTCTTCACGACTCCTGCGCTCATGAGCTTGGTCACGTTCTTTGATCCGCATTTCGGGCACGGCGGTGTTTCGTCACGGGAAAAGACGAGTTCCTCGAACTCGTTTTCGCAATCGGCACAGATGTATTCATAAATAGGCATGGTGTGTCCTTTGGTTGATTTCTTTTTTCTATGACAAATGTGGGGTCGTGTCGCGGGATGTCAAGGTGGGAAGTGGGATATGGGGGCTTCACTCATTTTGATTGCCACAAAGGAAAAGCAAATCAACCAGCATGGGAATTTCTCTTTTGGCACAAGAAAAGCCGCCTCACCTGATGGTGAAGCGGCTTTGTGTTTTTTGGGGGGAGAGATTAGAAATGGTAAAATATTTCCAGACCGCAAGTGTTTATAGTGGTGGCGTCCCACCCGTCTTCTTTTTTTGTCCAGTGCTCATAGCGATAGTAAGGGCGGATGCCGATAGGAAGGTTTTTGGGCTCATAGGAAATACCAAGTTCTACATTGCTTGACCCGCCGAAAGAGCTTGTCGCTCCGGTCGATCCTGCTTCAGTGGTATAGATCTCTTTTTGGAGAACATATTCATACTGAACGTCTACACCGAACTGCCCGTATGCAGTCTCTTTTTCTGCCATCAGGCCGATGGGGAGGATGTAATCAGTTGTGTATGCGTTATTGGCTCCCCTTAAATCCCACATCTCATAATTGATACCAAGTCCTATGAATGGTTTCAGCTTGACACCGTAGTCATACGTTGTTCCGAGTTTGCCGATGGCTCGCAGCTTGCCCGTGCTGTAGCAGCCGTTTTTTGAAGTAGCGAGGTACTCTCCGTAAATATACTTTCCGGATAGGTCATACCATACCCTGTCGTTGACGTTGGCATTGTATCCTGCGAGCAATCCCCCAAAGCTTCCATATATAATGCCCCCATCGCCGCTTGTGTTGGCGTTTGAATACTCACCAACGACTCCGATTCTGAATTCCCCTTCTTGTTCCGATGCGGTAGCAGGAAGTGAAACTATGAGGGTCAGAAAACAGCTGAACAGGAATAGGGAAATGTTGCGCATGTGAACTCCAGATAGATTTTCAAACATGTGTTTATTCCAGAGGAGATTGGATGTCAATATCTGCTGAATTTTAGGGGGGATATCTGTGTGTTGTAGTTATGCTTCGGGGCCTGTTGTTGAGCTGGCTTGCTGCATTGGTGGGGCACCATATTTATTCCGGGAAAGCCGTCTTCTCTTGGCCGGGGTTGAATTCAACCATGACAATCTGTTCCCAAATCGTACCAACCTCCATGATTTGCAAAAGGGCACCCCCTTCTGGATGCTGCCCTTTTTTGTCGTTTGTACTTGCACCTCGTGCACATTTTGTGCAATCTGATGCGCAGCTGGTTGCACAAGGCTGGATGCCATATTTGTGTTCGGCAATGTTTTAGCCTGTAATCATTAAGGAAAAAAGTTTGGCACGGACTGTGCTTTAAACAGGTCAAACTAACACACTTTCCTGATTGCATGAAAAAACAACCTTTGGAGGAAACGACAATGACCAAGGCTGTCACTAAGAAAAAGATGATGATTGTCCCGCTGTCCGCGCTGCTGATTCTGGCGCTGAGTTCTTTTGCTTTTGCCTACGGGCAGGGCAAGGGGCGTGGCTGTAACGGTAACGGGCAGGGCATGCGGGCGGCTTACAGCCAGCTCACCCCGGAAAAACGTGCTGCCGTGGATGCCATTTTCGCCAAGCACCGGGGGGAAATGGTTGAACTCCGTAACGCCATGCTGACCAAGCACACTGTGCTGGAAGCCATGGTCAACGACGGCAATTCCAACGAAAAGAAGATCGGTAAGATCGTGAATGAAATCAGCGATTTGCGCGTCAAGATGCAGGAGCTTCGCGACAAGACCTTCAGTGAAGTCGAGAAGGAAACCGGCCTTGTCATGAGCCGTGGTAACGGTCTCGGCGGTCAGTGCGGTTTCGGCAATTCGCCCCGAGGCGGTGCCGGTTACGGTGACTGCCCCGGGTTCGGCAATGGCCGAGGCATGGGCCGCGGGTTCAACTCGTAAGTATATTTCCGTTTAACCGGAAAACAGGATAAGACGGGACGGCCTTTCACGGGGAAGGGCCGTCCCGAAACATGATATCTAATTAACATGTATCGCGTCAGCGTGTAAAAGGACGGTTGGTGTCTCTGCCTGATCGTAAACCAATGCAACCGGGAGAAAACTGATGCTCCGCAAGGTTTGTTCTCTTACCAGCTTTCTGTCTTTCGTCATCACGCTCCTTACCAGCGTGATTTTGTACATTGTGCCTCATGGCCGTGTTGCCTACTGGGCTGAATGGCGTTTCTGGGGATTATCCAAGGAGCAGTGGGGTGATGTCCACATCACGGTCGGAACCCTGTTTGTCATCGCACTTCTGCTGCACCTCTGGCTGAACTGGAGGCCGCTCATGGCCTACATGAAGAACAAAGCGCGTGAGATGGTCGTCATGACGGCCCCCATGATCGTCAGTGTCGCCCTTACCCTGTTCGTTGCCGTGGGTACGCTTCTGCACCTGCCGCCCATGCAGCAGTTTCTCGATTTCGGTCTTTCCATCAAGGATGACGCCGTAAAAGTCTATGGCAACCCGCCGTACGGGCATGCCGAGCAGAGTTCCCTCACGAAGTTCTGCGGGTACCTCGGTTTTGATGTGAATGACGCACTGGCCGCGCTCAAGGCCGCAGGGTATCCCGCCGAGATCACAGTGGATACGGAAATTCGCGATATCGCTGCTTCCCGTGACGTCAGCCCGCAACAGGTGTATGACGATATCCGCAAGGTGCTCGTAAAGGACCCCTTTGCATCCATGCCGCCGAAGCCGCCGGAAGGTTGGGCAAGGTCGCCCTCACGGATGTCTGCCGCAGTTTCGGGCTGCCCGTGGACGCAGCGCTTGCACGGCTTGCCGAAAAGGGGATTGCCGCCACTCCCGATCTGTCCATGAAAGAGATTGCCCGTAAGAACGGCATGGTTCCCCGTGATGTTTATTCCGCACTTCGCGGACAATAGGAAAATTGAATGGAAGTCCACTCCTACAGCGGAGAAAAGGGGCCGCTTGTCGCCCTTGTCCTGGCACTCATCGTGCTCGGTCTCGGCAGTCTGTACCTGACATGGCGCTCCATTGCGCATCAGCGTGAGATTGTCGAAGAAAACATGATAATGACCGGCAGCTCCATTCTGCGCGGTGTGGACAGCAATATATCCCGCATCATCGCAGTCTGAGCATGAACCCTCAGGCTGCGCCTCTTTTCCCGACCATGGTGGGAGAACTTTTCACTGAGCTTGCACGTTCCGAAGATATAAAATTCATCGCCATGTACGGCGGTGGCGACACGCCGATCATCACCTCCGACGCAGACCGGTCCAAGCCGACATTCAGCCTGCCTGAAACCGTGGCTGCGGATCTTGAAGTGGGGCGGGCATGGCATGTCATGGCTGAATTCGAAAAGAATCAGGTGCTTATTTCCGGCCTGCGTGTCCGGCCGTCCGTTGCCCGCCTTTCCTTTGGCTCGACCCTGCCGCTGCGGCACAAGAGCGTCCGCCCGGATGAAAATCATGTCCCTGAAGCGGAGCGCGGCATGGGTCACGGCATGGGACGAGGCCGGGGGCGTGGCATGGGGTCGGGCCATAGTTTGGAGCCGGGGGGCGGCAATCCTCCCATGGATGCGGGGCTGCCGCATGTCTATCTCGTTGTGGGCCTCAATGCCCAGAAGCATATGGCGCAGTTTCGCCAGTACCGCAGCGCCGCCATTTACCAGACCGGCTATGTGTTTCTCGCCGCCGTGGTGCTGTGGTCCCTCGTGTTCGCCTATCTCCAGCGCCGGGGCGAAGGACGCAAACTCGACCGGATGGAGCGTTTTCAGAACAAGCTCCTCGACAATATGCCGGACGGCCTCGTCACCCTTGCCGAGGATGGGCAGATCATGGCTGCCAACCATTCGGCCAAGAAACTCCTTGCGCCGAAGGATGAGGACGGTGTGCCCGAAATTATCGGCTCCAACTGGCGTGACCTCGCGTTCGGTTCCCGTTTTGACGAGACGTCTCTCGCTCCGACGGACTGGCAGCAGTTCGATTATCAGGGGCGCAGGCTTGAAATTCTTTCCCTGCCTTTTCAGGCGAGTGATGAAGATGCTGCGCCGGAACTCGGGCAGCGGCTTGTGCTCATTCGTGACCGAACTCAGATCCGATCCCTTGAGGAGGATCTGAACGAGGCTCAGCGGCTCGCCGCCGTCGGCTCCCTTGCCGCAGGGTGGCCCATGAAGTGCGTAATCCGCTCAGTTCCCTGCGCGGGTTTGCCCAGCTGTTCGCCAACAAGCTCAAGGGCCAGCAGCCTCTGGAGCAGTATGCCACGACCATGGTGCAGGAGGCGGACCGCCTCAACCGAGTGGTCACGGACCTTCTCTATCTTGCCAAGCCGCGTCAGCTTGATCCCGTTGCGATCGACCTTGCCGAGCTGGGGGATTCCATCCGGCAGCTCATGCGCTTCGATTTCGAGAACAGGCAGACCGAGCCGGTTTTCGATTTCAGGTGCGAGACCGTCATGGCGGATCAGGACGCCCTCAAGCAGGTACTGCTCAATCTGATTTCCAACAGCCTTGATGCGCTGGGTGCCTGTGACGACTGTCCCACTCCCGGACATATCAGCCTTTCCTCTGTTCAGGCGGACGACGGTGTCTGGATCATCGTGGCTGACGACGGTCCCGGCATGAATCCCGAAATCCGTGACGAGGTGTTCAAGCCGTTTGTTACCGGCAAGAAGACCGGCACCGGACTCGGGCTTGCCATCGTTGATAACATCATGCGGGCGCACAGGGCAGGGTTGCTGTGGATTCCGAACCCGGCGAGGGAACAAGGATTCGGCTGTTCTTCCGGATGTGGAGCCGAAGGATAGAATGAAGCGGGCCGCCATGGTGGTGTGTTTCATGGAAAAGATATTTTTGAACGACCCGTTGCGGATTGATGCAGACGCAGGCCGTGACGAAATGATAGAATGTGCGACCTCTCTTCCGGATTTTCCGAAAGGGCCGCGGAGGCTGAAAAAATGGACGAAAGAATTGTACTTATAGTTGATGATGAGCCGGGACACCGGATGATGGTCCGGGCTGTTCTGGAAGACGACGGCTGGACCGTGCTTGAAGCGGATTCCGGTGAACGGGCGTTGACGGTTCTGGCTGAAGAGGCTGAATCGGATACCTTCCCGGATGTCGCCATGGTCGACATGAAAATGCCGGGTATGGACGGTATGCAGCTGCTCAAGGAATTGCAGATTCGCAGGCCGGGGCTGCCGGTGGTCCTGCTGACGGCGTTCGGCAGCGTGGGCAGCGCAGTGGATGCCATGAAGCGCGGTGCGTTCGACTATCTGACCAAGCCTGCGGACAATGACGAACTTACGGCAGTGATCGGCAAGGCCTACGAGTACCATAAGCTCATAAAGGAAAATGCACGGCTTCGGGCCGAAGTGGACAGCAGTGCCGACTTTATCGGTGCGAGTCCGGGCATCGAGCGGGTGCGTGACCTGATAAGTCAGGCCGGACCGACCGAGGCGACCGTGCTTGTTCTCGGACAGTCGGGAACAGGTAAGGAGCTGGTGGCCGAGGGACTGCACCGGGCGAGCAATCGCGCGGACAGGCCGCTTATCAAGGTGAACTGTGCGGCTCTGCCGGATGATCTGCTTGAAAGTGAACTTTTCGGCTATGAGAAGGGCGCGTTTACCGGCGCGATAAAGGACAAGCCGGGCCGGTTTCAGCTGGCCGACGGCGGCACGCTGTTTCTTGATGAGATAGGTGAAATGCCTGCGGCGTTGCAGGCGAAACTGCTGCGCGCATTGCAGGAAAAGACCGTGGAACCGCTCGGGTCGGTGAAGACGATCAAGGTGGATACCCGGATCATCGCCGCCACCAACCGTAATTGAAGGTAGAGGTGGAGGCGGGACGTTTTCGTGAAGATCTTTTCTATCGGCTGGCAGTTCTTGAAATACGCATCCCGCCGCTGTGTGAGCGCAAGGAAGACCTGCCGCTTCTGGTCAGCTTCCTGCTGCGCAGGCTTGGCAACAAGAACAACAAGATCATTCGCACGGTCACTCCCGCGTTTCTCGATGCGCTGTCCGGGTATGACTGGCCCGGAAACGTGCGTGAACTGGAGAATGTGCTGGAACGCGCGTTGATCCTGTCCCGTTCGGATGCGCTCGGTCCCGACCTCCTGCCTCCGCAGGTGACCGGGGCGCGTGAGGCGGCGATAGACATGTCCACCGAGGCGTCCCCGTCGGCCATGAGCACCCCTGCGTCACTTGAAGAGGCGGAAAAGCTTGCCATCATGCGTGCGCTGGAAGAGAACGGCAATCATCGCGAACGCACGGCTGACGCGCTTGGCATCAGTCGCCGCACCTTGCAGTACAAGCTGAAAAAGTACGGCCTGACGCGTCGTTAGCGTCTTGAAAGGTTGACAATATGTCAGGCGCTGCCGCATGTTCGGGCAGCGCAGGAAATTTGATATGAGCGAACTGACCATAGAAACATTCATTCTCGGCCCGGACGAGGCCAATTGCTATCTGGTTTCATCCGGCAGCGATGCCGTTGTTTTTGATGTGGGCGTGGAGCCGGACCGGCTTATCGCGCGTATCGAGGAGCTGGGGCTGACACTGCGCGGCATCTACGTCACGCATTTTCATCTGGACCATATCGGCGGCGTGCAGCAGGTGCATGAACATTTCGGCGCACCGGTCTTTGCCAGCCGGAAGATGAGTTCCTCAAGGAACTGTCCATGGAGGCGGGCGGAATCCGTGAGTTCGTCGAATATGTGGGCTTTCCGTATTCACCCATCAGCGCAGGGCGGCAGACCGTGCTCGGCCAGATCATGATGGTGCTTGATACGCCGGGGCATACTCCGGGAAGCCTCTCCTTCTTTTTCCCCTCCGCGGGCTGCGTGTTCGTGGGTGATCTGATCTTCATGATCGCCGTGGGGAACACCCATCTTCCTCGTGCCAGCAGTTCGGCGCTGCTCACTTCCATTCGTTCCCGCATCTTCATTCTGCCGGATGATACCCGTATCTATTCCGGTCATGGTCCCATGACCACGGTCATTCACGAGAAGCAGAACAATCCGCATTTTATTTTTTAGCTTTTCCACGAAAATAGAGACTGGGCATGTGTGAACAGTCGTCTAAATGTATAAAGCGCTTTTTCTTCATGCCGTTTTTTTCTATGGTGTAACTCTGGCTTGCTGACACAACCTCGAACAGGAATGAAATATGGCAGAAGAAACATCTGTTCCCGAAAGCGAAATCCAGCCTGAAACTCTGGAAGCCGCCCGACAGCTTTTGGTCAGGCGCTTCAAGTTCATCAAGAAGCCGGACGATTCCATCCGTAGACTGGCTACCCTCGGTGCCGAACATGTGGCCCGTGACATGACGTTGAATCCGAAGCGTTATGAGACTTCAGCAGCGCCATCCGAAAAAATCAGAAATCGAGCCGGTAGATCCGCTCGATGTGTTGCGGAAAGAACACCAGCTTCCGGCACTGCCGCAGGTCTTTCTCGAATTGCAGCAGGCCATCAATGCGAAGAACACTTCGGCAGATGATCTTGCCTCGATCATCAGTCAGGACCCGAGTCTGACCGCTTTTCTTTTGCGTATGGTCAATTCGGCCTTTTACAGTCTGCCCATGCAGATCGACACCATCTCCCGCGCGGTGACCGTGGTCGGGGTCAATCAGCTCTCCACACTCGCTGTGGTACGTCCGTCATGAGTCTGTTCAAGGACGTCCTGCGGATGTGCTCGACATGGAACAGTTCTGGAAACATTCCGTGGCTGCGGGCTGATTGCCCGACGCCTTTGCCGTATCACCGGAAAGGGTGATCCCGAGCGTGCATTCGTGGCCGGACTGCTGCACGACATAGGGCAGCTTGTCCTGCTTCAGGCCGAGCCTGAACGTGCCGCTGCCGTGCTTGCCCATGCCCGCAGCAAGGATGTGCTCCTGTATGCCGAAGAAAAAAGCATGCTCGGTTTCGACCACGCAACCCTTGGCGGCATGCTATTGCGAAAATGGAATTTCCCCTTTGTGCTTGTTTCCGCCGTGCTTGAGCATCATCAGCCCAAACCGGGACAGAAGGAAGCCGAACCCGGCCTGGTCCATTGTGCCGAGACCATTGCCACCGGACTC
>LQAJ01000353.1_pt1 | contig 11061 bp, 12 predicted proteins | sample 1535811 | NCBI WGS metagenome assembly LQAJ01 (sample SAMN04331587, study PRJNA305678) | bioreactor metagenome | isolation source: bioreactor_6 inoculated with Wadden Sea sediment 2nd replicate of a... | place: Germany: Wadden Sea, Janssand Flat
AATGGCTCCAAATAAATTTCATGAAGCGTGCGCAGATCAACTTCGACACTAATATTGAAACGGTCCGTTTCCTGATCATTGCAAACAAAATGCTTGATACAAGCCCCCACCCCCATACTCTGGACTCCCTTTATGTAAGCAGTAGCAAGCTCCCCGCTTAGAAAAGGATCCTCAGAGAAACATTCAAAATTACGTCCTGCTAATGGGGATCGTTGAATATTGACAGTTGGCCCCAACACTATCTGAACATCCTTAGTTATTGCTTCTTCTCCAATAACCTGGCCAACATCCCGGACAAGGTCCTGGTTCCAAGTTGCACCAAGCGCAATACCAGCCGGAGTGCAGGCTGATGTGGATTCAATATTTCCAAATGCACCACGGACGCCATTAGGGCCATCCGAAACTCGAAGTGAGGGGATATCCAGGTGGTCAATATCGACCGTATGCCATAAATCCTTCCCGGAGAGAAGGCTGACCTTCTTTTCAAAACTCAATTCTTCAATGATCTGTTGGATATCTTGCATCAGGCTTTCTGTTAAATAAACCACGAGGTCGCTCTGGTTGGGTAGATTTTCTATAAACTCCCTTGGGAATCTTATAGTACTTTCGCTCGCCCTTAGCGCATAAGGCTCTCCATTTACATCCACATTTTTTACAGCGTAATCCCCATAGGAGAGATATTTTTCATTTACAAAGGTAATTTTGAGTTTCCGATCAGCAAATGAAGTGTGAACGCTTGTCACTCGATCCTGGTCAAATTGTTCAGCCATTAATTTTGGTTCGATGAGTAAATCTCCCAAAAAACCTTTTACGCCATAGCTCTCTGTTAAAAGAGTCAGCAGCAACCAGCTAGCTGATCCGGTTAGATAGGGGTACATCCCTCTCCCTCTTGAATTGATGTACTCCGGTATACCAGGATAAATTTTGGACTTTGAAAAATCATTGCAATAATCATAAATGGACTTGACGACCTTCCAACCCTCATCTGCCAATCCGCGCTCATACAGCCCATAGGCTAACATCATAGCCATATGACTGAACATTGAGCCATTTTCTTTATGGCCAAATGCAAAACCGGAAACCCTGCCAAATTCCTTTACATCCCCCAGAAAATCCGAATTTAAACGATAACCACCGACCGCTTCATCAAGGAGATATTTGTCGGCAGATTCAACAATTTTTCTCATCTGGCTTCAGTTGCTATGCCAAACATCGTGGCGAACACCTGACCGGTAAGCATCATTCGTGCCTGTTCACCGCTTTTCCCTTCAAGTCGATGACCGCTGTCATTGTAATAACTATTAAACCAACCGGACCCATCATCATTTTTGATCCATTCTTCATTTCGAAGATGATTGGTCAGCCAGTTCGCTTTCTTATATAAATCTTGGGATAATTCATTAAAGTTAATATCTACTTTATTCCCAGATACATTATGGCTAACCAGATCAAAATAACTTTGTAATCGGTCTCTTTTCTGAGTAACTGATTGATAATCCACAGGATCTGTGAAAGAGTCCAATAAAAGCATCAATTCTTTTGCCAAGGATACAGAGTGTTGGCCAATACTATCCAGCGCCTGGCACAGATCGCCAAGGATTTTCAAATTTCCTGCATAATACGCAGAGAATGCAACGCTCTCGCCGTTCTGATTCGCCATATCAAGTGCATCATTCCAATCAGCATCTTCCAGTAATATGCAGTTATGCTTTCCAACATGGAAAAACGCCGTCAGGTGTTGAATGAGGATATGTTCCAATATCGAGCCCTGATAAACACCACCCGATTCTGTTCTCAACGAATTACCAAGATCTTCAGACCATCTGTGGTCAATTTTCTTTGAACGATGGGAAAGCTCGTCCTTAAAATACTTTTGTTCTCTTAAAAGAAATTCCAAGTCCCCAGTTTGATTGATATAAAAATTTACCGTCGACAGAGGCCACAGACCATGATCCATCCATACCCTGGGGATATTATTCCTATCCGCTTTGAACTCCCCGGTCTTTGACCCAATGATGGTTGCATTGGAACCATCCATCCGGACACCCGCAAAATAACCTGATAATGTATCTGCAAGGTCCTTATTTCCCATCAATAACGCGGCGTTTACATCCTGCCATAAATCTCGCCACCCTCTACCGCCCCTGCCATAATCATGATAGGGAAGAAACGAATTACCCATTTGTTGCCGAAGTATAGGTTGCAACGTCACCCCATCTCAGCCAATTATCAAATTGGTTATCATTGGTAACGAAACGCAGGGTTGAAATTTTTTTCAAGCCAATGCTCATTGTTTTGTTTCAGCGCCTCTTCAAATTTCCGCAAAGATCCATATTTTGTTATCAGACGCTCAGAATTGAAATCCTCTGCCCCGATAAACATCAATAAAATGTATGTTACTTCCTCTTTAGGCATCAATTGAATTAATCTAAAACGTATGCCACCAAGAGCTTCAAAACCCTTAACAGATGTACCAACAGGGACGAAATTCTGATCGTCCTTAATAATGGCTTCGGGCCAACCTAACGTGCCACCCTCACCGATAAAAGTCTCAACATCAGGATAAAAACCAATTGGTGATACCCCATCCCCTTCGACACCAAGAACGCCATACGAGATTAGGTTAGGTTCATGTCCACGCTCATCAAAGGTCATGGTCGGTTGAACAACCACCCCATTTTCTTCACAGTTTACAGATTGAAGCAAAGAGGTCACATGCCTGTGGTCTCGCAAATTATCCGCTGAACGCGCAAAAATCGGGATGGCAGCAGTTGGCTCAAGGGTGATAGGGCGATCCCCAATATTGATTATTTTTACTTTCATCAATTCGATATTGTCATCTTTTGTCACAAAATTAGTTATTTCTGATGTCAGGCCAAGCCCATGATTTGTCCGGGAAACTTGGTGCCAGAGGATACCTGCCGTTAGGCTAACCTCCTCGTCGTCAGACGAAAACCTATTAATAACCTGCGCCGCACTGTTTCCCGTGGCCGACCAAACATCCTTCCCATTAATTTTTAACCAAAAATTTCTTGCAGAACGGTTATTGTGCAGATCTTCGGCAGAAACCGGCACTGAAAAGTATGAGTTTTGACCTGTTTTAATATCACCATTCAAAAGAGGTGTGATTGAAGAAACCATACCGGTATCATTGAGAAGGGGAAAATATAAGTAATTTATCCGATGGGGATTATTCAGGACGAATGTGCCCTCATGATCAATGTACCGCCAACCGTTTTCCATAATCTCTTCTCTTTCAACTAATAAAAATATCTAGCATCGTTATTCTTCCATCGCGAATCATCTCGGAATAAGGGGCAGGGATTTGATCACCCTCCAGTGTAAGATCTGACCGATTCGAAAGTTTGAGTATGATTTTTGTTATTTGGGCGTCAGCAGAAAATGTGCTCCGCCGCCTTGGATTGTGGTAAATAACATCGCAATGGCCCAGGAACCTAAATGTCAGGGTGCCTGCCTCATCAAAATAATCTCCGAGTAAGGCTGGTTGGAATCTTAGGGTTAAGCTGCCCTCATCATCCAGAATAAAGGGCTTTGGCCCAACGAGCATCACCAGCAACATCGACAGGAATTCAGCGGTAGAACCAGACAGCCTGGCTACAAAACCGGTCCCGTGGAGATAGAGATCAGGATGAACACTTGAGACAATAAATGAGGAATTTTCGACTGGGCTTCGCCCGTATGTTAAAGCATCCATATAGGGGGGCAGATTGGTTTGCAATTCAGCGAAGAACTCCTCGTAAAGCCCCGCCCGCAATATGCTCAATAAATATTTATAGGACATATGCAGCCAGATGGATTCGTTTTCCAACCAACCGGGAGTAAAAGCCCTTGCTCTGCCGATTTCGAAGGTTTCATCGCACAAGGAGGCGTTCAAGCGGTACATTTTCAGCTCACGATCATACAGGTCGCTTTGCTTGATCTTTGAATAAATTTCCTCAAGCTCAGATTGCGCATCCAACAACTTCATGTAGCGGACCGGACCTTCCAGATAAAGCGGCAAGCGGTGCTGTGTAAATCCCCTTGGCGCAACAACCGGGTTTCCGAGGTCGTCTTCCTCACCTGTCAGGTCATAATCGACAAGGTCATAATAGAAGTATGTGGGGGGAATGCCGTCATTCTCCTGAATTGCGCGTTGGGCGCCTTCCCACAATTTCTTCTTCATCGCCGTAAGAGCGGCTATCAAATCGCCCGCCGAATAGGAAATCAACTCTCCAGACACACCCATCAAGTTTGCCTGGCGATAGTCCTCGCGTGCCTGTGAAACCGCATCCCAATAAGCAAATTCGGTTGGGGCTTCTTTCAATTCTCGCAGGACGGTTTCCAGCAAATCAACCATCTCAATTGGCAACTCAGTGGGATGAGGAGCTTCGGTTATCGCCTCGCGAATGAAGCCAACGAGCCGAATCAATTCCATGGTCTCGGGAAGCGAAGAGCCAAATAAACTGGGCAGCCCGTTCAGGGCATCACACCACCCCGGGCGCCGGCTTCCATTTCAATCCCCATCCCAAAGGGGTCTAGGGTTGAAAACTTGATTGCTGCTAGCATGACCAGTTTCGCAAACAGCGATACGCGGAATATTTCGCCCCTTCCATAGTCTGTGCGAACCCAATCCGGCGCATCCTTCCGCCTGCACATCAAAAGATCTTTTTCTTCGCTAAACCCAATGGCATGCTGCTGACGCGGCTTACTATTCACCAGGACATATTTCTTGCTTCGGGGATGAACAATATGCGGATTATCAAAGAAGGGCAAAGGATCCGCATTAAAAAGCAGCTTCTCCTTTTTCTCCGGATAAATGGCCAAATAGGACTCGATAAGGTCCAGGGTATACGTCCAGTGATCAACCCAGAACCCTTCGCCATGCTCAGCCTGAATATGCTGCTTAGCCTGAGCCATTACCATATAGAACAAATCCTTTTCGCTAATCTTCAGCTGACTCTTTTTAAAGACTCTGAACAGATCACCGGGCGAAAACTGACCCAAAAGAAGATCTTCTAATAACTCTGGTTTTCCAACATATTCAAGCAGATTCTGTATTGCCTCAGGTTTAACAGAAAATTTAGTGCCTTTGACAATTAATGGGTTGTAACCATCTACCTGGATAAGACTCATGAACAAGCGAATATTAAAATCGCCGGTTAGCGGATTGAAGAAAACTTCGTCGCGCCGATTCTGGTTTACATCTCGGAAATTTTCCATTTCCCTGAGAATAATATTCTGGCGATAGGTAAAAATCGTTGTAATCCCGTTCAGGGTCACCGTGCTTGCGAGAAAACACATGATAAATCAAATTATCCCCAACAACCTCGGGCCACCCGCCCCGGATGACATTATCCAGAAAAGTTTGCCGTGCATAGCTATCAAAAAGTGGGTCTCCGGACCGAACCATTGCTGGCGAAGTCAAATCCTGGATCAGCTGCTGGGCTTCATTGCGCTTCCCCGTTAAAAATCGATCTGATACGATCTTTGACTTAATTCCATTCAAATCTTCAAACTTGTGGGCATAACCAAACACACTTGAGACTGTCGCTTCTTCATTTGGTGAAATTTCAATTTTGCTACCGAAAAAACAACAAGGCGTTCTTCCTCCCAAAATTTGAGGATTCTGTCCCAATTCAAAGAGCGTCGTATGCCATTGCGTTGGAAAGGTAATATCTGTATCAAACCCAAAAAGTACGTCTGGATCAACAAAAGTTGGAAGAAGTTCACCATCAGAGAGACCCAACGCGAAATTTCCACCTTCAATTGAACTTACCTCAGACGTATCTTCTGCTGACATTTTTAAAGTGAAATACGGCACTCGACTATCAACATTCGTTACTCTCATCCAGCTTCAATCGTCCTGCTGATGAATTTCAACATCTCATTATTAACGCCATAGGGGATCAGAGCCGGTAAACCATCTAAGACCTCAAACTTGAGTGACTCTTGACTAAGATTTCGGAAAGTCACCACACGGGCTAACGAAGCAAAGTCCTCATTAGCAACGTTGAAATATAAAACATGAGTTTCTAAACCTCTGACAGGATTCTTCTCAACTATCTCAACCTCACTCATGCCAATATGCATATCTCGCTGGCATGGTTCTTTACACCAGGGAGAAAACGGCTCATAGGTCCAATGATCTGCCTTCAAGAAGGTCCTGAAACCCGTCGTTGCCGTCAGTGCATACGCCTTGTTGGCAGGTTGAAATTCCAAAATGGAGTGATCTTTACTTTCTACGCCAAAGGATGTAATGGCCTGACCACGATTATTGTAAAAAGCCCAAATCGGAATACCAAACAAACCGCCAATCCCTGGAAGAAAACTAGAAAAGGGACGTTTCTGATCAAAAGATTGAATCACAATTCTGCCCTGATCATCATAAATCGGTCTGCTGTCGTTGCCCAAACTAATTACCTCAACTTCGATATTAATTTATTGATATACTTGCACCCAATCAATCAAGGCACGGACCTGGTTGTTCCGAACTTTATCGATAGTACCTTGCGGCATCCCATAATAGGGCGTTTTGATCGCGTTTCTTTTGAAGGGATAGGTTCCGCCAAGGGCAAAATTCAGGATAATGTACTTGGGCGTTTCAAAGACCCATTCGCCATAATACTGGATCATTGGTTTCATAATCCTGTTAAAAAGGACATCATCCACAAAAAACTCGATCATGTCTGATGTCCAAGAAACTGAGTAAATATGCCAGCCTTCGGTATTATTCGTTTGCGGTAAATAATAAGAATTGACCAGACCCAAATCTCCAGAGTAACCTGGACCGTGGACCCCAGAGCTAATCCAACTAGCGTCACCAACATTTTCCATGATATCAATTTCGCCGCTCTCCGGCCATTGACCTCTGCCTAGAAGCCAAAAGGCGGGCCATAAACCATCACCTGAAGGTAGTTTCATCCGTGCTGAAACAAGGCCATTAGTAAATTCAAATTTCCAAAGGTATCCAGCTTGCCTGAAACAAAATCAAACCGATCGCCGTTAGGAGTCCGATAACCAGGTCGATACCTAGGATGTAAGGCAAGGGCACTTTCTATTGAGTCGGAATCATCTTCATCCTGAAACAGATAGACCGTTTCTCCCGTGTTGATGTATGCTTGCTCCTCAAGATTATGTTGTTTACCAGTAACCCGAACATTCCATTTTGTGTTATCAAGAACACCGGCGCTAAAATCATCAAAGAAAACTAAATTATTAAATTTTGGGGTCTTAAGAATAGCTTGGTTCATCATCGATGTCTTGTGCCATGGGAGATTAAGGGTAATCTACGATATGAGGGATGCCTAAAGAACGATTATGGGACTTCCTGATAGACCCGAACGTAATCGATATAATAATTCGCCGGGAAATGGGTGTCTAAGGCAATCGGCCCTGCGAAGCTGCCACCTACTGCAAGATTCAAGATAATAAAGAAGTCGTGATCAAAAACCCATTCTCGGCCACCAACTGCTTCTCGGTTCAATGTGAAATATGGCTCATCATCAAAGAACCAGGTAATCCCATCATAATTCCATTCAATGGCATAGGTGTGAAAATCATCCGCAATATTAAAATCCTGCGGATTCCATTTTCCTAAACCCAATGCACCTGAATATCCTGGACCATGAGCCGTCCCGACCACAAGCTTCGGTTCTCTGCCAACATATTCCATTATGTCGATTTCTCCACAGAATGGCCAATTGCTTGTGAAAACATTGTTCTCATCAACATACGGATCGAAATCAGCTCCGAGCATCCAAAAAGCAGGCCATAACCCAGCTCCGGAAGGTACCTTAGTGCGTGCTTCTATACGCCCATACTGAAATTCCTGAAGATCCTTGCTCCATAATTTTGCGGATGTGTAATAGGAATTTTCATATTTTTCAAACCTGGCTTCGATGACTAATAACCCATTTTCAATCCGCACATTTTCAGGCCGCTCTGTGTAATATTGGGCTTCGCCATTACCAAAACCATAACCACCAGTATCGAATGTCCAGTTGGTTCGATCAATTTGGGCCCCGTCAAACTCATCATGCCAAACCAATTCGTAACCTTCGTACTCCTTAATTCCAACTGGCTCAGGTGGTACTATGGGTGTTGAAGTCGGGATGGCGGTTGGCTCCGGAGTCGTAGTGGGGGCCGGCTGAAGCGTTGGAGTGCTTGTTACAACAGGTTCCTTTTGTTGTTGACACCCGGTGAGGAGCAAAGCCGATAAAATCAGCAGGAATGAAATCTTTTTTTAGCATCACAATATCCTTTTCAGGAGTGAACAAGCGCGGTCAAAGAAACATTTTTTTCAGGTTGTTAACCGACCAAATAGAGACCTGCTTACGAATCTATTGCAAGGAATTTATTTTTATCCTTTTACAGCACCCTGGGTTAATCCAGAGATAATATAGCGCTGCAGAATAAGGAACAAGACAACCATTGGAATGGTCAATATCAGAACAGCAGCAGCTAGAGTCGGCCAGTTGTATCCATAAACACCCTGGAAAACCACCAATCCTCTGGTGATGGGATAATAATTCTTATTCGTTAAATAAATCGTCGGCTGAATCAACTCATTCCAAATTCCGATTGCATGCAATACGATAACCGTTGCAATCGCGGGACGAATTAAAGGAAAGATGACTTGCAGGACAAAACGGAAATACCCACAACCATCCATAGCAGCCGCTTCATCAAGTTCCCTCGGGATTGATTTAATGTAGTTGACAAGAATCACGATCCCAATCGGGTTTACCAAGAAAAGCAGAATATACCCAATTCGGGTGTTATACAAGCCCAACCTTAAGATCATTTGGAATTGGGGAATCATCGCAGAGGGTAAGAAAAGTGCAATGACAAATAAACCCAATAGAATTTTTGAGCCTTTCACATAACTGCGAGCTAATGGAAAGGCGACAAAAATCGCGCTAAGCACAAAAATAGTCGTCGCAACGAACGTGTAGATAATCGTGTTGGTCAAATATTGTGGAAAATTAGCTTTTCCCAGGCATCAATGAAATTCTGAAATGCTAATTCCTTTACAGGTGCTGTTGGGTTAACCATAAACTGAGGAAGTGTGTTAAAGGCTGTATTCACAAGCATCAGAATAGGTCCAATATAAACGAGGGCAAATGCAATTAGAATCGCGTAAGAGATCACTCGTCCCCATCTGATACGCCTGGAATAAGTCTGTGTGGATTTTGAGGAAGTTTTTATCTGCTTATTGTTCATTAGATTTCACCTCCCAAGATTCGCTTCTCCCGTCGGTTCAAGAAATATTGAGTGCCTAAACCAATTATCAAGACCAAAATAAATAGGACAATGGATGCGGCCGCAGCAAAACCTTGACGGAAACCCAACGTCATACTTCCTGAGGATTGACCAAACCCCTGGGCGAAGACTAAGTATCCCAGGACTTGGGTGCCATTTCTGTAACCCAAGAGCAGGAAGAATAACTGCCATGCTTGCAATGAACCAATGATATTCAACAACAAATTGGTGTTTATGCTCGGAGTAAGCATGGGCCAGGTCACATTTCTAAACACTTGCCAGGGTGAAGCACCATCCATTTTTGCAGCTTCGAATAGCTCGGTTGGTATTGTCTGGAGACTGATAGGAAGATAACCATTGTTATCCCCATATTTGCCCAAATCTGGACAAAAACAACCCACATGAAAGCCTGATTGGGCAAACCTCCCAAGAGTTCCGATTGCATACCAAAAAGATCCAGGATCTTTGTCATTGGGCCACCCATTGGGTAGAGAAACAATTTCCAAATCAACCCCTGGATGGTTACACCTAATATCACTGGATAGAAAAACAGTGTTCTAAAAAATTTTGTGCCCTTTAAGTTTTGATTGAGGAGGAGTGCGATGAATAAACCTAAAGAAAACTGAATCGTAGAAACAAGAACACTAAATTTAAGTGTCCTTAACAATGCGGCCAGGTTATCACGTGAAGCCGTCCCAAGAAAAAGAAATTCTTTGTAATTTTTCAACCCTATCCAATTAATCGGTGTGCCGACGATACCAGTTGCATCTGTGAATGAATACACACTTGTCGCGAGGGAAGGCCCAAGAGAAACCACAAAATAAAAAAACATTCCTGGTATCAAGAGCATTATCGGGATCCAAATAGCTTTTCCTCTGCCGAATACATATTTCATCGCAATAATCCTCCATGAATGGATATTCGGCTCCCCACAATTAAGTGGGGAGCCGATGTGGATATTTCTAGTTCTATTTTCCTACTGCATCCAACCCAGCCTGGAGGTCTGCTTGTGCCTGATCTGCCAAAGCTTGCGGATCATCCCACTCGTTGAAAGGTTGGAAATAGGATGCCCAGGGATTTGCCCACTGGCCTGTACCGGTAGGAGCAATCCAAATCTGCTCATAACCAATTCGGAAATTGTCAGCATGTTTAGCAATTTCTCCACCAAGTCGGGTATCAAGAGTCACACCCACCTGGGTTGGAATGAATTCAACGGTATCGATGAATTCTTTATAATTTTCCGGATCGGAAAGCATCGCCAAGTAAGCCAGCGCTTCCTCGGGATGGGCTGAATTAGCAGCAGCTACCCAACCCATATCGTATTTACCAAACCAATATTGGTTGTCATCTGGGTTATCACTACCGGGGAAGGGAATATAGCCCCAATCCATTTCAGTATCAACTTCCTGGATCTGTGCTGCATTCCAGGTTCCTGCCGGTAACATTGCAACAGCGCCTGAAGCAAAACGACCGGGTGCTCCATCAGCAGGTAAACCACTGGCACCGGGCTCAATGAAATCACGTGCATAAACTTGCATCTTTGACCACATCTCAAGAGCATTGGCATCGTTCCACTTAATCGTGCCATTCCATAAACCTTCAACCAACGCATATTGATCGGGGAACATGGAACCGAGGAGACCATAGGCGCCTACAAAAATGGGCCACCCATCAGCGCCTCCAGCTGTCATGCAGGGGATATCGGCAGCAGCAAATGTGTCACAAGCGGCAACCAATTCATCCCAGGTTGTCGGGACAGCTACACCATATTCGGCGAATAGGGCTTTTATTGTAGAAGAT
>LQAJ01000354.1_pt1 | contig 11026 bp, 14 predicted proteins | sample 1535811 | NCBI WGS metagenome assembly LQAJ01 (sample SAMN04331587, study PRJNA305678) | bioreactor metagenome | isolation source: bioreactor_6 inoculated with Wadden Sea sediment 2nd replicate of a... | place: Germany: Wadden Sea, Janssand Flat
GCTGGCAGGGGAGGCAAAGTGCAGCACATAGTCAATCTTGCCAGGTGCGAAGATGAAATTGGAAACATCATGTAGGATGAAGCTGAAGTGGGGGTTTCCCGCGAGGTGGGCCAGGTTTTCCTCGTTGCCTGTGATAAGGTTATCCATCCCTATGACATCATGACCTTCAGCGATGAGACGGTCTGTCAGATGGGAACCGAGGAACCCAGCTGCGCCTGTTACCAGAATGCGCATTTGTTTACTCCTAAATTAAGAAAGAATTGACTTATTTCTGTTACTTGCCAATTTTACCAGACAGCCTGACAATATGGTGCGATTATAATAGTGTATAATCATTTACCTTATCATTTGAGGGAAAGAACGGATATGACGGAACAAGTGGAACCAATGAATGATGCATTCGGAAAAATTGAGGCGCTGTTATTTGTCTCGTCCGGGTTAATCAGCATTGGTCAAATTGCTAAGGCGCTTGAACTGAGCGAATCTGAAGTTGAGAGAACGCTGAAAACACTCGACGCTCATTATAAAGAGCATGGTCATGGCCTTCGTTTGATGTGGGTGAAGAGCCGGGTGCAGATGATGACCGCGCCGGAATTTAGCCAGACCATTGAAGCCTTCCTCGGCCTGGAAGCAACCAGCACCCTTTCACAAGCCGCACTTGAGACGCTGGCAATCATCGCCTATAAACAGCCGATTACGAGGCCGGAAGTGGACGTCATCCGTGGGGTGAACAGTGATGGTGTGATGCGGACTTTGCTGGCAAAAGGCCTGATTGAAGAATTGGGTAGGGCTGAAACCGCTGGCCGGCCGATTTTTTATGGCACATCGGCAGAATTTCTTCAGCATTTTGGCCTGGAGAGTCTGGATACCTTGCCGTTTATTGATTTCGAGGCTTTGGAAGAGAACCAAATGGGAAATGGTCCGCAGGAACTGCTCAAGACATAAGGCGAACACAAAAAAAAGATAACCCCTAATTATTGAAATTAAAAGAAATCCTCCAAAAGCAGGTGGATTTCTTTTTTTATTAATTTATCTATCAGGTTGAAACCAATATTAAATCCATTTTAACGGACCATAAATTCTGCCCACCTTGGGAGGTTTGTCCTGTTCGCGAGGTAACAAATCACATCCTGATGGCTCTTGAATAATTGTGGTTATTAAGTAAAATAGTCTCGGTATGTGAAAAATTTCACAAATATAGGTTTTAGTGATTGGAGATAGATATGATTACCACAACAATTTTCCCGGGCCGTTATGTTCAAGGTTATGATGCCCTGCAATCCTTAGGGGACGAGGTCTTGCGATTGGGTCAACGTACGATGATTATTGGTGGACCCGTTTGTAAAGGAAAACTTGTTAGATTCGTTCCTGCCTGCTGTTGAGGAAAAGGTGGCATTAAAGGTTGAAACCTTTGGTGGCGAATGTTCCGATGAGGAAATTAGCCGCCTGGTCGAGTTGGCTAAATCTGCTGACCTCGAAGTGATTGTGGGGGTTGGGGGTGGAAAGACCCTTGATACCGCCAAGGCGACGGCCTATGAGTTGAAAGTGCCTGTTATTGTTGCCCCAACTATTGCCTCTACAGATGCGCCTTGCAGCGCTCTGGCTGTGATCTACACCCCGGATGGTGAATTTAAACGCTACCTGGTTCTTCCGAGCAACCCAACTGTCGTTTTGGTGGATTCGCATGTTGTTGCACAGGCACCTGCGCGATTTCTGGTTAGCGGGATGGGTGATGCCCTGGCGACTTATTTCGAAGCCCGCTCATGCCAGATCAAATATGCTGGAAACATGACCGGCAGGATCGGCTCCATGACCGCTTATGCCCTGGCTGAATTATGCTATGAAGCATTGAAAACATATGGTGTTGAAGCTCTGGCAGCTTGTAATGATCATGTGGTCAATTCTGCTCTTGAGAAGATCATCGAAGCCAACACCTTGCTCAGCGGTCTCGGTTTTGAATCCGGCGGGTTGGCTGCAGCGCACGCCATTCACAACGGACTGACGGCTTTGGAGCCGACCCATCATTATTTCCATGGTGAAAAGGTTGCCATTGGTACACTGGCTTCCTTATTCCTCACAGAGAAAGAGCCCGCGATCATCGATGAAGTCTATGATTTTTGTGAGTCGATTGGACTGCCGACAACTTTGGCAGATATTGACCTGGGTGATGTGAGTGATGCTGATTTGATGCTAGCGGCTGAAAAGCCTGTGCAGAGGGTGAAACCATTTATAACGAGCTTGTACCAGTAACTCCGCAAGCTGTCTTCCTTGCTCTCAAAGCAGCTGATATTGAGGGGCGCCGTCGCAAACAAGCCTGAGATAATTTTGCTTTGCGAACTGTTTTGATTAGCGGAAATTAACCAAAGCAGACCTTCTGATCATTAAGTGGGAAATTTATGAGCCAACAGAAGGTCTGCAATTTTGTTAAGCTAAACTGTCATTTTTTATTATTTTCCTTGTCTTTCTCATGCAAAAGATAGGAAAAACGCCCTGAATGTATCTTTCATCCCCTTTACAGGTTATAATTCTGCAACGGAGAAAAATTATGGAAGAACGCGTACAGAAAATATTATCCAGGGCTGGCTACGGCTCACGACGAGGCTGCGAAGCCTTGATTGAAGAAGGCCGCGTCACCGTTAATGGCGAGAAGATTAAATTAGGCGCTAAAGCGGACCCATCTACGGATGAGATCAAGCTTGATGGCGTACCGGTGGGAAAACCTGAAAAGAAGGTTTATATCGCCCTGCATAAACCAAAAAATATGCTCTCGCTGGACGCAGGGGATGATCCCCGCCCAACGATCTTTGACATTGTTAAGGATGAGCGGCATCTCTACCCAGTGGGTCGCCTGGATTTTGATAGTGAGGGCTTGGTGCTGTTGACCAATGATGGTGAACTGGCCAACCGTCTCACTCACCCCCGCTATGAACATGATAAGGAATATGAGGTCCGGGTCACACGCAAGCCGGATGATGAGCAACTGGCTATCTTGCGGCGCGGGGTTGTCCTGGAAGATGGATACCGGACATTGCCTTCGGACATAGAAGTAATCAAAATGACCAAGAATGGAGCCTGGCTCAAAATGGTTCTGCGAGAGGGTAAAAACAGACAGATCCGGCGAATGGGCTCACGCATTGGTTTGCCCGTTCGCCAGATCCGTCGGGTGAGGATCGGGCCTATTGAACTCGGTAAGTTACAGCCCAGCAATTTCCGTTATCTGAAGCCAGATGAGATCAAAGCTCTTAGGGATTATGCCGACCTGGACTAGGCTTAGTTTATTCTTCTTCCTTACTTAATACACGGTTGATATTCATCAGGACGGCGGGTTGGATGCCGTCTTCGTCTTTACGATCATATTTGCGGATCGTACGGCGCAACGCGTCGGGGGTCACTATAAGATTAGGGGCTTCTTCGATATCTCCGATTTTTGTCTCAGGATTCATTGAGACCAGGATACCCTTAATGGGGAGAATTTTGTTTTCAGGCAGACTTTTACTGAGGGTTTTAGACAGAACAGTAATGTTCGAGTCGATATCCATGGCTGGTTTACCGATGTTTTCTTGACCGAAAATCTTGAGCATCAACCTGCCGCCACGCTGTTTCCATTTCTTGTCATAGTAAATCTCTCCACTAGCCATAGTGGTTACTGGAATCCATATGGCCGCAGGGCCTACAAGCACCATTGGTAAAGGTGTGCTGTAGACGTAGAAAGTGTATTCATCGCTTAATTTGGAAAGATTTTCGGCAATAACCTCGTCAAAACGAGGTTCACGGCTAAATCTGGTGACGAAATAGGTGCTGAGCTGGGCGACAATAAAACCGACGATCAATGCAATAAAGGAGATCAGGGTCTTCGTGGGGTTTTGATCGAAGCTCATAACCAAACCAAAGATCAGGATGCGATGCCACCAAATGAGGCAACATTGCCAATGATTTTATTCCGTTTTATCAATTTATCATTTCGTACAATCTTCATACCATTTTCCTCTTATTCTTCTGTAATGCTTTCTGAAATTGCCTGGCGAAGTTCGTCCAGCAGATTGTTATCTATCGCTTGTTTGGCAGCGCGAACGGCGCTGACCATGGCGCGGGCATCGGACCGGCCGTGACCGACAAAGACCAGGGCGTCAATCCCCAGCAAGGGGGCAGCACCTGTTTCGGCAGGATCGAGCATCTTCTTGATGGCGCCAAAAGCAGCTTTGCCAGTGCCGCGCCGATTTTTGTGCGGAAGGAGCCCATTAATTCTTCCTTTAGTACGTCAATGATCAATTTGGCTACGGCTTCGGTGGATTTGAGCATCACATTGCCCGTGAAACCATCCGTGACGGCGACATCGGCTTTGCCACCAAAGAGCTCTTTGCCCTCGATGTTGCCGATGAAATTCAAGGCGCTGGCCTCTAGCAGGGGATAGGTCTCCCGGACCAAGTTGTTGCCTTTGCCTTCTTCTTCACCGTTGGAGATCAGGCCAATTCTTGGGTTTCCCTTTCCCAGCATGGTTTTAGCGTAGATGTTACCCATTGTGGCAAACTGCACCAGAAAATCCGGGCGGCATTCCGCATTGGCGCCGATATCAAGCACTACGGCTTTACCGTCCTTGACGGGGAACACAGCGCAGAGACAAGGGCGGATGACGCCTTTGATATCTCCAAACACTTTCTTGGCATAATACATAGCCATACCGGTATTACCAGCGGTGACAAATGCATCCGCTTTACCGTCTTTGACCAGTTCCATTCCAACCCGCATCGAATTTTGTTTCTTGGCGCGGGCCTCAACGATATGATCGCTCATGTCCAACGCTTCAGGAGCATGGATAATTTCAACCTTGGAATGATCACCGGGTAAGGCGGATAATTTATGAGTGAGTATCTCTTCGGGACCCACCAGGATCACTTTTTCGTTCAGTTCGTTTGAAGCTGTAACAGCGGCTTGTACCTCTGGATCGGGTCGATCATCGCTTCCCATGGCATCTAAAACAATAGTCATTTCATGCTCCTTTAGAAATATTGATAATTGCTTGACAACCAAATCAACTTAGATATAATTACTAGGCTCATGCGCTGGTGCTGGAACTGGCAGACAGGCGTGGTTGAGGGCCACGTGCCGCTGAGGCGTGAGGGTTCGACTCCCTCCCAGCGCATTGAACGACACAAGCACATTGAATGTGCTTGTTTTGTTTAAGGAACAGCTCATCCAGCCAGGTCAGGGGTTGACTGGGGTATCGCCGATGTTGATTTCAAAATGCAGGTGGGGACCAGCTGAGCGGCCCGTATCACCGATTTGGCCGATGATGTCACCAGCTTGGACATAATCGCCTACTTGAACATTGAAAGACGAGAGGTGGGCAAAGCCGGAATAAACGCCCCAACCATGATCGATAAATATCGCATTGCCTTTCACAGGCAGTTCCTGGGCGACAATGACCACACCCGAAGCAGGGGCATAAATATTCAAGTTTGTTGCGCACACCGTAAAGTCCTGACCGGTATGGTAATAGTACAGTTCGCCGTCATTGTAATCCCGATCTGCGCCATAATAACTGCTCAGGCAGGGTTCATCCACAGGGTAATTAAAAATGCCATCCCAATACCGCTCGGACGATGGGTTGCTGAGCGCTTCCGCCAGGAAACTCTCTTCATAAGCAATCTCATCAGGTTCCAGACCGGTATCCACATAGACATTTTGGAAACCGTAATTGACATCCTGTAAGAGCACCAATTGTTCGAAGGTTTGGGTTGTGCCGTCTGCATGGGTCGCTGTGATGGATAAGGGATAGATCCCGGTTTCAGCCTGGGCTTGGATGCCGTGGAAGCTGTAGAATTGGGCACCATCGTCTGAATAAAATGCCAGCGGTTCACCGTTGAATGATCCGGTATAGGTCGTGCCCTGGACCCCGTCAACACCGACTTCAAGGGCTTCACCCTGGAGGATGGGCAGGGGGTTGACTGTGATCGTTGTCATCGAAAGGGTGCCATTGCTCACCGGCGTTTCTTCGACCAGACCATAGATGACATCTCCTGCCATCAGGTCCCAGGAACCCTCGAGTTGATTTTGTTCGGAAAGCAGCCAGGGGGAATTCCCGGTTTGGATGGCCGCCTCCAGAAGGGTCTCACCACCACTCACTGTGGTGAGCGGCGTCAAAGTATCTTCATCATTAACCGCAATAATTAGATCCACGCCAGCGATGGCCTCTGATCGGCTTGTGAGCCGGTTGACCTTAATCAGAGATGCTGCATCAAGCTGGTATTCACGCAAGAGGGAGTCGAATGTCGCCCCAAAGGGGACGATCTCAGTGGTCAACAAGCCTGAAACACCCTCAAGCCCTGGGATGACCAATTGCTGGCCAATGGCAAGGGTGTTCGCGTCGGTGATGCCGTTGGCAGTTTGAATGGCATCTGCATCCACGCCGAAACGAGTGGCAATGGAGCTGAGCGTGTCGCCGGCCTGGACGATGTAGATGGGATAACCTTCCTGTGAAATAGGAAGCGCATTCACGGCATAGACCGGTGCGATAATGAGCAATAGTAGGACAGCCAGAAGGGCCAAGGTGCGTAAAGTGGGATTTTTCATAACAAAAGTCTTCATTATTTTGAATCAGCCTTTATAATTTGGGCAGGGCTGAGTAAAATCAGTAGGATATTTACATAGTATCTGATATAAATTCAACTACCAAGTTTACCATAGGCTTTATGGGAAGTGAAAGGTGCCGACGTGAAGATAACGACATGGAATGTCAATGGATATCGAGCCGTTTTGAAGAAAAAAGCGCTGGATTGGTTGCCCGAGGTGGCCCCAGACGTACTTTGCCTGCAGGAAATCAAGGTTCAGCGGGATCAGCTCACCGATGAAGAAGCGACATTAGAGGGTTATGAGGTGGTTTGGAACCCCGCAGAGCGCAAAGGCTACAGCGGCACAGCGACATTCCATAAACAATTCCCCGATGGTGTTGAAAAGGGCTTTGGCCTGGAGAAATTTGACATTGAAGGCCGGGTGATCCGCTCACAATTCGAGGATATTTACCTCTATAACATCTATTTCCCCAATGGCGGCCAGGAAAATGCCCGGGTGCCCTATAAGCTGGAATTTTATGATGAACTGCTGAAAATCTGTGATGGGCTGCATCAGGATGGCAAGAAGGTCATCATCACCGGCGATTTCAACACCGCTCATAATGAAATTGACCTGGCGAACCCGAAATCCAATGAGAAGAACACCGGCTTCCTGCCCGAAGAACGGGTTTGGATTGATAAGTATCTCGAACATGGCTTTGTGGATGCATACCGGCAGCTCTATCCTGAACAAGTTGGATATACCTGGTGGACTTATCGGATGAATGCCAGAGCCAGGAATGTTGGCTGGCGCTTGGATTACTATTTGGTGTCAGAGAGCCTGATGGATCAGGTGGAGGATGTTGTGATCCATGATGACATCATGGGCTCCGATCACTGCCCAGTGAGCCTGATTTTGAAGGATTAATTGTTGCATCACTTGGTATTAGAAAAAGAGACACCTTATGGTGTCTCTTTTTTTTAATTCGTTATCTGTTTGTTTTATTCCGGCATCCAGCAGCAGAGCACCAAATCCCGGGCGGCTTTGACTTCGTCGCAGCGGCGGATGGGTGTGTTATGCGGTGCCGTATGCAGGAGTTCCGGATCTTCGCGGGCTTCTTTGGCAATGGCTTCATGGCCGCAGCGAAGGCATCCAGCGTCTGCATACTTTCCGTTTCAGTCGGCTCGATCATCAGCGCTTCATGGACGATCAGGGGGAAGTAGTTCGTAGGCGGATGGAACCCGTAATCCATCAAGCGTTTGGCGATATCCAAAGCGTGGATATCGGGTACATCCTCCCAGGCACCTTCCACAACAAATTCATGCATGCAGGTCCGGTCATAGGGGAGCGGATAGTCTTCTTTGATCTTGGCCATCAGGTAATTGGCGTTCAGAACAGCCTTCTCAGCCACGTCCCGCAGCCCAGGGGCGCCTAACATGGCGATATAAGTAAAGGCACGGATATGTACTCCAAAATGCCCGTAAAAGGCTTTCATGCGGCCGATGGATAACTTGGGGGTGTAGAAACCGAAGAAGGGCGGAGTCTCGTCATCCCCTTCCTCCAGGATCGCGACAATCGGACTGGGCAGGTATTCCGCCAGTGCTTCCGAGACGCCCACCGGGCCTGAACCAGGGCCACCACCACCGTGTGGGTGGAGAAGGTCTTGTGCAGGTTGAAGTGCATGATATCAAAGCCGAGGTCGCCGGGACGAACGATCCCAAGCAGGGCGTTGAGGTTGGCGCCATCGCCATAAACCAGACCGCCGGCTTCGTGCACCAGGCGGATCACTTCGACGACATTTTCATCAAAGAGGCCCAGCGTGTTGGGATTAGTCAGCATCAGGCCGGCCAGGGTCTCATCGCATTCAGCTTTGAGTGCTTCCAGGTTCACGTTGCCGCGTTCATCAGAGGGCAGGGCAACCACATTGAATCCACTCATCGAGGAGGTGGCAGGGTTGGTGCCGTGGGCGGAATCGGGGATCAGGATTTGGTCCGCAGCGGTGATTTGTTGACCTGGTGGTATTTCTTGATGATCATCGCGCCGACCAGTTCACCCTGCGCGCCAGCGGAGGGTTGGATGGTGACGCTGTGGAGGCCGCTGAGTTCCTGCAGCCATTCCTGCAGTTGGTACATCAGGTAGAGCTCGCCTTGCACTGTGACAAGTGGTTGGAGGGGATGGGCGTTGGCCAAACCCGGCAAGCGAGCCATTTCCTCATTGATCTTGGGGTTATATTTCATCGTGCAGGACCCAAGGGGATAGAAGCCACCATCAATTGAGTAGTTCAATTGGGAGAGGTGGGTGAAATGCCGGGTGACGTCCAGCTCAGAAAGTTCAGGGAGGTGGAGCGAATCCCGCTGGAGTTCTGTTGGCAGATCGTAATGCGGCACGTCGGACTTGGCGAAAGTGACGCCTTTTCGACCGGATTGGGAGAGTTCGTAGATAGTAGGCTCAATCATGATCGGCCTCCTGCAATACGGCGACAAGGTCATCAATATCGTCTTTGGAGATCTTTTCCGTGACGGCAATGAGCATCTTGTTCTTCATTTCCGGGTAATCCTGGCTGAGGTCATAACCACCCAAGATCCAGTGTTCCTGCAGATGGGCGTTGATCATGCCAACGGGTTTCGGCGTGGTCACCACAAATTCGTGGAAGAAGGGGGTGTCCGGGAAGGCCAGTTCATAGCCGTCAATTTTGCTGATCTGTTCCGCAGCGTAATGGGCCTTCTGATAGCAAAGATCGGCAACTTGTTTGAACCCTGCTTTACCCAGCAAGCTGAGGTAAACCGTGGCTGCGAGGACCATCAGCCCTGATTAGTGCAGATATTGGAAGTGGATTTCTCGCGACGGATGTGTTGTTCGCGCGCTGTGAGCGTGAGGACAAAAGCGCGTTCACCTGCTTCGTCCACCGTCTCACCGACCAAGCGGCCGGCCAGCTTGCGGACATATTTATCTTTGACGGTGAAAATGCCGAGATAGGGACCGCCATAGGAGAGGGGGATGCCAAGTGGCTGGCCATCGCCAACCGCGATATCGACATCAAAGTCTCCAGGTGGTTTGAGCAGACCAAGGGCGGTGGGATTGAATACAAAGGCCACCAGGGCACCCTGGCTATGGGCTGCTTCAACTAGCTTCGTGTAGTCAATTATGCGGCCGAAGAAATCGGGGTATTGGACAATGACCAGAGCGGTATCTTTGTCAATCAGAGCCAGCATCTTGTTGAGATCGCTGGAGGTTCCGCCGCAGGTTCGTCACCAATTACCTGGACATTTTCAAGGCCGGACATGTAAGTGCGGAGTGTTTCGCGATATTGGGGGTTTAGAGAACGCGAGACCAGGATTTTCTTCGTTTCCCGCGGAAGAAATGATAGGCCAGGTTGGCGGCCTCGGCGGTTGCCGTGGCGCCATCGTAATGTGAGGCGTTGCTCACATCCATGCCTGTCAATTCCGTCATCAGGGATTGGAATTCGAAAATCGCCTGGAGGGTTCCTTGAGATACTTCAGGTTGATAGGGGGTGTAGGCGGTATAGAACTCGCCGCGGCGCAGGATCATATCCACTGCGGCCGGGATGTAATGATTATATGCGCCGGCACCTAGGAATGAGACGAATTCATCTGTTGTGGCGTTAGCCGAAGCGATTTCCTTGAGTTCTGAGGCAATTTCCATTTCGGAAAGTCCCTCAGGTATGTTAAGTTCCGGAAAACGGAAATTTTCCGGAACCTTGTCGAAAAGCTCTTCGATTGTCTCAGCCCCAATAACCTTCAGCATCTCCTCAACTTCTTGGGGAGTGTGAGGGGTGAACATTATCCCTCACGGCTTTCGTTGTAGGCGTCGTAGGCATCTGCATCCATCAGATCATCCAGCTGGGCAGGATCGGACAGTTTCATTTTGAGCAGCCAGCCCGTGTCATAGGGATCTGAGTTTAAGGTTTCCGGATTTTCAGTAACGGCTTCATTGATCTCAATGATTTCGCCATCAGCGGGGAAGTTCACATCGGCGGCGGCTTTCACTGATTCAACAGTGGCAACAGTGTCGCCCTTGCTGACGGTGTCACCGGGTTCAACAGCGAGTTCGACATAGACGACATCAGAAAGCTGTTCCTGAGCGTAGTCGGAGATACCGATTGTGGCGATATCACCCTCAAGTTTGACCCATTCATCAGTTTTTGCGTATTTTAATCCCTTTGGTGTGCTCATGTAATTACTCCTAAAATAAAAATATGGACAAAGAATTTAGCTTATCCTCTGTCAATCTACCTTTGGGATCCATTCGTCAAACGAAGCGGTTGCCGGTATTTCAGAGGTGTCTATTTAATGGGTCCATTTACCTGAGAGTTTCAGCGCGTGGCCTTGCCCCTTCGGTGCCGTCCAAAATCGACGGACTCTTCCCATTAACTTCCAACAGTTGCCAAATGAATTTTAAAAGCTGCTTATGTAAATGTCAAGCATGGGGTGGTTCATTTTGACAATCGCCCTAAAAA
>LQAJ01000355.1_pt1 | contig 11014 bp, 10 predicted proteins | sample 1535811 | NCBI WGS metagenome assembly LQAJ01 (sample SAMN04331587, study PRJNA305678) | bioreactor metagenome | isolation source: bioreactor_6 inoculated with Wadden Sea sediment 2nd replicate of a... | place: Germany: Wadden Sea, Janssand Flat
GCTGTGTTGGAGTATCAGAGCGGCTGGGTGACGGAATCTTCCCCTGCCAGCGAGACGATGGTTTATCCCATGCGGGTTTATGAAGACTATCGAGAAGGGCTTTATAGCCAACTCAGTTGGGCTGCCAGTTTCTTAAATGAAGGCTTTTACCAGTGGGGGATTGAAGCAATCAGCATCTGGACGCTTACGGATTCCACTGTCGTTGAGGTGGACCCCACAATCAATGCCGGAACCGCCGGTGTGCTGAATTTGATGAGCAATTTGACCACAGCCGAAACCTGGGGCCAGGCGACCTCTGAGACCGGCATTTACCAAATCTACGTGTCGCTCTTTGGCAACCCATTCGCTTATGCTGTGGAACCGCTGTTGCCGGAAAACCTGACCCAACCAACATTGCAATTGCCGTTTGAAGTTGGCGATGTCTGGGCCTACACCAGCGGCCCTCACTCCGGCTGGGATGCCGGATCGGCCTGGGCTGCGCTAGATTTTGCACCGCCGGATGATGTGGGCTGCTATGCCAGTGCATTTTGGGTGGCGGCTGTGGCTCCTGGTGAGGTGGTGTATACCGGAAATGGTGTGGTCGTTCAGGAACTGGATGGCGATGGCATCTGGCAGGATGGCTGGTCGATCCTCTATATGCACATCAGCAGCTGGGAACGAGTGGAAGTTGGGACTTATTTGGAAGCCGGTGACCGGGTGGGGCATGCCTCTTGCGAGGGTGGTTTCTCCACCGGGGCGCATTTACACATAGCCCGGCGTTATAATGGAGTATGGATTGCTGCAGATGGCGACCTGCCTTTTGTGATGGATGGGTGGGTATCTGCAGGTTATGGTATCGAATACAATGGTTCTCTGATCAAGGGAGACCGGATTGTGGAGGCTTGGGATGGGCGGTCGACGTTCAACGCCATCCAGCGCTAGAGAACGCTACTATCGAAGACGGGTCAAGCGGACCGGTGTGATTCTGGCATCGGCGCTGGTTTTGGCTTTGGCTGTCTGCGGTGTGATCGCGTATCCTGCCTTGGCGCCGGTTGTTGGGGTTATGACTGACCAAACCGCAATCCCGACCCAAACGCCAGCCGTGAGTCAGGTCACGGAAGCAACCGTGACGGAAGTGGCTGCCACCGAAGCGCCGGAAGAAACCCCGATTGCTGCTATTCCCACTCAAGGCCAGTTGGTTCCCCCCAGCGATGATCCCCAGATTTTGTATTACACGACGGCCGGTGACAGTCTGGCGGTGGTGAGCGCTCACTTTGGCGTGGGGATGGATGAAATCCTGCCAAACACGCTCAACAGAGAGGGATTTTTGGACCCAGGAACCCTGTTGATCATTCCCAATGAACTCAATGTCACCAGCTCCTCCAGCAAACTCCTGCCGGACAGCGAAGTGACATTCTCGCCTTCCACGGTTGATTTTGACATTGAAGCCTTTATCAATGATGCGGGCGGCTATCTCTCAACCTATCGGGATGACAGCCATTCGATTGTGATGATGACCGGGGCGGAGATCATCGAGCGGATCGCGCTGGAATATTCGATCAATCCCCGACTGGTGCTGGCCTTCTTGGAATTTGAATCCGGCTGGGTTTATGGCCAACCCCAAACATCCAATGAATTGAGATATCCAATGGGATATATCAACTCTGCGAGCGAGAGCCTTTATACCCAGGCGGCCTGGTTCGCTAGCAATGTGATGGATGGTTATTATGGCTGGTGGGAGGGGCGGACCCTGGTGGTGCTCTTTGATGAGGGCGATGTGGTCCGGATTGCTCCTGATCTGAATTCCGGCACGGTAGGCTTGATGCACGCCTTTGCAGCGCTTTATGATTATGAACATTGGTCCCAGGCGCTCTATGGTGAGCAGAATTTCCTGGACTTTTATGAATCGATGATGGGTAATCCCTGGATCAGGGCTCAGGAAGTGGAACCGTTGATCCCTGTCGATACCCAGCAGCCTGAAATGATCCTACCCTTTGAGATCGGCCGACTTTGGGCGTTCACGGGCGGACCGCACGCTGCCTGGTCGGTGGCAGATATCCGCGCAGCGCTGGACTTTGCACCCGCCAGCGCAGAATCCGGCTGTGTAGAATCTAATGCCTGGGTCGTTGCCTCCATTCCGGGATTGATCACTCGCTCAGAGAATGGTGTGGTGGTGATTGATATGGATGGGGATGGCTACGAGCAGACCGGCTGGACCATGCTCTACCTGCATGTCGCCACCAAGGACCGGATTGCAGTGGGTACCTGGGTGGAAGTTGGTGACCGACTGGGGCATCCCTCCTGTGAAGGCGGTCGTGCCACCGGTACGCATATCCATATCGCCCGGCGCTATAACGGGGAGTGGATCCCGGCTGATGGCCCGCTGCCTTTTGTGCTCAGCGGATGGCAGGCGAAGGCAGCTACACAATCCTATGAGGGTTGGCTGATCCGAGGCGATGAGGTGATTTATTCCAACACCGCCAGCACGTATGAAAGCCAGATCACCCGGGAGCAATAGCGCTTAACTGGACTTTTTCCTCTATAACGAGTATCCTTCTACCTTGAAAATCCAACGTGGAATGTAAACCTGTGGTCCGAGTGAGTATGGGCCTCGGTTTTTGATAGCACAACCCCTAAATGATATGACTCGAAAAATTTTACTGATCTCAACATTTCTGGTTCTGTTTTTGTCTGCCTGCACCTCAAGCATGGCACCGACTTTCATCCTGCCTGCGGCAGATGATAGCCTTGTTGAGACAGCTGTTCCCGCAATTACGCCTTTCCCAACCCGGCCCGCTTATGAACCTGGTCAGTTGGTGGAATATATCGCCCAGCCGGGTGATACCTTGCCCGCGCTGGCAACCCGGTTCAATACCACTGTGGCGGAGATTAGAGCTCGTTAATCCGAATATCCCGAGTGATGCCACGACCATGCCGTCCGGCATGCCCATGTCGATCCCGATCTACTATCGGGCGTTGTGGGGCACGCCGTATCAGATCATTCCGGATTCTGTGTATGTCAATGGTCCAGATGCATCAAAATTCCATACGGCGCAGTTTGTTAATCAGCAGGGGGCTGGCTCTATAAATATGCCGCCTGGGCCTTCAGCGGGACCCGTTCGGCTGCTGAAATTGTGGATTACGTGGCTGCAAGCTATTCCGTAAGCCCCAAAGTGCTGTTGGCAGTGCTGGAATATCAGACCGGCGCATTTTCAATGGATGCGGTCCCTGAAGATGTGGATGAGAACATCCTGGGACTGGAATCACCCTATTGGCCCACACTCTACTTGCAGCTCTTGCACGCCGCCGATATGCTGAACGATGGCTATTATCGCTGGCGTGAAGGGGACCTGATCGAATTTGAGCTGGCCGATGGCTCAATCACCCGGCCGGACCCCTGGCAGAATGCGGCGACAGTTGCCCTGCAATATTATTTTGCCCAGGTGTTGGATGTGAATGCCTATCAGGCAGCCATCGGGCCGGATGGCTTTGCTGCCACTTACCAACGACTTTTTGGCGATCCCTGGGGCGTGGAAGCGCATATTCCAGGCTCGCTCACACAGCCGCAACTATCTCTGCCCTATGTTAATGATGTCTCCTGGGCGTTCACGGGCGGCCCGCACAGTGGATGGGGCAGCCTTATGCCCTGGAGCGCGCTGGATTTCGCCCCGCCTTCTGACCGGACTGGCTGCTTCATTTCCAATGTGCCTGCAACCGCAGTCGGCGCTGGTGTTGTTGTCCGAGATGACGATGGCTACCTTGTCCTGGACCTGGATGGGGATGGCGATGAACATACCGGCTGGAATATTACCTATCTGCATATCTCAAACGAGGGACGTGTACCGGTGGGGACCGTAGTGGAGATGGGTGACTTCCTGGGCTATCCCTCCTGCGAGGGCGGCCACTCCACGGGCACGCATATTCACATCGCCCGGAAATATAACGGTGAGTGGGTCAGTGCCAGCGGGGTGATCCCGTTTGTGCTCTCCGGCTGGCGGCCTTTGGCGGGGGATTTGGCCTATTCGGGTTATTTGGTCAAAGGGGATGTTTATATCCTTGCTAACACGAACCCAGATAACCGCAGCGCTATCCCGGTGGATGTGACGGAATAGCTAGAACTCAATAACTCAATAATGGAAATAAAATAAGCCGCCCTATTGGGCGGCTGTTGTGTTTATTTAGCTCTGACCTTACTGGAGATAGGACCAGGGATTCACCGCGACGCCGTTCAACCGCATTTCAAAGTGCAGGTGAGGGCCGGTAGAATTGCCGGTGCTGCCCATGTAGGCGATCAGTTCGCCCTTGACCACGTTAGCGCCGCAGCCGACCAGCAGGCCGCCATCCATAATGTGGCCATAATAGGTCTGCCAGCCGCCATCGTGGTCGATCACGATCAAGTTACCGTAACCACGGTCGGACCAACCGGAATAGATGACCACGCCGGAGTCGGCGGCATAAAGCGGGCTGCCCAGGTCACCATCAAAGTCCAGACCGTTATGCACCGGTGGGGTGTAATCATAGCCGGAGAGCCAGTGATTAGCGGTTGGCCAGGTGAAAGTGCCGGTGCCGATATTGCCATAAAGGATGCCGCTGCAAGCGCCAGGGCCAAGATAGGCATTGCCGGATAATTCTTCACCCCGAGCCGGAACCCAGGATACATTGGGCCGGGTGCCGCCCGGCACAAAGAGCATTGTCCCAGCTGCGATGTTTGGAAGAGACCAATCACCGATAGTATCGGGGTCTAGATTGTTGAGGGGGTAGTTGATGATGTCCTCAGGGGTAACGCCGAAATAACTTGAGACACCATTCAGTCCGTCGCCATCATACCATTTATACATAGCGCCGTTAGTTGGGGGAATAATCACTTCATTGCCGGGATAGATGGCATCCGGCATTTCACCCAGGACGTACCAGTTGGTCCAGAGGATGGTTTCTGCTGCCAGGCCGTATCTATCCGCGATATCAAAGATGGTATCGCCTTCCTGGACGATGTAAATTTCGTAGTCAGTTCGGTCTTTCACTTCGACAGTAGTTTCTGCCGCCAATGTGATCTGTACTTCCGGTTCCCGAACAACGCCATCCTGCTCATTTTCAGTCGTGAAATTAGGTGCCGCCAGATTTTCCGGTGTGGGAACGAAGGTGGCGGTGGGAATGGCTGTCGGTTCCAAGGGTTCCGCAGTGGCATGGACGATCAGGGAACCGATGCCCCAGATGCCAAGCAACCCCACGATCAGAATAATCGCCCAGAAGCCAATCCAGAGGGTCTTTGGGTTTTTCCAAAAGACCAATTCCTTTGTTCCTTCGTTGGTTTGAATCTCTTTATCCTCCGGGAGGATCACTTCGATCTCCAGGGGTTCGTTTATCTCATCTTTTTGGGAGTTTTCGTGTTCATTAGCCATAATTTTTCTCCTGAGGCATCATAGCATTAAACGACTGATTGTCAAGCGCGACAAATCCTCTTCTCTGATTGACAAAAAGGGTCGTCAATCTGAGCTAATGGGTTGAGTTAGGTTAATGGTGTCCCGAAATATTCGTCATGGAGTCCGGTCAAATCCAGATCCGTATAGGATTGCAGGAATGTCCAAAATTCTCTGGTCGTGACGATGGTGTATTTGTATGTTCGGACGTAATCGTGCAGGAAGGCGAAAAAGGTATCCTCTCCCAGGGTTTCACGAAGGGCCTGGAGGAAACGAGCGCCTCTAAGGTAGACGATCTTTCGATATTCAGAATCATCTCCACCAAAATAAATGGAGATATCCACATCGCTTTGCGCATTATAGGCGAGCACATAGTTATCCCACATCCAGGCGGCGTCATCCGGATAGAAGCGGTCATAGAATAACTTCTGGGCGTAGGTGGCAAAGGCTTCATCCAGCCAGGGATCCATGGCCTGATCATTGCCGACCATTGCGAAGAACCACTGGTGGGCAATTTCGTGGGCGGTGTAGACATAGATGTTCGATCGAGGGCTGCCGGGATAGAGGTTATAGAATGCCGGGCTGAGAAAAACCAGGCCATCAAACTCCATGCCGATGGTGGCGTTGAATTCCACAATCGAAAGCACATCCCGGTTATATTCGCCGAATAATTCCGTGAAGAGATCGACGGACTGGACGGCCACATCGGCCACGTCTTCCCCAACCGAGGCATGTTCATTTAAGGTGTAAGCGAGGATTTTAACACCCTGAGCTTCCCGTTCCGTTACGGTGAATTGATCGCTGATGGAGAAGGTCAGTGTTCGCGCCAGGTCCACCTGGTAGTGGATGACACCATCAGCTTCCTGGGGCAGGGCCGGGGCAGCAATAGTAAAGTTTTCGCGCCGATCAGCGAATTGAATGTTCACACTGAAATCCGAGGGCTCCAGAACGATGAACTCGCCAACGAAAATGCTGTTGACGACCTGAGCATCGTTCATGACCCAGCCACCATCCGGATTGAAATAGGGGATCATCGGGATGAAGTAGGAAAGGTTCAGCTCTTTGCCGTTATAGCTGAAGATGCCCTCCCGGGTCGGCATGTAAAGCTCAAAATCAAATGAGACCTCTACCTGTTCTCCGGGCTGTAATGGCTCGCTCAATGGGATCACGATGTAGAGCGAATCCCAGTTATAATCCGTGATCGTTGTCTCGTTCACCCGAACGGACTTAATATAGATTGCCTGGAATCTTGCAGGATAGACGATGAAGACCATTTCATGGATCAATAGATCGGTTTTATTGGTATATAGGGCCTGGCTGGTGCCAGAGATATATTGATTGTAGTAATCGATGGTCAAATCAATGTTATATTGGGTTTCCTGCCCATTCATGGGAGGGTGTGGGAGTGGCGGTTGGGTTGGGTGTTGCTGTGGGCGCTTCGGTTTCAGCGACCACACTTTCAGTTGTTGCAGTAGGAATCTGTTCTGTCACCTGAGGAGTGGCGTTACAGGCTGAAAGCAGGATGACCACCAGCGTCAGAATCAGTGTAATTTTCTGTGTATGATTTTTCATCGGTTCTTTTCCCAGAATAGGATACATTTTTTGGATTGTACCAGATTTATCTAAAGCTGTCTCTACGAGAAAAAAGGGGTTCAGGTTCAAAAATTACCAATTCTGGAGCCCAGTTCGCATCGCAATAAATGGTATACTGTGTATCTGCTTGGGGTCTTGGGGCTAATCGAAGAGGGCACATTCTTGTTGAAGAAGGACAAGTGTCCGGCCATAGAACTGCGTTGAGATTAATTGATGAGAGAGACTGGAAAACTGTCCAACCGAAATGAAAAGCGTCCAAAAAACTTGACTGCTTTCATTGTCATATGGCTGGGGCAGTTTGTTTCTGTTGCAGGATCATTTATGACGAGCTTTGCCCTGGGTATTTGGGCCTGGGAAAAAACCGGGTCCGCTCAGGCATTGGCGCTGGTGGGTGTGTTTACTTATGCGCCGTTAATCATCGTCACCCCTCTGGTTGGGGTGTTGGTGGATCGCTGGAACCGGAAGCTGGTGATGATGCTCAGCGACCTGGGTGCGGTCCTGGCTTCTGTGGTGGTTTTCCTGCTCTTCATATCAGGTCGGCTGGAGATTTGGCATATTTATGCTACGACAGCGTTTGCCAGCACCTTCCAGGCCTTCCAATGGCCTGCTTATTCCGCTACAGTGACAATGATGGTGCCAAAGAAACATTACAGCCGTGCCAGCGGGATGATCAGCATGGTGGAAAGCGCTTCGAATATCATCGGCCCGGTTTTGGCAGGCTCACTGATTGGTGTGATCGGCATCCGAGGCATTTTGTTGATTGATATCATCACTTTTTTTGTCGCGTTTATTTACTTTGTTGATTGTCATCGTTCCCCAGCCTGTGGTTGAAAAGACCAAGACAACTTTTAAGGAATTTTGCAAGGATATAACCTTCGGGTTTAAATTTATCTTTGAACGACGTGGTCTATTGGGCTCCAATTGGTATTCTTCGCCGCAAACTTCATGACAGTGATTGGCTGGGCGGTTATCAATCCGATGGTTCTGGCTCGAACGGGTGACGCCCAATTACTCGGTTTTGTCCAATCCTTCTCAGCAGTGGGGCGTTGGTTGGCGGTGTTTTTCTGGCCATCTGGGGCGGTCCCAAACAAATGGTTGCCGGGATCTTGCTTGGATGGATTCTGAACGGCACTTTGGGTCGTTTTCTGATGGGCAGCAGTGAACAGCCTGGATTTGGATGGTGTCGGTCTTTTTATTGGCTTTCTTCATGCCTATCATTAATGGCTGCAATCAGGCGGTTTGGCAAAAGAAAGTCCCACCGGATCAGCAGGGGCGGGTCTTTGCCGTGCGGCGTTTCATCGCGCAAATTACCATCCCATCTCGATGGCCTTGTCCGGCTGGATGGCAGATGCAATTTTTGAACCGGCATTTCTATCGTTGGACGGATGGGGACACGCATATTCGGCGCCTGGTCGGCAGCGGCCTGGTGCGGGCATGTCTTTGATGATTGCGATGAGTGGTATTCTGGTGGCTGCGGTGGGGATTACAGGCACCTTCTTCAAGGCGATTCGGAACGTGGAAATAGATTTACCGGATTATGACGCTGAGGAACAGGTCTAATCCGGTAATTTAATTTCCAAGCTGGAATGATACTTTAATCTTCTTGGTTAATTGTGATTTTGTGTGTAATTTCTGCGGTTTCGCGCAGCATAGCCTGGGCGCCGCAGTATTTTGTTTCTGAGAGCTCCACCGCGCGCTCAACTGCCTGCGGGTCTAGATTTTTCCCAGAAAACTTATATTCCAATACGATTTTTGTGAATACTTTGGGGTGTTCTGCAGATCGTTCAACTTCTGCATTCACCTCGAATTGGGTGACTTCCTGGCGTTTCTTTTTGAGGATAGAGATCACGTCCATCCCCGTGCAGCCGGCCAAACCGATGGCCAACAGTTCAAGGGGGCGGAATCCCATATCATGACCGCCGACCTGCTTCTTTGCATCCATTGGGACCAGGTAACCATCCTGATTGGCGCCTGTGAATCCCATATCTCCATTCCAAACTGCTTTTGCGTACATATTGATTTCCTTTCTGGCCTCACACGGAGGCCGCTTCGGTATTATCAGGTGCAGGCACCGGCTTCTTTCAATCCGCAATTGGGACAAACCAATTGCAGGAGGCCGTCATAGTCGATCACAGCCTGCCCACAACGCGGGCATATCATCCCTGCTTGAAGGCTTACACCAGGCTGAATGGAGCAGCTGACAGCCTGATCGGTTATTTGGGGTGTTTTCACTGGGGTGGGTTGAAGGGTTACTCTTTGCGTTCAACATCTTCATCCAGGTCCAGGGCCTCGAAAAGTCGGTGCCGGGCATCCAATGGCAAGGTGACGCTTTCACCATCCTCCTGGTAGAGCTGGATTGTTTTCTTTAAGGTGTTTACCACCACCTTACAGTTTGGGCAGGATTCGATATGGGCTTCAATTTTCCCGCAAAGGGTGTCATCCAATTCACCATCAATGTAATCATTGAGGTGGTGGATCAGATCTTCGCATTCAAGCCCGTGTTGGTGGGTCATAGGTCTTCCTCTGCCATTCGATTGGCAAAATATTCACTCAATTCTTCTCGAAGCTGCATCCTGGCCCGCATCAGCCTTACTTTTAAAGCTGATTCGCTGATGTCCAGAGCGACCGCGGCATCCTGGGTGGATAGTCCCTCAACATCCCGAAGGAGGAAGGCTGCCCGGTTGGCATCGGAGAGCTGCATTGCTGCTTTCTTGAGCATCTGCCGGGTCTCATCACTCATGATCTCTTTTTCCGGCAGACAGCACCAGTCAACAATCTGGATGGGCATGATTTCGCCCTCATCGGTTTCGATGCCTTCATCAATATGGGTGATCCCATCCTTGCGCTTGCGAAGCATCATCAGCGCCTCATTAGTGGCGATCCGATATAGCCAGGTGGAGACCTTTGAGCGGCCTTCGAATTTGTTTAGATTCTTATAGGCCTTGATAAAGGTTTCCTGAACCACGTCTTCGGCATCCTGAGTGTTCCCCGTCAGCCGGAGGGCCAGACGGTAAATGTGGTCGGAGTTTTGATCGACCAGCAGGGCAAAAGCTCGTTTGTCCCTTTTGCGAAGCGCTTCGAGATTGAGCGTCTCTTGATTGTTTGTTTCACTCATTGGATGACTTTCAGCGGTCATTCGTTACATTAGGTCAGGGCTGGCTAGGAGAGCGGCCAGGTTGGGAGGACATCAAAATTGATCGGGGTGAAATCGTTCTGGATGTAATGGTAATAGCCCGCGCCGGCGATCATCGCTGCATTATCGGTGCAGAGGGAGAGCGGGGGAATGTGGACGGGATGTTTGCTCTCCGCCAGCATCCGCTCTCGCAGGCGTTTGTTGGCAGAGACACCACCGGCCACAATGATCTCGCTGACATCGAATTCGTCCGCCGCCATCAGGGTCTTCTCCACCAGGACATCCACCACCGCGGCCTGGAAACTGGCTGCCAGATCCTCGACGGGCATGGGGCGGCCTTGTTCCTGCAGTGTTTCCGTCATCCGCAGAACGGAGGTCTTGACCCCGCTGAACGAGAAATCCCAGGTGTCTTCGAGCATGGCCCGCGGGAAGGCAAAGGCCGAGGCGCTGCCGGTATGACTAGCTTTTTGAATGGAGGGGCCGCCGGGATAGGAGAGCCCCAATAGCCGGGCGACCTTATCAAATGCCTCACCGGCTGCATCGTCAAGGGTGCCGCCCAGGCGCTGATATTGGAGATGATCTTTGATTAAAACCAGCTCGCTGTGCCCGCCGGAGACCAATAACGCCAGCAGGGGGAAGCGCGGCGCCTGGTGGGGGGAGGTGTTCGCCAGGTAGAGCCAGGCGGAATAGATATGCCCCTCGAGGTGATTGACGCCGATGATGGGTTTTGCGCCGCCAGAGCCAGGCTTTTGGCCATGTTCACGCCCACCACCAATGACCCGGCCAGGCCGGGGCCGCGGGTGACGGCGATGGCGTCAATATCTTTGATGTCCAGATGCGCCTGCTGGAGGGCCTGATCCACAATGGCATAAATTGCCTTGACGTGTTCACG
>LQAJ01000356.1_pt1 | contig 10818 bp, 16 predicted proteins | sample 1535811 | NCBI WGS metagenome assembly LQAJ01 (sample SAMN04331587, study PRJNA305678) | bioreactor metagenome | isolation source: bioreactor_6 inoculated with Wadden Sea sediment 2nd replicate of a... | place: Germany: Wadden Sea, Janssand Flat
CCATTTTGTCAGATTTTTACGATACGAATAATTCACCGTACGCCATGTCGATAGGTGCAGTGAAAAGTTCCGGCAAGTTTTCAGACTTCAGTTGTGCTGGGCCGAATCTGTTGGCACGGCTCCGGAAGTGATGTTTTACCACTGACAGGGTGGCTCCGGGGGGTGAGAACTCAAACGGAAGTCATTCTCAGGGAAGTGGAACGTCCTATTCTTCTCCCATGGTGAGTGGAGTTGTCGCTCTCATGATGGAGGCCAACAAGAATATCGGATATCGGGATGTCATGGAAATTCTTGCCAGTACTGCGGTAAAAACTTCAGCTATGGCAACGGACGCGAGGTGGCCATGGCTGATTAACGGTGCCAAGGATTGGAATGGCGGTGGAATGCATGCAAGTCATGATTACGGTTTCGGGCTTGTGGACGCAAAAGCGGCTGTCCGGTTGGCTGAATCATGGGATCAGGGCGTTCATAAATATTCGAATGAAGCCAAACGCATTGTCTCGGCAACTCCGAACGAGGCTATTCCCGACAATACCGGCATAGCAGTTACTTCTGTGTTGAATGTTGGTTCTGACATTATGGTTCAGCAGGCTTTGGTCAAGATTGAGATAGACCATGAGAATACGGAAGACCTTGAGATCACACTTACCTCTCCAGATGGAACTGTCAGTTCATTGCTGAACGGCTTTCTTTATGCCGGAATTGCCGGGGAGGTATATAAAGACACTGCTGCTGTCTCCAAGGTGCGTGCTGAGCATCTGCCTGAGACCTTTGGAAAGACGGATATTTGGACGTTCAAGACTCTTCTGCCCATGGGAGAGCACGGGCAGGGGAACTGGACTCTTACAGTGAAGGACGGGGCTGACGGTGATACGGGCACGTTGAAGTCATGGACTTTGACGCTTCACGGTGACGATGTGACCGATAATGATCTTTACGTGTTTACTGATGAGTTTTCCGATTATGCGGGGAGCGATGCCGGAAGAAAGACGCTGACTGATACTGCCGGAATCGATACGATTAACGCTACGTCGGTTGATTCGGACAGTTCCATAAATCTGGCGACAGGCAGCGTCAGTAAGATTGATGGTGTGGATATGACTATTGCTGCCGGGACGACCATTGAAAATGCGCAAACCGGTGATGGGAATGATACGATTATCGGCAACGGTGTGGATAATGCGCTTTTCGGTTGGCGGGGTAACGATGTTTTATCCGGGCTTGGTGGAAATGATACGCTCGGAGGCGGGGTCGGAGCCGATAAACTGACCGGTGGCACTGGAAGCGATATCTTCATGTACAAGTCTTCGGCTGAAGGAAAGGATACCGTTGCGGATTTCAGCCATGCTGATGACTGTTTCAACTTTGTTTTCAGTGAATTTGGGCAATCCAGCACAGGGACTTTGGCTTCAGATCATTTTTTCACTTCTACATCGTCTGTTGATGTCAGCGATGCGTGTTTTGTTTTTGACGGAGGAGTCCTGCTTTATGACTCGGATGGGGTAGGAGCAACTGCGGCTGTTGAAATAGCCCAGGTGCTGGGTGAGGCTGTGCAGGCTGACGATGTCGTGTTTGTTTAAGTAGGGTTTCAAGATGTTTTTTTTATTTTTTTTTGATGAATTTCTTGACGTTTTCTATCTGTTTTTTTTGAATTATAGACGATGAAAAGATTGTTTTGGCGACAGTTCTGCGAAATTTGAGGACTCCTTGACTTGAAAAAAAAGTCGTTTTTTAGGCGATAATCACGGGTCGTTGTATAGAATGAAAATTCTTTATAATGAGCCAAATCCAAATCGCTTCCACCGTGTGAGGGGAGAGCGTAAGGAATCTCGTTTAGAAAATCTGGAGGAAAAATGAAAAAGATTTTGTTTGCACTGCTGGCTTTGACTATGCTGCTGACCGCCTGTGCCAGTGAGGAAAAAGCTCCCGAAGCTCAGAAAGCTGAAGAAGCTCCCAAGGCTGAAAAACTGACCGTCGCTACTGATACTAATTTTCCCCCGTTTGAATTCAAGGATCCCGCTACCGGAAATCACACCGGTTTTGATGTTGAGCTTTGGGCCGCCATCGCCAAGGAAATCGGCGTGGAATATGATCTCCAGCCCATGGATTTCAATGGCATCATCCCCGGTCTCCAGTCCAGCCAGGTTGACGTCGGCATCGCTGGCATGACCATCAAGCCCGAGCGCCAGGAAGTTGTGGATTTCTCCGATGGTTACTATAACGCCGGTCTGCTCATCCTCGTGCGTACCGACAATGCTGACGTTAACGGCGTCGAAGACCTGAAGGGCAAAGTCGTCGCTACCAAGCTCGGCACCACCTCCGAGGATTTCGTCAAGGCCGAAGCCAATGCTGCTGACGTGAAGCTTTTCCCGAACAACGACGCCATGTTCATGGAACTCGTTGCCAAGGGTTGCGACGCTGTTGTTTTCGATTCTCCGGTTATCGCCGATTTCATGAACAAGGCCGGAAAGGGCCTCGTCAAGGTTGTCGGTCCCTTGTATAAAGGTCAGTCCTACGGCATCGCTTTCCCCAAGGGGAGCGCGCTCAAGGCCAAGGTTGATGCAGCTCTCAAGACGCTGCGCGAAAACGGTACCTACCGCGACCTTTACGTCAAGTGGTTCCAGACAGAACCCAAGTAAGTCCTGATTCAATTGATTATACTGTGAGGGGCGGCTTTGCCGCCCCTCATTTTCGATATATTCGCATTTTTTCGCTTGTGCATCTCATTGGTGATGTTCGGGAAGGGAGCAGGGGCCATGGCTTTTCAATTCAGTACAGAAGTTTTTCTTGAATCATTTCCGGTTCTCATGCGCGGTGTGGGGCTGACTATAGAACTGACCGTCGGAGGATTGCTCCTCGGTTTTGTTATCGGGGCCTTTGCTGGGCTGATGAAGCTGTCGCGTAATGTAGTCTGTCGAAAGATTGCCAGTGGATACGTGGAGACGATTCGCGGTACCCCCATGCTCGTTCAGGCCATGTTTCTTTATTTTGGTATACCGATGGCCCTTGGTATACGTATTCCCCCTCTGCTTGCTGGTATTATCATCATCGCCGTCAATTCCGGTGCATATATTGCCGAGATCGTTCGCGGCGCCGTGCAGTCCATCAACAAAGGTCAGATGGAGGGAGGGCGATCCATTGGTCTGACCCATATGCAGACCATGCGTCATGTCATTTGGCCGCAGGCATTTCGGCGGATGATACCGCCACTGGGCAACCAGTTCATTATCAGCCTCAAGGATACTTCCCTGCTCATGGTCATCGGTGTCGGGGAGCTGCTTCGTACCGGTCAGGAATTCGTGGCAGTGAACTTTCGTGCTTTCGAGGTGTATCTGGCTGTTGCCTGTATCTACCTCTGTATGACCATGTCCATCGCCTGGGCTTTGCGTAAGCTCGAAAAGCATCTGCATATTAAGGGAACCCGCTAGGAGGCCGTCATGATTAAAATTCAGAATTTGCATAAAAGTTTCGGCAGCCTCAAGGTTATCAAGGGCGTGGACCTGCATGTGAAGCAGGGCGAAGTGGTCGTTATCATCGGCCCGTCCGGTTCGGGAAAATCTACTGTGCTGCGCTGCATCAACAAGTTGGAAGAGCCGACTGCCGGCACTATTATCGTGGACGGCATGGACATTATGAATCCTGCGACGGATATCAACCTTGTCCGCACCGAGGCGGGTATGGTCTTTCAGCAGTTCAACCTTTTCCCGCACAAGACCGTGTTGGACAACGTGACCATGGGAGCCGTGCTGGTACGCGGTATATCGCGCTCCGAGGCTAATGAAATGGGGATGCGGCTGCTTGAAAAAGTTGGCTTGTCCGACAAGGCCGGCAATTATCCGGAACAGCTTTCCGGCGGGCAGAAGCAGCGTGTTGCCATTGCTCGATCCCTGTGTCTTCAGCCCAAGGCCATGCTTTTTGACGAACCGACTTCAGCCCTTGATCCCGAACTCGTCGGTGAAGTGCTTGAAGTCATGAAGCAACTTGCCCTTGAGGGCATGACCATGGTCGTTGTGACGCACGAAATGGGCTTTGCCAAGGCTGTTGCTGATCGAGTCATCTTCATTGATGAGGGCGTCATTCAGGAAGAAAATGAGCCCGAGGAGTTCTTTGCCAATCCGAAGCATCCTCGTCTGCGGGACTTCCTCAGTAAGGTCGGATTGATGGATTAGCCGTATTTTATCGGAACAAAAAAGAGCGTTCGGAGTACTCCGAACGCTCTTTTTTGTTGGTTTATCGAGTCGTTTTTAGCTTGTAACTGTCTCAGTGGATGGTGCGGATATGGGAAAAATTCGATCATAAATGATGTTGAAGAAGAACGCATAGATCGGGACTGCGATCATGAAACCTATGTCCAGAAGCAGGGCCTGCATGAATGTGTAGTCGAGCACATACATTATGGCAGGGGCAGATATTGCGAAGAGGATGACTTCAAAGAGCACGGCATGGAGCCCACGCAAAGCCGCGCTCCGTTCGTAGACCGGCTTTCCTAGGTGTTTGAGAGCATGGTCAAATGCATAATTATAAATGTAGTTTATGGACATGGCGAGGAGTCCCATACATAGACTCAGGCCACCCATCATATGCATGGGTTTGTTCAGCAGCCACGAAAGGCCCGGTACGAGCATCGTGAGTATGAAGAGCTCGAAAAGCAGCGTGTGCCGAATCCGGTCTTTTGTGGTTCGCATGGTTGTTTCCAAGAGTATTTCCTCCGATTTGTTGTCGTTAATTCGTTTTTGGATGTGCCGAAGGCACTTCTTTTAATCTTTTTTGCTGTTTGATAAAGTTGGAATCCATCTTTAAGTGAGATAGGTTGGAGGCATATGCGATTTTCTTTGGAACATTTGGAAGTATTTGTTGCTGTTGTTGAGGCCGGGTCGTTTTCAGAGGCGGCTCGAAGACTTGGAAATGCCCAAAGCCGAGTGAGCACAACCATTGCGAATCTTGAAACGGATCTTGGCGTCGAGTTGTTCGACCGATCGGGAAAATATCCGAAGCTGACACAGGCCGGAGATCAACTGCTGCCGCGGATTTTGGAAATGGTTCGTCATGGGCGTGAATTGACGGATGAGGCGGCCCGTATCATGGGGGAGGAGCAGATCCTTGTTCGCGTGGCGGTCGATGAACTTTTGCCGCCGATGGTCATGGCCGAAGTGCTGGAGGGCTTTGCTGCGAGATATCCGGCTATGGAGGTTGACATTTTCTGGGGTGCCATGGGCGATGTGCCGGACTTGTTCGGCTGGCCGTGTGGATGTTGGCATCGAGATGCCTTGTAGTTCGGAGCCTCCTGCGGGTGCGCGTGGCAGTGTTGGCACAGACGGATTTTTGTGGGGTGGCGGCACCCGATCACCCTTTGGCACGACTGACGTCGATTACGCGTAACGATGTGTGGCAGCATCGTCAGATTTTGGCTGTAAGTCGTGAAGGCAACAGGCTGCCGCAGGAATTTCGTCTTGGTGAGCGAATCTGGCAATGTGAAGACAGCCGGCTTATTCGCGAAATCATTCGGAAAGGTCTGGCTTGGGGGCGTGTGCCCGTTATCAGGTGGCGGGCGATTTGAAACGGGGGACTATGGTCGAATTGCCGATGACACTCGGAGAATGCGGCTTTACGAATACGTTTTTCTTTGTCTGGCAAAAGGAAAAGGTCTTGTCTGAAGCAGAAGCGTGGATCATGGGAAGGGTATCAGAAATACTGAAGAATTTGTGTGCTGCAAAATAGGGGAGGCGAAGTGGCAAAGTCGTCATTCTCCCTGAAGGTGATAGATATCATTCGGGCCATTCCGGTAGGAAAAGTGACCACGAATGGTAGCGTTGCGTGTGGCAGGCAGTCCTCGAGCCGCACGGCAGGTCGTGCGTGTTCTGCATGCCTGCTCTCCCATGAGCTGAACAATAAAGAGCGTTCGGATTGTTCCGAACGCTCTTTTATTGTCTGTATAGTGGAAGAAGGCTGGTCTTCTGTTTTGTGAGATTTCTATTTCATAAGTCCACTGGTCATTGAACTCAGGTTGGACGGTTCGATTTTGTCAAAGTTCAGTTCCCGTACGATCTGCATGTCTTTCCATAAGATATCGTACCCTTTGGTCCCTTTGAATTTACCGAAACGGGATTCGAAACATTTCCTTTCTTCCGGGGTGCATTGACGGCGTGGACCAGCTTTGCCTGTCATGGTCAAGGCTGGAAATACGCTGAATTTTCCGGCGAATAATGATTTTATCCAGTACAACATGCCGCCACGCACTGCGAGAATGAAAAACCTGCCGTCGCGATCCAGATTTTCCCGCAATCCCCTGAGGCAGTTTTTCGAAATAGAATCCTTTGCCTTCTTCGGTCAGAAAGAGCGATCCGATGGGAGTAACCCGTGGAGAACCGTCCTTGTCTGTCGTCCCTATGGAGAGGGAAGGAACGCGGTGAACCAGATTCTGAGCTTCTTTCCAGTACTTCATTATTTCGCTCCTTTTTGGCTGTTGGTGGCACTTGGAAGTTGAATGCCCATCAATGCGTGAAGTTGGGCCAGCAGTTCACGCCTTGCGTCGCCGAGTATCGGGGGAGACAACAGGCGGGAACCAATCATTGTAGAGAGGACAATTGTCGCCATTGGTCGGGCTTGCGTATGATCTTTCAGGATGTTTTTCAGCAGCCCTTCAAGATATGTAATGCGTGAACCGTCCACTTTAGCCAGATAGTCCGCTGCCAACGTATTACGCATGGCCCAGGCGCGAATGTTTTTTTCCAGATCGTGGGGCAGGGTGGTGGCATATTCCACGATGCGGGCATACCGTTGTTCCGGGGTTCCTTCCTCATCCGCCAGAGCTTTCTTGCGCTCTGTGTGTTCCTCCATCCAGAACTCTAACAGTGCCGCATGAAATTGGTCCCTGCTTTTGAAGTGATGATAGAACGATCCCTTGGTTACCCCCCAATCCGGTACACAAAGCGTCAATGGTCACCCCTTCTACGCCTTGTCCAGCAAGGATTTTCAAGCCCCTTTTCAATAAATCTGTTTTTGATTTTCGTTGTCGCGTGGTCTTTCTCATGGCTGCTCCTTTCCATACCATACCGTATGGTATGTATATGAGTTGAGTACCAATTCGTCAAGAAAAGTCGTGAATTTTGGATGACTGAAGTGATGGATGTGTGGTGCGGAGGTGTTGACGGGACTTTGAGAGTGTTGAATAGAGGGTTGTAGTTGATGAACATGTTGAAAATGATTGGAGCTTTTAAGTTTGGAAAAACAGCCGTTTACCTTGAGAGTTGTAGAGGTCGTTCGGGCAATCCCGGAAGGTCGGGTTGGACGTATGGTGGGGTTGCTCGTATGGCAGGCAGCGCCCGAGCCGCAAGGCAGGTCGTGCGCATCTTACATACCTGTTCTCGTAGGGAAGGGCTGCCATGGCAACGTGTCGTGAATCGGGAAGGGCGGATATCGCTTAAACCCGGCTATGGTTATGAAGAGCAAAAAGAGCTTCTTGCGGACGAAGGAGTTGAGTTTGATCTTTCTGACCGAATCGATTTTGACCGGTTTTTATGGAATCCGGGGAAGTTTTTGAGGGAAATGAAGAGGGTTTTTGTGAGGATTTGACGAAATGAAGGCGCGCAATCATGGCAGAAAGTCCGATGAAAAGGATGAAATGCGGCACGGTCCGACAAGTTATGTGAAGCAGAATTCCGGATTTATTTTGATAAAATAGGGTGGCTGTCGGGGCACGCCTTCCTTGATCTTGGGTGCGGGCGTGGAGATTACTCACTACATGCGTCGGAAATTGTTGGAGACGATGGCGTCGTGCTTGCGGTCGATAAATACGATTATATCACTGATGACCTTGCCAAATGGCTCAAGTCACATGGTGTTGGCAACGTACGAACCATGGCCGCAGATATGACAGAGCATCTTGATGTGGGAGGGGTGGTTTTTGACTCCTGCATGGCGGCGACTGCGCTGTACCTGCTTGATCTTGATACGTTCGGAGTTCATGTTTTCAAGGAAGTGCGCCGACTGTTGAAGCCCGGTGGTGTGTTTGCCGTGATCGAATTTTCCATGAAAAATAGTTCATATGGTCCGCCACTCAAGGCAAGAGTCGTCCCGGAAGAGTTCAAAGCCTTGGCACAGGAAGCAGGTTTGCTGAATCAGAATTTCATTATATGGAAAATCAGTATTTGATGCTGTTCCATACCCCGGTTGCCTGAGGTTTTTTATCCAGAAGACAATGAAAAAGGGACTTAGGTTTTAACCTAAGTCCCTGTTCTTTCTTTGGTAGCGGGGAGAGGACTTGAACCTCTGACCTTCGGGTTATGAGCCCGACGAGCTACCAACTGCTCCACCCCGCGACACGTGAGAAAAAGGTTCTAGGTGTGGGGGCTGACTTTGTCAACAACTAAAAAATATTTTCTGAAATATCCGTGAATACATGAATAATTGAAGAGGTGTGTTGACACCGAAAAACGCTTGGCGTATTCGCCAAATAGAAGGGCAATGGGAGAAATGGTCGGGCGATTTTACTAGCTTTTTTACAGGAGTATTTTTGATGGATGTGTACGTACTCTCGGCCCTTGCTTTCGGGTTGAGTTTTGTTTTTGCCTTGGGAGCGTCGGGTCTGCCATTGTTCTTGTTCCGGTCATGCATTGGTTCGGGGTCCCCTTTAATGAAGCAAAACCCACCGGCCTTTTTGTCAACACGGTCAGTCTGCTTGGCTCCAGCCTTTCGAATATCCGGCAGGGGAAGCTTGATTTTTCATTAGGTCTTCCGATTATCCTCGGGTCGGTACTTTTTGCTCCTTTGGGTGCTTACGCTTCGACTTTTATCCCGGAAAAGGTGGTACTGGGCCTGTTTGTCTGTTTTCTGCTGTTTTCCAGCAACATGATGCTGTTTTTCAAAGGCGGCAAGTACAAGGAGCAGTTTCGCAATGATCGTCCGATTGCTCAGCTTGGGGGATCGGGGCCATTGCCGGATTCATTTCGGGGTTGCTTGGCGTCGGAGGCGGAGGGTTTATTGCTCCGGCCATGATGCTGCTTGGATTCAATCCCAAGAAGATCGCTGCTGTTACCGCGTTTGTCGTGCCTTTTTCTTCGCTGACAGGTTTTGTCGCATATTGGAGCATGGGGCATTTCAATCCCGCTGTAGCGCTTCCCGTCGGTCTGGCCGCGTGTGCGGGAGGATATCTTGGTGCCCATGTGATGCAGTCCCGTCTTTCGCCCGCTACCGTCAAACGATTCCTCGCAGTCTGCATTCTCGGCCTTGGGGTGAGGATGCTCTTCAAATTGATTTAGTCAGCCAGTCGATTCTTCATGAAAAAAGGGACAGAGGTGTTTACTTCTGTCCCTTCTTCGTTTTGATTTGAATAGGTCTTTATGCAGACAATTTTTCCAATATCTCCGAACAGAGACGATCCAGTTTTTCCTGTTCTTCAAGTCCCATCACCGATGTTGACTCCAGTTGGCGTTCGACCAACGAGTCGAGTACCGGCATTGAACCGGCTATCGGCGGCAGATGCGGGATGTCGATTGATGTCCCGTTGCCGTTGAAGCGATTGAGGACCAGCGCCTGCTTGGTTAATCCAAGATCCGAGGCTAGACGGGCGATATCGGCAGCGGTTTCCAGACCACGTCTGGACGGCTCGCTGACAACGAGCAGACCGTCGACACTTGAGACGACGCCGCGGCCGAGGTGTTCGACTCCGGCTTCAAGATCGACAATGACCCATTCGTTTCGTTCCAGAACCAGATGGCCAGCAGGGCCTTGAGTAGGAATTGGCCGCGCAGGCGCAACCTCCGCCAGCCTGAGCCACCGATCCCATGACCAACAGGCGCTTGAAGCCGCCTTCCTTTTCGATGGGGCCGTCTATTTCCAGATCTACCCCCAAGGTTTCGGGCAGGTCTTCCACATCAGGATTAAGGTTTAGAAAACCTGCTCCGATGCGTTCCTTGACCAGATCCTGTCGCTGGATAAGCGGTACGGGCAGTGCGTCTTTGGCAAGTCCGGAAGCCTGCCCCAGAGACAAGGCCGTATCTGCGTCAACAAGGAAAACCTTTTTCCCTTGTCGTGCCAGATAGTCGGCCAGCCATGCAGAGGTGGATGTCTTTCCGACTCCACCTTTACCGGCAATGGCTATTTTCATGTGCTACTCCGTCAATTATCTGAGGGGTTGGCGGGCAACCCCTCGTTTTTCTGAATGGTTTACGGGGTCAGTCCCAGCGCCTGACGTTTTGCCGAGATGCGCTGGTCAATGAGTTCTGCCGCCTTGAGCGGGTCCGGTTCCACAGCGAAAGACGCGCCGACCAAGTCTTCCAAGCCCGACAGGGCGAGGTTGGTGACCAGTTCGCTGCCGGTAATGTGCGGGGAAGGCCCAGATGTGTGTATATCCCGCTGCAAACGGCGTAGAGGCCAATGGATACGGCTTTTTCCGAATGCCATTCCGGGGCGCTTGCCGCGACCGGAAGGTCGGAGATGTCTACGCCCAATGCGTTTGCCAGCACTCCGCAGAGGTGGAGTATGCGCGAGTTGTCCACGCAACTGCCAACATGCAGAACAGGCGGAATGCCCAAGGACTCACAGACCGAGCGCAACCCTTCGCCAGCCATTGTGGCGGATTCGGGAACCATGAGGCCTGCCTTGCCCATGGCAACTGTTGCGCAGCCTGTCACCAGTACGAGAATATCGCGTTTGATGAGTTCTTTGCACAGTTCCGTGTGCACATAGTCATGTTTCAGGCGCGGGTTGTTGCAGCCGACGATGCCGACGGCTCCACGAACCTTGCCCGCCTTGATGGCGTCCAGCAGCGGATCAGGCGTGCCGCCCAGTGCCGAAGGATGGTTTCGTTGGAAAAACCGG
>LQAJ01000357.1_pt1 | contig 10716 bp, 12 predicted proteins | sample 1535811 | NCBI WGS metagenome assembly LQAJ01 (sample SAMN04331587, study PRJNA305678) | bioreactor metagenome | isolation source: bioreactor_6 inoculated with Wadden Sea sediment 2nd replicate of a... | place: Germany: Wadden Sea, Janssand Flat
GTGATGTCCAGCCGTTCACGGCGCAGATTTGATGAATCCCATCCGGTGACTGTCGACGTGTTGACCGATTTGGTCGATCTCGCTCGGTTTGCCCCTTCAGGGATGAATCTGCAGCCGCTCAAATACATTGTGACAGCAGATCGCGCACAGTGTGCAGATGTTTTTCCGCTTCTTGGTTGGGCAGGCTATCTCAAAGAGTGGCCCGGGCCAGAAGAAGGGGAACGCCCAACTGGGTATATTGTGGTTTTGCTCGACAGAACAGTAGCGAAATCTGCTGGTTGTGATCACGGTATCGCGGCACAGACCATGATGCTTGGTGCGGCTGAAAAAGGTTTGGGCGGATGTATTGTCGGTACCGTTAATAGAAAGAAACTTGTCAAGATATTAGATATTTCAGAAGATTTTGAAGTGCTGTTCGTGCTGGCGCTTGGGGTGCCCATCGAGGAAGTGGTGCTTGAATCGCTTCCCTCTGACGGAAAATCAAGTATTGGCGCGACTCGGACGGGAAACATCATGTCCCGAAACGAAGTCTGGATGAACTGATTGTCGCCCGCCATCCCGGCGGTGTCGAAGAATAAAGGATATATGAGTAGGATAATGAACAGGAAAAAGACACACGTTGAAATGCCCGCTGAGGAAAAAGCGCTTCTGGTAGCTGGCTGGCTGGATGCCAAGCAGGGCGAAGACATAGTTATCATGGACGTGACCGGTTTGAGTTCCGTGACGGATATTACCATCGTGGTTTCGGCCCGTGGTGCCAAGCACGCCAAGGCGCTTGCCGAAAACATTCTGGATCAGGCTGCTGAAAACAATGTGGAATTTCTGACAATGGAAGGACATAAGACAGGCGAATGGGTTCTCGTGGACCTGAATGATGTCCTGATTCACGTCTTCCAGACCGAGCTTCGGGAGTTTTACAACATTGAAGGCATGTGGTCCGAAGCCCGCAGGATTGAATTTGCGAACTAGTTCTTGGAGATGACGATGGCCGAACTGAAGAAAACGCTTCTGTTGATTCTTGACGGCTGGGGAATTGCCCCGGATGGCGCAGGCAATTGTGTTCGCAATGCGGCAACCCCGCATCTCGACAGTTTGCTTGCCGAATATCCGAACACGCGGCTTGCGTGTTCCGGGCGGTCCGTGGGGCTGCCGGATGGATTTATGGGCAACTCGGAAGTCGGCCACATGAATATTGGTGGCGGGCGTGTCATTTATCAGGATATGACCCGTATCGATATTTCCATTGAGGACAAGGCCTTTTTTGATAATGCCGCAATGAGGGAATTGATTGCCAAAACCAAGGCCGGGACCGGGCGTCTGCACTTGATGGGGCTGGTTTCCGACGGCGGTGTACACAGTCATCAGAACCATATTTACGCATTGCTGGAAATGGCGAAACGCGAAGGCATTAAGGATGTGTTTGTGCATGTCTTTCTTGACGGTCGCGATACGCCGCCCACAAGCGGTCTTGGCTATACCCGTCAACTGATGGACAAGATGGACGAGCTTGGTGTCGGTACTGTCGCCACCGTCAGCGGACGCTACTGGGCCATGGACCGTGATAAACGTTTTGAGCGTGTCGAGGTCGCGTACAAGGCGTTGGTGGATGGTGAAGGTGTTGCCATGTCTGACCCGTTGTCCGGTATTCAGGTTTCTTATGACGCGGGCGAAAACGATGAGTTCGTCAAGCCGGGTGTCATCGACGGTGTGGACGGCAGGATTGGTGACGGTGATGGCTTGTTCTTTTTCAATTTCCGGGCAGATCGCGCTCGGGAAATCAGCCAGTCCATTTTTGATGCCGGGTTTACGGAGTTTCAGCGAAAAGCCGTACCGAATCTCGCCGGGTTCACGACCATGACGCAGTATGAAGGTTCCTTTCCGCTTCCCAATGCTTTTCCTCCGGAAAGCTATGTCGGCACACTCGGCGAAGTGGTGTCCGGGCAGGGGATGAAGCAGTTGCGGATTGCCGAGACTGAAAAGTACGCGCATGTAACCTACTTCCTCAATTGCGGACGCGAAGAGCCGTTTGACGGCGAGGACAGGGTGATGATCCCGTCTCCGCGTGAAGTGGCGACCTACGATGAGAAGCCGCAGATGAGTGCGGATGAAGTGGCTGATACGCTTGTTTCGAAAATCGGTGAGTATGACTTGTGCGTCTGCAATCTGGCTAACCTCGATATGGTCGGGCATACCGGCATTATCGAGGCGGCAGAAAAGGCATGTGTTACCGTTGATGCCTGCGTTGGAAGGATTATCGACAAGATGCTTGAAGAGGGCGGACGTGTGTTGCTGACCGCTGACCACGGCAATGCCGAGCAGATGATAGCCGCGGACGGCAGTCCGCATACAGCGCATTCCACGAATCCGGTGCCGCTTGTGTACATTGAAAAGGGGAACGAGAACGCCGTGCTCGAAGAGGGCATTCTCGGCGACATCGCTCCGACAATTCTTGCCCTGTGGGGCATTGAACAGCCCGCCGTCATGACGGGTAAGAATCTCATAAGGAAAGCATAAAATGGCTGATTCGAAGAAGCCGCTGACTCCGGTCAAACCTGCGGGCATGGAACTCATTTTTCTTTATCCCTGTCCTCATTGCAGTCGTGAAGTACCGCTTATTGCCCCGTCGCGTCCAGCCATGGCCCAGTGCGATGCCTGCCGTGAGAACTTTCCTATTGTCCCGGTTGATGACCGGACCATTCGTTATATGAAAACCATCCTCGCAGGTGGAAAGGCTGCTATTGATCCGGATTTTCTCTAGACTCGAAATAGCTCATTATAAAACGCCTGTTGGTGAGAAATGTCTCATCAACAGGCCGTTTTTTTTTATTGAGAAACTTGAGCTTTTTTCTAGAAAGTTGGTATCTGTCTGTTGTTTTTGAATTTTTATCCCCATTCCTCGACAAGTGTTTCCTGATTGATCCTTTTTGGCTTCATGTTTGCTTTATGCTTTGCCGTTTTGAAATTTGATAATGCAAGGGGATAAAGAGACATGAGAGAAGGAGAAAGTAGATATTCGTTTGTAAAAACAACTGTTTCAGCGATGGTGTTTTTACAAGTTCTGGAAGCAGTTCCCAGTTATGCCGTTGAGCGAGATATAACAAATCTGTCGGCAGAAGTTGTGCAGCTTCAGTGGAGCCTTGCCGGTCTTGCCGTATTGGCCGTAGTTGGCGTGCTGATTGGGGTGTTGATTGGTCGGCAGTATATCTTGCGAAAAACAGGGTGTTATCAGACGCTTTGTCTCAGTTGGCAGTCGATGGAACTGTTGTTGAATTGCCTGTGGCCGGGAATGACATTATTGGCAAGATGGTGGAAGATTTGCACCAAATTGTCAGCTACATAGGCGAGTTGAAGGGGGAATTGGCGGAAAGTAAAATGGATATCCGTACCGCCAAGGAGACAGTTGGAAAGGCGTTGAGTCAGGCTGCACATGCACGAGAGCAGGGAGAGGCCGCCCGTTGTCAGGGATTGCTGTCCGCTGCGGAAAATCTGGATGTATCGGTTCAGGCGATTCGGGGACAGGCGGAACGGCTGGGGCTTTCATCTGCAAAGGCGCGGGAAGGGGCGGATGCACAGCAGCAATACATTGCGAGTGCGGCGTCGGCCATGGAAGAAATGAATGCCGGTGTTTCCGAAACCGCTGACAATGCCGAAGCGGCTGCTTCGGATGCGAACCGCGCCATGGAGTATGCCCGGAGCGGTGCGGACGCGGTTGCCCGGACGGTGTCGTCTATCAGCTCCGTGTCAGGTAATTCTCAGGCGCTGGCAGAGCGGGTCGCCAGTCTTGGCGTTCAGGCGGAAGGCGTCGGTAAGATTATGGGAGTCATTTCGGATATTGCGGATCAGACAAACCTGCTTGCCCTGAATGCGGCTATTGAAGCTGCCCGTGCCGGAGATGCCGGACGGGGGTTTGCCGTTGTTGCGGATGAGGTGCGTAAACTGGCCGAGAAACCATGGATGCGACTCGTGATGTCGGTCATGCCATTGATGGCATTCAGGAACAGGTTAGTCAGACCATCGAAGGAGTCCAGTCCATGACCGGGCTTGCGGATGAAGCGGCCGGGTTGGCAGATGAATCCGGGCAGGCTCTGGAGGAAATTGTATCCTTTGCCGGGACCAGTGCCGAGCGTATTCACTCGATTGCATCAGCGGTTTCCCAGCAGTCCGTCGCAAGTGAAGAGGTAACCCGGACAATTACGGAGGTGCATTCCATTTCGCTGCAAACGGGCGAAGGGATGGGAGAAGCGACTGATGCTGTCGCTGATCTGGCCGAACGTGTGGGTGATCTGTCGACGCTGACAGGCATGTTTCGATTGGTCGGCAACGGCAGCGTGCAAGAGATCATAGGCGATCTTGCTTTGAAAGCGGATATCCAGTCGTGTGACAGGGGACGTCAGGAACATGCGGTGCGACAGGTCCTCAGGCAGAATGATTTTCTGGAACTGCTGTATATTACGGATCGTATGGGAGCGCAGATCACCAGCAATCTGGGGGGAAAGGTGACCGGTTATGCGGAGGACAGGGCGGCATTCGGAGCGCAGTGGGCGTCCAGACCCTGGTTTGTGGGGGCCATGGAAACCGGACTTTCTACATCTCCGACGTCTATGTCTCCTCGGCTTCCGGGGAAAATGCATCACTGTGTCCAGTCCTTTTTCAATGGTGATGGTAGTGTGAAAGGCGTGATTGCGGCCGATGTCCGAGTCGCCGTTTAGTTGTCTGTCGCGACTGAAGTTGTGGTCTTATTTTCTGGCTTTGTATTGCATCAGCGCGTTGCCTGCGATGATGAATGCGAGGCCTGCCACTGTGGCGGGAAGAATGTCTTCGCCCACGAGGAAATGAATGAAGATAAGCGACAGGAACGGCGAGAGGAAAATGAGGTTCGCGACACGCGCGGTACCGCCTCCGTCAGGGCGGGCTGCGTATTTCATGGCTGTCAGCCAGAGGGCGAACGTGATGCCCATTTCAAAGAAACCCACGTATGCCGCGCCCAGCATTCCCGGTGTGCTGAATGAAGGCAGTTCGGAAAAGGTGAGGGTCGCGATAAGAATCAACGGGAAGCCGAACAGGAAGTTCAGGAAAAGGCCTGCTGTGGGATCAATGGTGCTGCGGGTGTTGAATATCCAGTACAGTGCCCAGATGATCGTGCTGCCGAGAGCAAGGGCTACGCCTGTGGGGTTGGAAAACTCAAGGGCGAGGATATTGCCGTGAGTAGAAATGACAACCACGCCGAAATAGCTGACGAGAATGGCGGCGAGGTCCTTGAGGGACATCTTCTGGCCGAGGAGTGGGACGGAAAGCAGGGAAAGCGTGATGGCCCAGGTGTAGTTGAGCGGCTGTGCCTCCTGCGCCGGCAGCAGGTCGTAGGCTCGGAAGAGAATGACGTAGTAGAGAAACGGATTGAGCGCACCGAGCAGGACGCAGCGTAGCAGTTCGCGGCGGGTGACATTTTTGAGTTCGTTGATTTTCCCCTGAAATGCCAGAACCCCGGACAGCGCGACAAGTGAAGCCGCACAGGCACAAAGCAGCAATTGCAGTGGGTCGAGATGACGCAGGGATATTTTGAAGGCCGAAGCCACGGTGGACCAGATGCCCACCGTGGCAAGGCCGTAAAGAAGCGCTTTCTTGCGGTTGGTCACGTTAGATGATGACGTGCTTTTTGATGTAAGCCACTGCTTCCGCTGTGTCGTCCGTGACAATGAACAGGTCGAGGTCCTCTTCCTTGCAGAAGCCGTTGGTGACCATCTGATCCTTGATCCAGTCGATCAGTCCAGACCAGAATTCGGTTCCGAAAAGGACGATGGGGAACGGCTTGATGCGGTGTGTCTGGATGAGTACGAGTGCTTCGGCCAGTTCATCCAGAGTGCCGTACCCTCCGGGCAGGGCGACATAGGCCAGCGCGTATTTGATGAACATCAGCTTGCGGATGAAGAAGTAGCGGAAATCGCTGCGGATATTCATGTACGGGTTGTTATGCTGTTCCATGGGCAGGTGGATGTGCAGTCCGATGGATTCGCCCCCGTTTTCGAACGCGCCTTTGTTGCCTGCTTCCATCAGGCCCGGTCCGCCGCCTGTGATAACCGAGAATCCGGCCTCGGACAGTTCTTTGGACAGTTGTACTGTCTTTTCGTAGAGCGGATCTTTTGGTTTGACGCGGGCTGAACCGAACATGGACACGGCTGGGCCGATTTCTGACAGAGTTTCGAATCCATCCACGATTTCGGACATGATTTTGAAAAGCCGCCAGGATTCCTGCATGGAAAGATCATCAATGAGGTATTGTTTCGAGCGGTGTATCATGTGGTCTCCTTGTGCTGAATGTATCGTGTGAGGAATGTGGGTGGTTGCCTGATTTTCGATTATAAGGCATGTAATCCTCTGGAGCGCGACCCTCGTTGCACTCCTGTGTAACTTTCTTAATACACCGATTTTTTTCTCTTTCGGAAGCGGATATTTTCGACCTGTACCGAAGGATAATCCCTCGCGAGGAAATTGATGAAGATTACATTTATGGGCGCGGCCCGGACTGTCAGTGGCTCCTGTTACATTATCGAATGCGCCGGGAAAAGGTTTGCCGTGGATTGCGGCCTGCATCAGGGTAACAAGGAAATAGAGAAACGAAATTGGAATTTTGATGATTATGACGCAAAACACCTTGATTTCATTCTCATAACACACGCCCATATCGATCACAGCGGCCTTTTGCCCGCCATTGTTTCCAAGGGATTCAGAAACCCGATCTACTGCACCGCGCCGACTCGGGACCTGATGGAAATCATGCTTCTCGACAGTGCCCATATTCAAGAGATGGAAGCGGAATGGAGCAACCGCAAGCGTATGCGGACAGGTATCCAGACTGTTCGGGCGCTTTACGGCATAGCGGATGCGGAAAATACGATCCCGCTTCTTGCAACAGTTGAATATGACAAGGTTTTCGAGCCAGCCCCCTGGTCTGCGTATCAAGTACAAGAATGCAGGGCATATCCTCGGTTCCGCTTTTATCGAGATAGAATACGAACAGGACGGCAAGACCACCCGTGCCGTTTTTTCCGGTGATCTGGGACGCCCGGAACAGTTGATTGTGGAAGATCCGGACGACATGGAATACGCGGACTACGTTTTTATCGAGTCCACTTACGGCAACCGCAATCATCCTGATGAAGAGCATAGCCTCGACGAATTGGCAAAGGCGATCGACTATAGTTACGGCAACGGAGAAAAGGTCGTTATTCCCGCCTTTGCCGTGGAGCGGTCGCAGCAGATTATCTATTCGCTGTTTCTTTTGAAAAAGCAGGGACGCCTGCCTGCGGATATGCCGATCTATCTTGATAGTCCGCTTGCCATCCGGGCGACGGAAATTTTCAGGAAGCATCCGGAATTTTATGATGAGCAGACGCAGACATTCATTGAAAACGGCGAGCATCCGCTTGATCTGCCCAACCTGCATTTTACCGAGTCTCGGGAGCAGTCGCAGGCGATCAATGAGACCAAAGGATCAGCCATCGTCATCTCCGCCAGCGGCATGGCAAATGCCGGACGTATCAAGCACCATCTTCGGCATAATTTATGGAGACCCGGAGCCAGTGTCATTTTCGTAGGCTGGCAGGGGGTCGGTACGCCGGGACGGAAGATTCTCGGCGGTGCCAAAAAAAATTCGACTGTTTGGTGAAGAAGTCGCCATTGCCGCTAAAGTCTTTACTATCAATGCTTTTTCCGGGCATGCCGGACAGGATGACCTGCTTTCATGGCTTGAAACCATGAAGGGCAAACCGGTCAAGATCATGCTTGTTCACGGTGAGGCCGAAGTTCAGAAGGAATTCGGGAAGCTTATCGAAGAACGATTCGGGTTAGAAGTTCATATTCCTGAATACATGGAAGAGCTTGAACTTGAACCCGGACGGGAATTGGCACCTGTTGTTGATATGGCTGTTGCAAGACCCCGGGTTGATTGGAACTTCCTGCTTCAGGATTCCGAAAGCCTCTATAAGGAGCTTCGGGCGCGGGTCAAGGACGTGGAAAATCGTCCATGGGTCGATCAGGCGGATTTGCGGGACAAGCTGCTGGACGTCAATCGGCATATTATTGAACTTATTTCAGAGATGTAGAGCATGCGTATAATTGGCGGTCAGTATAAGGGACGCAGTATAAAACCTGCGAGGGGCCGGGGTATCGGCCTGCCACCATGAAGGTGCGCGAATCCATTTTTTCCATGCTCATGGCGCGTGGAGTTGATTTTGATGAAGTACGCGTGGTTGACATGTTTGCCGGAAGCGGCAGCCTTGCCATCGAGTGTCTGAGCCGCGGAGCCCGCGAAGCGTGGTTCGTTGAAAAAGCAACAAGGCGGCGGGACTGATTCGAAAGAACCTTGCAGATCTTGGTGTTGATAAAAAACGTATAAGAGTGGTCAGCAAAGACCTTTTCGGGGTATTGTCAAAGAAGCCGGAAGTTCCATTTGATCTGGTTTTTATTGACCCGCCGTATGGAAAGGACTTATTGGTACCCGCCCTTGAAAAGGCGCTGAAGAATGAATGGATAGCGCCGGGGCAATCGTATTGGCCGAGGTGGAGACCGCGGTGTCCGCCCGACTGAAGGACCTATTGCTGATATGGAACTCTTAACCGATCGTGAATACGGTCAGACCAGGATACTTTTATGGCGAAACTGAACCCTCGCTTGGCGGTTTACCCCGGAACTTTCGATCCCCTCACCATGGGGCACGTCAGCCTGATTCGACGTGGACTCAAGGTTTTCGATACCATCATTCTTGCTGTTGCCGAGAGCACTCCGAAAAAGACCCTGCTTTCCATCGGGGAACGTGTGGCCCTTGCCAAGGAGGTTTTTCGTGGCGATGAGGACCGTATCATCGTGGACCCGTTCGACTCTCTTTTGATCGATTATGTGGAAAAGAAGGGGGCAGGGTCCATATTGCGCGGCCTGCGGGCTGTTTCTGATTTTGAATACGAATTTCAGATGGCGCTCATGAACCGCAAGCTTGAGCAGGATATTGAAACCGTATTTCTCATGACCGACTTCAAGTGGATGTACCTCAGTTCAACTATCGTCAAGGAAGTGGCTCAGTTTGGTGGAGAAATCCGCGGACTCGTACCCGGTCCGGTCGTCAAGGCTTTGGGGAGCAAATACGGTTTCAACTTTACCCGTTCGGGAAAAAGCAGATAATTCATGGGAAAACCTTCGCGTATAGTCTGTATGCTCGGTCCGACCGGGACTGGGAAAACCGCTGCTGCCATTGCCGTCTCCAAACGGATGAAGGCGAGTGTCATTAATTTTGATTCCAGACAGGTCTATCGGGATTTTCCCATTATTACGGCTCAGCCTGATGCCGAAGAGCAGGCGGCCTGTCCGCATTTGCTGTACGGTTTTCTTCCCACGGAAGAAAAGATGACGGCGGCGCGGTTTATCGACTTTGCCACCGAAAAAATCGAGGAAGTTCTGGCCGAGGGCCGCCTGCCCATTTTGGTTGGCGGCACCGGCCTGTATTTGCGTTCGCTTTTGAGCGGCATCGCGCCGATTCCTGAAATTCCTGCGGAGATCAGGGAGAAAGTCTTGGCTCGGGTCAAGGCGGAGGGGCCGCAGAAACTTCATGCGGAATTGGTCGGGACCGACCCGGATTATGCCGCAAAGATTCATCCCAACGATACCCAGCGTAATGCCCGTGCCGCCGAGGTATTTCTTGCCACCGGCAAGAACATGACGTGGTGGCACACCAAAAGTGAGCATACACCTGCGCCGTATGACGCTCTCAGGATCGGTATGCAGATCGCGCTTGACGAGCTGGAGCCGCATTTGGCCCGTCGCATCGGTGTGATGCTTGAGCTGGGGGCACTTGAAGAGGCCAAGGCGGCTTATGAAAAGTGTTCCGACCCGGAAGCGCCGGGGTGGACCGGCATCGGGTGTGCCGAATTGCTTGCATTCTTGCGGAACGAGATTTCACTGGATGAGGCTCGTCGTCTCTGGGTGAAGAATACCCGTGCGTATGCCAAGCGTCAGATCACGTGGTTTCGCAAGGAAGCCGATATTCAGTGGTTTTCACCGGGCGAGAATGAGGCCGTTGCCGACTGCGTTCAGGCGTGGCTCGCGGAAAATTAGTCTTTGGCTATCTGCGCCAATTGCGCAGGAGTGATATACCAGTTCAGTTTCGTGTGTCCATTTTCTCGGGCCAGCTGCATGAGACCGCCGTTTTCGATATTGATGTCGAGGGCCTTGCCACCTGTGAGCAGGCCGGATGCGATATTGCCGAGTGACGGCAGGTGCCCTGCTATGAAGATCGAATCCAATCCTTCATATTCATTGATGAAATTTATTGTTTCCTGAGCAGGGGCCATGGCTTTGGCAGCCTCGGTGACTTCGATTCGGGCGACAGGATAGCCTGTGTATTCAGCAATGATTTCTGCTGTCTGAATGGAGCGGACTTTCGGACTGGCGACAATGAGTTCGAAGCGGAGGCCGAGAATGCGTGCGGCTTGAGCGGATTTGGTGATTTGTTCACGACCAACAGGGCTGAGGGGCTGATGCGGGTCGAGTCTTTCGGCAGACAGGCGCCGTGTTGCATGAGGTGTATGTCCATGGTGTGCTCCCATTGAATTACCTGATTTTCCTGATGGTAGCACCGCCGGGGGGGCTGCGGCAAGCGGGTTGCGGAAAAACCGCAGGCAGGATACATGCGTGGTGGTTTTGAGAACTCGATCACACAGCATGATACTG
>LQAJ01000358.1_pt1 | contig 10645 bp, 11 predicted proteins | sample 1535811 | NCBI WGS metagenome assembly LQAJ01 (sample SAMN04331587, study PRJNA305678) | bioreactor metagenome | isolation source: bioreactor_6 inoculated with Wadden Sea sediment 2nd replicate of a... | place: Germany: Wadden Sea, Janssand Flat
GAATGGCTCAATTTCTCGTGACCCTTGACAGGGTGGGGTGGGCAACTTAAATAGACACAATCCGGGGTTTCCGTCAGGATTTCCTGTATTCCTTCTCAATAACCAACATTTTCTGCCATTTTCCAGTACGGTATCGCCCTGCAGAAAGGAGGAAGAGACCGATGATGAACAGTAGGACACATAACCATGCACCGCCAACTTCCATGTCAAACCAGGCTATGCCGACATAAACAGGTATTATAAATAAGAATATAGATGTGCAGCCAACACTGATCATCAGAAAACGGGTATCACCTGCTCCTTTGAGAGCTCCGCTGAAGATCATGTACATTGCATCGAGAAGGATATAAGCTGCGATAATCCTGAGCAACTGCGCACCGATGTCCATGATTGCCTGCACCTCTGTTGTATTCATTCCAGACTGTATAAACGGTGATAGAATCTGTTCCGGGAAAAGATGAATATCAGATCAACCATAAGGACATAGCAAAGGAGCATGTGGATCGCACTCCAGACTGATCTTTTTGCTGCCTCGACGTCCTGTCTGCCAAGCGCATGGCCAATCATGACGGAGATGCCCTGGGATACCCCCATCGAAGGCATGAATGTTACAGCGTTAATCGAAATGACAATATTGGTAACGGCAAGTTCAAGGGCTCCAATACGTCCGACCAGTAAGAGAAACATGGTAAATGCCAAGATATCCAGGGTGAACTGAAGCGAACCTGGCACACCGAACCGAAGCAGTCTTTTAAGCAAGGACCAGTCAAAAGCGAAAGCTGAAAAGACGCCGAATCGGCTGTTTTTTGATTGAAGATAAGGGTGGTCAACAGTATGATGTTAATGCCCCAGGCTGCAACTGTGGCAAGTGCTGCACCAGCTATGCCCATCTCCGGGAGCCCCCAACGTCCGAAAATGAGCGCATAATTGAGCGGAATGTTGATTACAACACTTATAAGGGTGAAGATCATCACTGGTCGGGTGATACCCCTTCCTGTGAAAAAAGTAGCAAGAGTGTAGGCTGAAATGTGAAGAATTGCCCTTTACATAGGATGGAAAAATATATCTCTTCAAGTACGCGAACAGGATCCTCATGCCCTGCAAAATGGAAGATGGGACCTGTTGCAAACTCTGCAATCAGCCAGCATATCAACCCGCTGAAAAGTGAAAAGTAGATGCCCTGCCAGAGTACAGCACCTATTCTATTATTGGATCCGCTGCCGAAGTACTGGGCTATGAATACGCTGCTGTAACCACCTATACCACCAAAGAAAGCCATGAACAAAAATGCGGTTACGCCGGCAGGTGCTGCCGCAGATATTGCTTCAATACTGTAATTGGCAAGGAAAACCCGGTCAGTAAATTCCATGACGGTAGTTGCCGACATGCTGAGCACCAGGGGGAGGCATACATTAAGCACTTCCCGATAGTTAGCGTTTTTTCTCTGTAGGAGCAATCTGCTTATTACTGTCATAACTGTTATTTCAGGTTTTCAATCACGCAATTTTCATGCTGGGATAATACGGCTTAAATTAGGGCTTTTGTCCTTACTCCGGCAATGTGGTTCATGACTTTTTGGTCATATTTTTCTGGAACCCCAAAGGTAGGATCGATTATCTTCTTTATATCTGCAGGATTTCATACCAGTTTTCGATAAGCGCGTAAAGAAACTCAATGATAAATTTTGCTTTGGCAGATCGATTTTTCAGGGGTCAGAACTTATGGTATCATCAATCGCTTACAGCAACAGCGTTCAATAACAAAAGCATTGTAGGGTGATGGTTCTTTTCAACTTTAAGTATTTTAAAAATCTTTCTGAGATTTCACCAAACGGTGCTGAATGAATTCTACCGGGTTACATTCAGGAAGAAGCTGTATCAGGGGTTGGATACATTGCAAAAGGATCTGGATGGATACATGACTAAGAATAACAACGAGTGGACTCACCAGGGTAAACGCTGCAAAGGTGGGACACCAGTGGAAACCTTTATAACAAGTACAGCATGGGTCACCGGATCTGTCAAGGATGCGAGTGTGGCGAGCACCCGAAGGGCTTGTCCTTGACAGCTCCGGTGACCCATGCTATCAGCGAACCCGACGGCAGAGGGGAAGAACAAAAAATCAGCCCAGGGAATTGTGACCACTGTCAAGTCAAGTTTCGTTCAGGACAGGCTTACCTAAATGCAATTATCCTGACAGACCCGTTTGATGAATCTTTCAAAGCTGCTTTCGTTTTTTCAAGTCCCTGCGGATTGATACTAACGCTGTATTACCGAAAAAAAATGAAGAGACAATTCATAGAGCTTGAAGGCAAAAAAATAGAAGTCATTTTTCTCCATAGCATGCCTGAAAAAATCCCGTCTTTCCGGAACTCACCCGAATTGTCCTGAACCCGACCTCCTGCATCATGGAAGCCATGGCTGAGTCGGTATAAAGGTTTAGGCCGTACAACCACCCGAAAGTTACCCGGGTCAAGACACTTTTGCCGACCGTAACCATGGAAAACCGTCCCCCCGGGGCCAGGATTCGAAAAACTTCCGATAGAACGGCTCTGGGATTCTCAACAAAAAAAACATATTTGCGCTGGCACATGCCGTGAAGTGTTCCGATTCCCAGGGCAGCCCCTCGGCATTTCCCTGTACGATTTCAAGCCGTCCCCGGTCTATATATTCCTGATTTTTTGCGAGGAAAGGGTTACCATTTCCCAGCTGTGGTCAATAGCCGCTCCCCTGTCGACTATTGACATAGCCATATTCAGCAATACGCCCCCTCCGCAACCGATCTCGCAGTATTCGTCATCCTCCTTCAGGGCCAGAGCATCCATGATGATCTGAAAGGATCGGTAATGTGCTTTCGGATGGGCATAATGTTTCATGGCCCAAGATCCCCGTGGTTTTTTTTGCCGTTCTATCGATAAAGTTTTTTCTTATTTTTTTTCAGCAATTTGATAACTCCGTAATAAATTTTTAAAATATCAGTAATAAGGAGAGAATGCTCCCGGCACCGGCACGTTACAGATTTTCCGTATTACTTAAAATCTGTATTGAAGATTGCCGCGCTGTATTTCAATGGAAATTTATCCCGCAACCAGCCGAATGACCTGATGAAAAAGAATGCCTCCCCCGATGGAAAGTATTACGGTATAACCAATGACGCCGGCAAGCAGCCTGTACCTTTTTCCCCCTTCCGCATGGATGACGCTGATGGCCGCGAAACAAGGTACGAATACGTTGGTGGCATACATGAAGGTAATGGCCCCGGATACTGAAACCGTCGTCTGCATCAGCGCGGGCAGGTCCTGCTGCCCCACGTTGAAGATTACCGCAGCTGTTGCCAGAATGGCTTCCTTGTTCAGGAGGGAGGACATCAGTATCGTGAGCATTTTCCAGTCCAGCCCCATCAAATGGCTGACCGGTTCCAGGGCATGGCCCAGACGACCAAAAAGGCTGGTATTGATTTCACCCGTGGGGTAATAGCAGGCAAATGAAAGGAGGGCGCTGAAACCCACCAGCACGTTGGCCACCCTCTTCACAAAGTTTACGGCCCGGTTCCATGTGTGCTTGAGTATGGCTCCCCAAGCCGGACGCTGGTACGGCGGCATCTCCATAATCAGGGGATCCGGGGATCGGTCCGGGAAAAGGATACGATCAAAGACCCTGCACAAGAGTCCCAAGATAAGGCAGTTGACCAGAAAAAGGCCAAGAACCACCCCGACAGCCCCAGGAAGCGGGAAGAACCAGGAGGCGATCACCGAGGAAATAATCAGTTTGGCGCTGCATGGAACCAAGGGTACCAGCAAGAGAGTAAGCAGCCGCTGGCGGCCGGAATCTCCGATGCGGCAGGCCATGGCTCCGATGATGGTGCACGGCATGCTGAACAGCAGGGGGATAAATGCCCGGCCGTTTAAGCCGATCCGGATCATGAACCGGTCCATGACATAAGCTGCTCGGGCCATATACCCGATACCCTCCAGAAATGCAAAAAACATCGTGAAGATGGCGATCATCGGGGTGACCGTGACCACAGAGCCGGCCCCGCGGATGGCTCCCCGCACCACCCAGGCCACCCAGGGCATCTGTGTGGAGGCCAGAAGCCTGCCGGCCACGGCTTCCATCTCGTCGAATCCGGCCCGGGCATAGTGCCCAAAGACAAGACCGGCAGCCAATCCTGCCATCACCAATGCCGCGAAAATACCCAGAAGCAGGATCACACCCCAGAAGGGATGGGTGGAGATCCTGTCCCAATTCCAGGTCCGTATATTTGGTTTACTATGGTCGATGGAACCACCCGCTATGGCGTTCCTGATCCATTGATACTTGGCTTCCGCCAATTGTTCGATGACATGGGAAAACCGGCGAGTCGGCTGTCCGCCCATTCCAGTACCCCCCTGTCCTTTACGGCCAGGTCCTGTCTTGCTTCCGGGTCTCCCTCCATGAGCTTGAGGGCATCCCAGGCGCCCCGCTGCCTCGTCTTGGCAAGGGGGATGATCTCATCGGCCAGGTCCCTGTGAAGCGCCATCATTTCTCCGGAAAGCCACCCAATCCCTTCCTGGGACCTGTTTAGGCTGGACAGGGCCTGTTCCAGGCCTGCCCTCAACTGCTCAATCCCCTTGCCACGGCTGGCCACAAGGGGAAAGACTGGCGTTCCCAGTCCCTGGGCCACCCGGCTGGAGTCTACGGTAATCCCGGCATCCTCGGCCATGTCTGTCATATTCAGGGCCACCACATAGGGAATACCCATGGCAGCGATTTCAGCCCCGTAGTAAAGAGTACGGTCTAGGCAGAGAGCGTTGACCACCACCAGAACAAGGTCAGCATGGCCGTCTATGATAAAATCCCGGGCAATCCGCTCCTCGGCGGAGTCAGCTGTAAGGCTGTAGGTCCCTGGCAGGTCAACGATTTCCACCTTGGTGCTTCCGCACAAGATCGTGCCACTCTTTCTCTCTACGGTCTTTCCCGGCCAGTTTCCCACGGCCTGGGTCAGCCCGGTCAATGCGTTGAACAGGGTGGATTTTCCAGTATTTGGCTGGCCGGCGATGGCAACCACAGGCACTTTCTTTCTTGTATCAAGCATCCAGGCCTCCCACATGTATGGCAGCGGCCACCTGCCTTGACAGTGCAATGGTGGTCCTACCTGCCATCACGATGAGAGCATGACCTTTTTTATTTCGGATCACTTTCAGGGCAGCGCCCCGGATCAACCCCAGAGGGGATAGCCTAGACGACTGCCTCGAAACGCAGCTAAATCCCGTAATCACCACGGTCCTGCCACTGGGAATCCCGGCAAGCCGGGCATCTGGTGAATATTCCATTTCAAGTTTCCTTTCAGCAAATATTAAAGCCGGAACTTTACCATAACTCCAGCAGTAAGGGGCTCCGCGGCCATCAGGGCTCCGCTGAAACTGGACACGGCATAGCACTCATCCAGCAGATTCCGGCCGTAGACCGAAACCTCCCAGTATTCGGTTGTGTATCCGGCCTTGGCGTTCAGCATGATGTAACTGCTCTGGCGCCCGCTGTTGTCCTCTACCAGGTAATAGGGCCCCCGATAGGACACATCCAGTCCCGTGAAAAACCCGATGCCGTATGCAGGGTCGTGCCCAAATTGACGGTATAGGCATTGGTAAAGGGCAATTTGTTGCCGGTATAGTTTGTAGCATCGTCCTTGAACTCATCAAACTCATACTCAAACATGTATCCCAGTCCCCCGAAAGTCCATCCCCCGAAGGGTATGAGTCGGGCCTCGATTTCAAGGCCGCTGGTGTGGGCTTCAGCCGCATTGAGTTTCTTATAAAAGGTGGTTCCAGGAATCTGAATGTCCACCTGCATATCTGTCCAGTCCACATAAAAGATATCGGCGTTGAACTCCAGACTGTTGTTGAGGTGGCGGCTCTTGTACCCCATCTCGTAGGTCAAGGTGTACTCGGGATCCACAGGATCTGTCTGTGCCACCCGGACGTAAGGCATGACGTAGTTGTAATCCCCGGCTTTGAAACCCCTGGTCATTGTAGCGTAGATCCGTTGTTCATCGGAAACTATCCATGCTGCGCTGGCCGAAGGGGAAACCGCCACCCAGTCCTTGTTCGCCGTGAAGAAGGTCACCGTGCTGCGTGGTGGACTGGTTGGCCCACTCAAGGTCCTTTTCTCGTAATCCAGCCTCAGGCTCCTGTGAGTTCGAACCGGGAGCCGATCTGGTAGCCCACCTGGCCATAGCCGGCAAGGTTCTGGGTGTCCACTGTTGACTCCTCTCGATCATAGGCTCCGGCCATGGAGCCCATTGCCGTACCGTACTTTGCCATACTCTGGTTATCCATGGTCTGGTACCGGCCAAAAACTCCTGCCAGCCACTGAAACGAATCTTTATCCCCTCCGGACAACTTAATCTCTTGGCTCACAAGGTTAAAGGTCTCGTTATAGTCCCCCACCATCATATCGTATCCCGTAAAATCCCAGTCATGAACAAACCCATAGGTAGAACGGGTGTAGTTAGTGATGGAGGTCAGTTTCCGGTTCCCGCCCAGGGACCGTTCCCACTTCAACGTCGGGGAAATGATGTCCCCCGTCGTCTCGCCAAGCTCATCATTCCAGGTTTCCCGGGAAACCGGCTGTCCTATAGGCCCGTAAGCGTCAAAGGCAGATTCGTACTGGTCCCCGTAGACATTCAGAGTTACCCGGTTTTCGTTCCCCGGAAGGAAGACGAACTTGGCCCGGCCGGTAAACTGGTCACTGTCGTTGGTATCGTCCCGCCCCAGTCCAACATTTTCGTGATACCCGTCCGAGGTATGGTAGGCAGCGGCAACCCGGTACGCCATGGTATCGCTTGCTGCCCCGCCGACAACCGTCTCAACCCGGAAAGTGTTGAACTTTTCATAGGAAACCTGGGTTTCAACGCCTGTGGGAGTGAACTCAGGCTCCCGGGTGATCACGTTGATCAGGCCGATATGGGTGTTTCCGCCGTAAAGGGCGCCCTGTCCTCCGCGCAAGATTTCGATCCGGTCTATGTCCAGAAGTGTGTCCGTGGCCACATAAGGCACAGTCACGTCGTCCAGATTAACGCTAAAGATCCGGTTCATGTTCTTAGTCCCTCCGATTCCCCGAAAGACATACTGAACCCCATGGCTGTCTCCCCGGTTAAAGTTGATATTGGGGGTATTGATCACAACATCGGTAAGGTTGTTAATTCCCTTGTCCTCCAGGGTATCCCCATCAATGGCGCTGACAGCGGCAGGAAGTGCCTGCTTGTCCGCGGCAGTCTTATTGGCAGTGACGGTCACGGTTTCCAGTACTTGAGCCTCGCCCTGCCCGGACCTTTCGGCAAAGACTTGGCATCCCCATCCCGAAAATATTAATAGAACGAGCATGGTGATTAGTACTTTGCATTTCATTTCTCTTCTCCCTTTTTTGAAACCCCGGTTTAGCAGATAGTTTCACGTTTTTTCATCCACCGGAAGAATAGCAGGGCCGTCTATCAATTTCTGCTCCAAAAATAAAAATAAATGTTCGAAAAAGATTTTATGTCTTACATAACTATTGAAGAATAGGAAAACTTAATATATATTGTTGAATCTGAGACCAACCTTAAGCCATGGAGAGTTGTATGAGGCTGCCCGATTTCAATTCAGGTTTGACACCTTGTCCGAAGATACCCCGGTCCGCCGATAGCCCAAAACGGCCTGAACGGCCGAAATGCCAGGAATTCAAGGCTTTCCCCGGCATCAATTTGATCACCTTGAACCTGCCTGTAGGCACTGCCTTTTCAGCGGATTTCGTTAAAGAGGATCAGGTCTTTGAGTTTGCCTACATCCTCAAAGGGAAGGCTCAGGCTTTCATACACGAACGCTCTTCAGCCTCCATTGAGATCGCTCCGAGGACCGCCGTCACCCACTACCTGCACAAGGTTCCGGCCACCTTCGAGGTCGCACCGGAGCCCGACATCCAGATGCTGGGAATCGAAGTCCGCCTGGAGGTCCTCCGGCAGATGCTGGCCGAAGATGAGGGAAGCTGTCCGAAGCTCGCCCGCTTCCTTGAATACGGATCCGCAACCCATTTTTCGAATTTTCGGGGATGCAGACCCTCCTGGCCGCCGTGGCCGACCAGATCCTGTCCTGCTCCTTTACCGGTCTGACAAGGTCTCTGTTTCTCCGGTCAAAGGTACTTGAATTTCTTTCCATTCAACTGGAAGCATTAAAGACCGATGGCACGGCGCAATTTCAGGGTGTCTTGACCCAGGACGAGGAACAGCAGATCCGTGATGCCCGGAAACTGCTGAACTCCCGGATGACTGACGTCCCGACCCTGGCAGAACTGTCCGACATTACCGGCCTAAGCCTCACCAAGCTGAAAAAAGGCTTCAAACTGGTTTTTGGTAAAACCGCACATGCCTGCCTCCATGAAGACCGCATGGAACGGGCCCACACACTTCTAACCCAACGCCGTATGAATGTCAGTGAAGTAGCCTGGGAGATCGGTTACATCAACGTCGGACACTTCAGCACGGCATTTCGAAAGCAGTTCGGAATACGGCCCAAAGAATTTCAGATGTCAGGATTTTACTAAATGCTCGCTGTGTGCCATAAACGTTATAGCAATTCCCCAAAGACTTCTATCCTAAAATTGATACTTTACAGCTTTTATTTTTAGTTGGCTAACAACTCAACTTTCGGGTTTAAAAATTATCGGCTAACTTTTGGTTTTCTAACGAATAAGGATAGATCGTGTGAGAGGAGCGAACCACGATCTATCCGGTTGTTGAAAAAGTCTGGACATGATGGGATGGCGACAATATTGTGAGAAAACATCTTTTTTGAGGTTCTGTTCAGAAATTGAAGTTTCCTATACTTTTGTAAAGTAACTTGCTATGCAACCATACGTAGCAAGGTCTTGACGAAAGATTTCTGCGGGTTTTGACGCGCCAGGGGGGTGGGAGAGATCTTGCTTTTCCTCTTCCGTATTATTCAAGCTTTTCTGCCCATGCCTTAAAAAACCCACTTCGGAGGAGCGTAGCAAATCCGGTATAAAAATGCCGGTCAGTACAATTCCGTGAGAAAACTACAAACCCACAGATGCTTCTGAGAATTTGTTGTATGTGAGGCCTGACTTCGGCTGAAATAACAGGCTCATTTGCTATCACCAGACAATTCAAATCAACAGGTGCCATGGTATTTAGAAGCCTTTTGTCCCTGGCACGGCGCCAATCTATCCCTCCGGGTTCGGTGTAGTTGTCAATTTCCTGAAAGATACGCAGCTTATAAGCGGCGGTAAATCGGCGGCAGGGTTTTGTTTCTGGGACCTCAGGGTCAGGGGTTGAATCCTGGCCCCCCAAGGATCAGCCAGAAGCAATTAATTCACGCATGCTCACCAAAGGGACAGTGTTTATACATTGCCCCATGTGTTCAACCCAATCTGTCAATATAGCCGACGGTGATCAACGACAATTATTTTTTCCCTCTCGTATTGCCTCATAAATAAATCATACTTTAATCTAAATATTGCCTCATCAATAATCTTACTTTTATATTGAATTATCTTTTCATTCCAATTGGTTCTGTTGATTAATGCGTTGCAATTCTATACCTTTATGTTATTCTATATATACCAGTTCGGGGGATAGGGCTCTTGCTGGGAAGCAACCCGAGCGCCGCAACTGGTGACAGAAGCATGGGGGCAGTGTCTAATGCGCTGCTCCTTCTTTTCATGCTTTTGTCCATAATGCGTTAAATCCAGGGGGATGGGGGACAGAGTCCCCATTATAATCAGACAAAAAGTCCTTTCTAAACAAAACAACATGGATTTTCTTCACTTTCAGTTCCACTTAATGTTACTGCTTTTAGCATGCCAATGGAATCATTTTTTAGCAATTCGTCATCATAAGAAATAATTACTTTTTTCCGCCATGCTTGGACGCGGCGCTGCAAAGTCCTAAGCTGACTTTTAGTGTATTCTCCGGGATATTTTTGTTGCAACTCAGAAAGAATTGAACTTGCTGTTCTTTCAGGATTTTTCTCCAGCCATTTACAACAGACATCATCCCACACGTTCTCAAATGGATCGTTTCTTGTTCGCCACCAATGTTTTACTTTTGGTTTTTTTGATTTTCTGTATTGCGACCGTTTTTCAATACCATTTAAAATCAGGGTATTATTATGGTCTGTTGTAACCTTTTGTGTAAAATTGGTAATTGGGACTTGAAATGTTCGATCATAAATCTCTCTTGTATCAGAATCATGATTTAATTGTTTTGTTAAGACTACATGCTGCCAAAGTGCATCCTGTAAAATCTTTATCTGTTTCAAAAGACGAACCGGATCTAAAGCATGGTTGATCGAATCAAGATCTTTTAAAACTTTTTCTTCAAGACATTGAGCAGATCTCAGCCTTTGAAAAGGGGTTTGTGCCGGATAATAAGACTTTTTTTAATTTGCTATTGATCCGGTATTTCATCTTGAGTTTCATCAATGGCTGAAAAAAATTAACATATAGACGGACCGCACGATATAGTTCCCTAAGTTGCTTATAGGCGGCAAGCCCCTCAAATCGGTCATATCCGACTATCTGGCGCACAACAATGCCATTTTTTTGTTCAACATAACACTGATCATTTTTTTTATATGCACGCCCTCTTGTGAATGTAATATTTTTTTTTTATC
>LQAJ01000359.1_pt1 | contig 10632 bp, 14 predicted proteins | sample 1535811 | NCBI WGS metagenome assembly LQAJ01 (sample SAMN04331587, study PRJNA305678) | bioreactor metagenome | isolation source: bioreactor_6 inoculated with Wadden Sea sediment 2nd replicate of a... | place: Germany: Wadden Sea, Janssand Flat
ATTGGTTTCTAGAAATAATTTGCGGGAAAATTTTGGCGGACTCGACAAGCCTGATATAATGACTCTACTTAATTAAATGCTACAAAATAGATAGAAACATTATGACAATTAGAACAATCATATTTGATTTTGGTGACGTGCTATTCCTGACGCCGGATCACACCTGGATGAAGCGTTGGCGAAAAGTGCTCAGGATCAAGGACGATCCGGAGGTCTCTGCGATTTTAGCCAACCCAAATGAATCGGAATTGATGAATAAAATTTGTTTGGGCCACTTGCCCGAGGAGACTTTGTGGCAGATGATGGCTGAACGATGGCACATCAACAGCCGGCTTCTGAAACGAATTAGACGCCACACATCAACAAAAAAGATGCTGAACCAGCCAATGGTTGATCTGTTGACTGAATTGCACCAAAGCTATCAGACTGGCATCCTGAGCAATGCCGGTGATAAATCTCGCAGCTTGATGGTCGATACTTTTGAGTTGGATAAGATCGTTGAGGATATCATTATTTCTGCGGAAGAAGGCGTGATCAAACCTGATCCGGCTATCTATGAAATTGCGCTTGAATCGACTCAACGCGACCCCCGAAACCACGCTATTCCTGGATGATTACCTGCCCAATGTTGAGGCAGCCCGCGATCTTGGCATTACAGCGGTGCATTTTAAGGATAACCAGCAAGCCACTGGTGAGATCCGGGCGATTCTTGCTGAAGGAGCCTGAAATGTTGTATTTAGTGGCGACACCAATTGGAAATTTGGGCGATATCAGCCTGCGGGCTTTGGAAGTGCTGCGTTCAGTGGACCTGATCGCTTCGGAGGATACCCGCAAAACCTCCATCCTGCTGAACCATTATGATATTCATAAACCTCAGAAGAGCTATCATGCTTTTAATGAAGAAAAGGCCGTGCCGAAGCTGATGGAGATGCTATTGGAAGGCCAATCCGTTGCCGTAGTGACCGATGCAGGGACGCCGGTCATTTCCGACCCTGGCTACACGCTGGTCAGGGCTGCGATTGAAAACGAAATCCCAGTGACGGCCATCCCGGGTGCCTCCGCTGTGGTAATGGCCTTGACGCTATCCGGCCTGCCAGCGCACAGCTTCACTTTCAAGGGCTTTCCGCCACGGAAGTCCGGGGCACGCAAGCGTTTCCTTGCGGCCGATGCCGAGTCACCGCATACCCAGGTCTTTTATGAGAGCACCTACCGGATCGAGGCTTTTCTGGCGGACGCCTGGAAGTGCTGGCGACCGTCCTGCCGCTGTCGCCAATGACCTGACCAAGAAGTTTGAAACGGTTTCCCGGGGGCTGCTCAGTGAGCTGTTGGAAGCGGTTAAAAAGAAAAACCACGGGGCGAATACACCGTGGTTATTGAAGGTAAAAGGGATTAACTGTTATTTGAAAATGAAGGGGGAGAATTTGGTGTCTTTATCAAAGACATCCACCCCTTCGGACTTCTTTAAGTGATTCACCACCCAGTAGGTTACTGGTGTCATCAGGCTTCCACCCCGACTTTGAATATGTAATTGGTGATGGTCAGGCTCCAGAAGATCTCCCAGGGGAACACACCCAGCGCTGTGGCAACCAAAATGAAGGTGAAGGTGTCCATACCTTCGCCAATGATCGTGCTGCCGATGGTGCGCATCCAGAGATATTTCCCTTTGGTCAGCAGTTTCATCGCCGCCATGATGATGGCATTGGAGAAAGAGCCGGCGAAGAACCCTGCCAGGCTGGCGACAACAATCCCACCGGTGCTCATGCTGCCCAGGATCATGTTGTAGGATTGCTGACCGACTTCAGCTTCCCAGACGGCCTCGCCGGGGAGGACCTGAACCACACGGAAGACCAGTGCGCTGAAGATCAGCGCGCCGAACCCGAGCCAAATGATCCGGCGGGAGCGCTTATAACCATAGACTTCCGTGAGCACGTCACCGAAAATATAGCTGATTGGGAAGAGGATTGTCCCAGCGTCAAAGCTGAGCTGGATGGGTCCAAGGCTGATGCCCCAGTCGATGATCTTGGCTGATGAGGCGATATTGCTTAGAACTAGAACTATAACGAAGACAATTGTGATAATATCGAGATACTTGAATTGTATTGATGGTGTAGAATTCTTTTCAGCGTCCATTAATAACTCCAAAATTGATTGTTGTAAGTATACCGTGTTATGAATCGATTCTTTATCCAGCCGGAATATATTAAAGGGAAGAGTGTACATTTTCCCCCGGACCTAAGTCATCAGATCGTCCATGTCCTTCGTTTGAAGGCGGGTGATCTGGTGGACGTGCTGGACAATTCCGGTACGGTTTATCACGTGGCGCTGGATATTGACCCAGCTGAGAAAATCGTCCAGGGGCGGATAATGGACTCCTCAATGGCAAAAGGAGAACCAGCCGTCACAATTGAACTTTGCGTGGGTCTCTCGCAACGGGATAAATTCGAGTGGATATTACAAAAGGGGTCTGAGATTGGCGTGAGCGTCTTTACGCCATTCATTTCCTCCCGAACACTGGTACAATCCGGTGACCTGAAGCCTAAACGGCGTGATCGCTGGGAGCGTATCATCCGGGAAGCTGCGGAACAATCTGGGCGCGGCAAATTGCCGGAGCTGAACGACCCAGTGCCGTTTTCAGAACTATTGCAAGATGAATCCAGTGATGGTGTCCTGTCGCTTATCGCCTGGGAGGGGAAGGACCCGGAAGAATCAGGGCTAATTGATCCCCTAATAGGATATTCCGGCAGTCGAATCCGTTTATTGGTCGGCCCGGAAGGTGGCTTCTCGGAAGAGGAAGTGGATTCTGCGCTTGAATGCGGCTGCCAGGTGGTTTCCTTGGGGACGCGGATCCTCAGGATGGAGACTGCGGCCATCTTCTTCCCGGGACTGGTCCTGTATTTGCTTGAAAACACAAACCAGGTGTGAAAAACCTGTTATTTTTGAAACTTTACCACTTATTATGGGTTAGATTAGATACAAAGATCTGCCTTGGAGAAAACACGTGCAAAAATACTGCTTGATCGTCAACCCGCTGGCCGGGAGAGGCTCTGCTCTTAAAGCTATTCCTGAAATTGAATCCATCCTCAACGGACTTGAACTGGATTATGACATTATCCTGACCGAGTACTGGCCATGCCATTGAACTGGCGAAGGAGGCGGGAGCCAATGGCTATCAGACGGTGGTGTCTGTGGGGGGAGATGGCACTGCCAATGAGGTGATCAACGGTCTGATGCAGGATGCGAACGCCGGGAACCTCAGCGCGAACCTTGCTGTCTTGCCGGTTGGCCGGGGCAACGATTTCTCCTATGGCATGGGCGTTCCGCAGGATTTGGAAGAAGCCTGCAAGGCATTGGCAGTGGCCAAAACCCGTCCGATTGATGTCGGTCTGGTCAAGGGTGGGGATTATCCGGAAGGCCGCTATTTTGGCAATGGCGTTGGGATTGGTTTTGATACTATAGTTGGTTTTGAGGCCGCGAAACTGCCCAAGTTCATCAGTGGTATTCCCGCTTACTTGATTGCTGCCGTTAAGACGATATTCCTATATTTCCGAGCGCCTATGCTGCGGGTGGAACTGGACGATGAAGTCATTGAACAGCCCTGTCTGCTGGTCTCTCTGATGAATGGCCGTCGGATGGGTGGTTCGTTCATGTTCGCACCCGAATCGGAACAGGATGATGGCTTCTTGAATTTATGCATTGTTGAGGGTGTTAGCCGTCGGGAAATCTTGAAAATTTTCCCCAAGGTGATGAATGGCACGCAAGGTGAACACGAAGCGGTGAAAATGCCGCTGAGCCAGCATGTGAAAATCACGGCGGTTTCAGGCTCTCTGCCGGTGCACGCAGATGGTGAGACCATTTGCGAGGCTGGAACTAAACTGGAAGTGTCAATCCTCAAACAGCAGCTCCAGATGATTTGCGGGTAAACCGATGATTATGAGATGGTTGGTAAATCTAATTGTCCGGTTCTTGAGCAATATCATTCTCAAGATTGATAAATCTGAATTGCATAAAGTACCGGCTGAGGGGCCATTATTGGTGGTGGTCAACCATGTTAATTCACTCGATGCCCCGGTGATTATTTCTCATACGTACCCCAGGCCGACGACAGGGCTGGTGAAAAAAGAGACCTGGGATAACGCGCTTTACCGTTTCCTGTTCAATGTTTGGGGGGGCATTCCGATTGACCGGGAGATCGCCGATTTCACCGCATTTAGGGCCGCTCAGGAGGCTTTGAAGGAGGGGAAGATCCTGGCTGTAGCGCCGGAAGGCACCCGTACACGCGATGGGCATCTGATCCAGGCCAAACCCGGCGTGGCGATGCTGGCGATGAAAGCCGGCGTGCCAATTCTGCCGATAGTGTATTACGGACACGAGGATTATTCCACTAATCTAAAGAAATTGAAACGCACACCGATGGCGATTAAAGTCGGTGAGCCCTTCCGGCTTGAACTGAATGGTCATAATCGTGGGAAGGATATCCTGCAGGAAGTGGCTGACGAGATCATGATCGAAATCGCCAGGCTGCTGCCGGAGGAATATCGGGGGTATTACACGGATAAGGTGAATGATGCTCAGGAATTCATTGCGTATCTCAGTGGATCAGCGGGGCAGCATGTTTCGCAAGCGTTTGGGTAGGAGCTTGCCCAAGCCCAGATTTCGTCCATCCGAGTCTTTGACCACTACATATTGACCCTGAGCGGGTTCATCCACCTGTGGGTTGCGGATATCGCGCCCGGCAATCCATTGATCGACCTGTTCAGGTGAAATCGTGATGATCCCCTTTGTGAAACGCCAACCAAAACGGCTGATGAAATCCGCAGAGGGCTCAAAACGTTCGCTAACCCATTTCCCTAAAGACATCCCAATATATTCATATGGCAGTTCCTGAAAATGGTCCAAATAGGCCTCGGGGATCAGGAAATACTGCTGGCTGCGCTGGAAGAGTTGGAGATTGAAGTCATCCAACACAGCGCTTAGCGAGAGACTGAAGGATTTTGTGATTTCATCTTCAAGCGCCTGAGTTTCTGCTGTTGTTAAAGGTGATAATCCTGTTCGACTCAGGTCTCTGGCCGGGGGCGCCTGCCTGTTGATGGGCATGGTGTCCGTCTTGGTGATCAGCACGGTGAAAAAGCCGGACATACCCGTCAGATGGGGCCAGAGCCGCAGGGCGCGTACTAATGAGGGGTGAAAACGCTCAGTTCCGAAAGCGGTGATGCCGGGGGTGTGGAACTGGAAGCGCTGAGAGACATCTTCGATCTGCAAGGCATTGGGGAATTGATCCAGGACCGCATTGACCACCATTTCGTCCTCTTCCGGGGCAAGTGAACAGGTGGCATATACCATCTGGCCGCCGACCTTAAGGCTGGTCAACCCGCTGATCAGCAAATCCAGCTGGCGATCATGCAGCCGCAGGCGTTCATCTATCGTCGTCTCCCGCAGGGGACGGTTTTCAGTTGGGCGCAGGTTCTCCATGCTGCAGGGCGCATCCAGCAGAACCCGGTCGAAGGTTTCAGGGAACCAGGTCCCGAAGGATTCGCCGGGATAGTTGCTGATGGCAATGTTGGCGCCACCCCAGTTGGAGAGCACGGCTCGCAGGGCGGAGATGCGGCCCTTGCTGCCGTCATTGGCAAGGATGAAGCCTTTATCCCCTGTGCGGTCTATCAGGTGGGTGGTCTTGCCGCCGGGTGAGGCTGCCATATCCAGCACCAAGGGCTGCGGCAGGTCTATGTCAAACAAACTGACGGGCACCATTGAGGCCGCGTCCTGCAAGTAATAATGGCCCATTTTGTGTTCAATGGTGGTGCCTGGGGACTTCTCGGAGGAATGGATCAGCCAGCCGTTTTCGCAGAAAGGAATGGGGGCCACCTGCCAGCCATAACGGGCTGAGAGATTGCAATCGCTTCGGCTGGGTTGGATTTGAGCGGATTGATCCGGATCCCGATGGGGAGGGGCTGCTCCTGGATAGCTAGGATCTGGTCGATATCCTTCTCGCTCAGGATGCCGGCGAAGCGTTCCAGGCTGGGGCGGAGTTTGCTGTTTTCTGACATTAGGGGCTCCCTGGGTGATCAATCAGGAAGATCACTTCTTTATCGAAGATCAATTCCTCCCGGATTTTTCCGGGTGCGAGATTGGATTCTACCAGTTGACGGTGATAGTCCAGCAGGCTGTGGGTGCCGGCCAGGTTTTGGGTGGGCAGGGAGACGGCCAGCGTGTCCACATTGAGCTTCGCCCAAAAATCACGGTTGCAGCCTGGCTGGCGTTTTTCAAAGCGGTGGGCTTCTTTGAAAAAGAGGCCCAGGTCGGCATGAATCTCCGGTGGGGAGACCAGATATCTTGGTTTTCTACCAGGGGGGCTAAACCGATGGCCTCAAAAAAGTGGTTGATGAAATCCACCCGAGGCTGGATGATGTCGTAGGCATAATAGGCGGTCGTTAGGGGTAACCCCATCCAGGGGAACGCCAGAGGGTGCAGCGCACAGGCCAGGTCCACAATGGTGCCAGGTTGGCCGGTTGCCGCGAATAACCGCTGGTAGATCGTTTCCTGCTCCGGGATGCGTTCAGCCGTGGAAGCGTGGGCTTTGAGTGCTTCCAGGCAAATGGCGCGAAGTTCCGATGAGTCGAGGGTGGGGTTCAGGAGGCAATCCAGCTTTGCAGTCAGATGGGCATAATCCGGGTCACCGAGATAAGGCGCCACAATATTATGCAGCTTTGCACGGATGGCCTTATAGAGCGCTTTTTCTGAGCTCTGGCGGGGGGCTTCCTGGTTGATCAGGTCCAGAACGGTTTCGGTATTGAGCCCGCTCTCCCGATATTTATGGGCTTTAAGCACGCGTTCCACCAGGCGGTCACGATCTTCGGGCGTCAGGTTCATTTGGTCACCAGAAAAGCGATCTCGGTGGAGAAGTTGAATTCCTGCACCTGCCATCGCTGACCTTCGATCAGCTCGTAGAAGTGGTCCCGATAGAAGGTCGGCATGCCCTTGTCGCGGCCGCCCAGGCTCTTGGCTGGAAAGCTGACCAGAATGTGCTCTGCCTGGATTTGTTCCAATAGAGACAGGCCAATTTGTTTATCAACCTGTTCGAGACAGGGGATGGTTTTGAGCAGGAAGGCCACCTGTACCGGGTTTTTGGGGCGAGCCAGCTACCAGATCACAGGGGAAAGCCCGGCTGTCAGTCAGGAAATGGCCCAGAAATGTATTTACAAAGGCCATCATATCAAGGTAGATATCACAGGCCTGGTATGAAGCATCCTTAGCCAGCGGCATCCAGGGTAAGGCCAGGGGATTGAGCCCACAAGCCAAATCAAGCACGCTGGTCACGGGTGCAATCGGAGCAAGACAGGTCTGGAAGAATTTCGGTAGGATCGAAACACGTTCCGCAGTGGAGGCGTGAGTCTGCATTTGGTTTTGGCAGAAGGCCTGCACTTCCGGCGCGTGGAGGTTGTTTGGGAGGGAGGTCAGTTGTTCTTTGGCGGCTGCGAAATTCGGGTTCTGTTTGAAGTACGCACCGCCCACCTGGTGCAGTTTATTACGGACATCTTTTACGGCTGCTTTGCCACGCAGGCCGCGATCCAACGCGCTCTGGCAAAGGCGCTGCACAAGGCTGGAAGTGATGTTGGTGTATTTCCGGTTGGCCTGTACGGCATCCGCCAGGGCTTCCACCTGGGTCTCATCCGGCATGATCCGCCAGCCGTTCGGTCAGTTGGGTCATGAAACGTAAGTTATGCAGGGTTGCCAGCCGCTGGTAGAGCCAGTCACCGGTCTTGAAGAGGTGGTGAAGGTAACCCAGTGAATAATGACTGCAAACCGGACAATCACAGTGTTCGGAGATTGGGCGGGTATCTTTGATGTGCTTTTTGTCGGAGATATAGACGAATTCCAGCCAGTCCTTGCCAACCAGGGCTTCATCCGGAGGCGTGGTGAAGCGCATCAAGCGGCCATGACGGGCGTCACGGGTGGGCAGGGCGCAGTCGAAGATCTCATATCCTAGCCGATACGTTTTTACCAGATTGATTGGATGTCCGATGCCCAGGGCGTGCATAGGGAATTGAGCGGGGATCAGTTCACGGGTGAGGCCGACGATGTCTTCCAGCAGGTTGCCATCGCCATCCAGCGGCCAGCCGCCATAACCGAAGCCGTCAAAGCCGATCTCCAGAAGGCCTTCAGCACACTTCCGGCGCAAGTCCGGGTGGCCACCGCCCTGGACCACGCCGAAGATTAATGGCTGGTCTGCGGGTTCTACCTTGCGTTGGTCCATCTGATGGTTGTATTCGGTCTTGCAGCGCATCGCCCAGTCGAGAGTGCGCTGGACGGAGAGTTCCTGCTCTTCACGGGGGGCATCCACGTGGGTGCAGTCATCCAGACAGATCACCACATCCGTGTCATAGCTGATCTGAAGCTGGATGCTCTTTTCGGGGGAGAGGATGAACTTCCGGTCTTTGCCTTCCGGGCGGAATAGGATGCCTTTATCGGTCAGCGAACCATATTGAGCGTTTTGATGGATCAGGGAATAGGCCTGAAAGCCACCCGAGTCGGTGATGATCAGCCCTGGCCAATCCGCAAAGCTGTGCAGCCCGTTGAAGGCCTGGATGGTGCTGGAACCGGGCTTTTGCATCAGGTGGAAGGTGTTCATCACCAGCGCCTGAATGTTCACGCCCATCAGATCCAGCGAATCCACAGCCCGCACGTAACCGAGGGTCGCATCGGGCAGGAATATGGGCAGGGAGATGGTCTTATCCGGATAGAGAGCGTCTGAGATCGGTCATCTATCTGCGTCTCCGTCGGTTGAGGTTGAGGATCAGGATAAATTCCCGCTTTTGCCCAGCCACCTTGGGCAGGATATCACTGACAGCGCCGTGATAGATACCTTCTTTTTTGAGGGTCATATCACAGGCTAAAAGGATTTGCTGGTTCTTGCCAAAGACGGTTTGGACTTCTTCCAGCATCTTGGTAAGACGATAGGGTGTATCCATCAAGATGACAGGGACGGTGCTCGATTTATAATCGGAGAGGAATTTCTCGCGTAATTCGGTCTTGCGCGGTGGGAAGCCGGCAAACATAAAACGCGTGATTGGGAAGTCACAAAGGGATAGCGCTGCCATTAGGGACGCTGGTCCAGGGATCGGAGAGACGGGGATGTTGGATTGATAGAGCAGCTCAAGGAGCCGTTGGCCGGGGTCGGCAAAGACCGGCGTGCCGGCATCGGAGATGATCGCCATGGTCTCGCCCTTGGCCAGCCGCACGAGGATATTTTGAGCTTCCTGCATTTCATTGTGCTCGTTCAGCGTGATCAACTCGTTTTCGACACCTAACTGGTGTAATAACTTGCTGCCCAGGCGGTATTCCTCACAGATCACAACATCGACCTTCTTGAGGATCTCGAGGGCGCGCAGGGTGATATCTTTGGGGTTGCCGATTGGCGTGGCAACGATATATAATTTTCCGGTCTTCGTATTGGTATTCATTGCCCTAATTGTAACATTCCCGGAAAGAGGTGGGGATGGGATAATGGACCCAACTGGTCAGAGTGGGGTGATTATGGCATAATCAGGTCAACTGAGCTGCAAATCAGGAAAGGAAAACGATGAAGAAAACCAGTCGATTGACCCAGATCTCATTGTTGTTAGCTGTGTTTTTCGGGATGGATAAACTTTTGGGGGTTCTGCGCACGATTATCATTGGACGTCAATTTGGTCTCTCTGAGGAACTTGATGTCTTCAACGCGGCCAATAACCTGCCGGACTTGCTCTTTGCATTGATCTCTGGCGGCGCACTGGCGATTGCCTTTATCCCTGTGTTGAGTGCAACGCTATCAAAAGAGGGACGGGAGGCTTCCTGGCGGTTGTTCTCGCAGGTTGCCAACCTGGCCTTTATTGTCACGGGGGTGCTGGCGATTGTCGTGGCTCTGTTGGCAGGCCCATTGGTGCGCGGGCAGCTGGGGATTGCGCCGGGATTTACACCTGAGCAGCAGGATCTGGCCGTCCAGTTAATGCGAATGAATCTGGTCTCAACCCTGATCTTTTCAATCAGCGGTCTGGTAATGGCCGGCCTGCAAGCTAACCAGCATTTTCTACTGCCTGCCATTGCACCCTTGCTCTATGATCTGGGGCAGATTTTTGGTGCCGTGATGCCTGGCACCGAAAGAGGGACTTGTGCTGGGGGTGTGCAGTTACCCGCATTTGGGCTGGGCATCCAGGGCTTGGTCTATGGCGTGATCATCGGTGCCGCACTACACTTGCTGATTCAGATACCGGGGTTGATTAAATACAAGTTCCGCTGGTCGCCGCGGATTAATTTCAAAGATGAACACATGAAAGAAGTTCTGCGGCTGATGGGACCGCGCTTGATCAGTATGGTCTTCATCCAGTTGATCTTCCTGGCCCGGGATAACCTTGCTTCACGGCTGGTGACCGGTTCGGTGACGGCATTGAGTTATGGCTGGTGGATCCAGCAGGTGCCGGAGACGCTGATCGGTACCGCAATCGCGACCGCCTTGCTGCCCACACTGGCCAGTCTGGCGGCTGCGGATGAGCAGCGTGCTTTTAAAGACACTATCGAGCGGTCCCTGCGGGTGATGATTGCGCTTTCACTACCGCTGACGGTGATCATCTCTCTGGTGAGCCTGCCTCTGATCCAGGT
>LQAJ01000360.1_pt1 | contig 10613 bp, 13 predicted proteins | sample 1535811 | NCBI WGS metagenome assembly LQAJ01 (sample SAMN04331587, study PRJNA305678) | bioreactor metagenome | isolation source: bioreactor_6 inoculated with Wadden Sea sediment 2nd replicate of a... | place: Germany: Wadden Sea, Janssand Flat
CGACGCGATGCTGATCGTTTAGGCTTTTTGCAGGATAGTTTCCTGGTTAAAAACCGAAATATTTTATAAATTTCTTATAAAAATTAGTTTGGTTTTACCCCGTTAGATGCTATAATTCATTTGTTCTAAAATATATAAAAAACCCATTCTGCCTGACAAGGATTAAGAATATTATGATGCGATTTGATCGTTTCACAGAACGTGCCCAGGAAGCGGCACAGCGCGCGGCTGAAATTATTCAGCGCTATGGGCATAACCAAATTGATACTGAACACATCCTCCTGGCGTTGATCGAACAGCCCCAGGGTGTTATTACTCAACTGCTTGAGATCCTCAAAGTGGACCCCGAAAACTTCAAAGAACGCCTGGATTACATCCTGCGCACCAGCCCGAAGGCCAATATCTTCGGCGGTGGGGCAGGCCAGGTCTTCATTACCCCTCGGGTGAAGCGGATCATTGACCAGGCGAACGAAGAAGCTAACCGGTTGAAGGACGAATATATCTCCACAGAGCACATCTTCCTGGCGATCCTCGGTGAGCGCAATACGCCGGCAGCCCGGCTGCTGGAGGACCTGGGAATCACCCGCCAGCGTGTTTTGGACGCGGTGGATGAGCTGCGCGGCGGTCAGAAGGTGAATGACCCCAAAGCCGAATCCCGTTACCGCACACTGGAAAAATACTCCCGTGACCTGACGACCATGGCCCGTGAAGGAAAGCTGGACCCCGTGATTGGGCGCGATACTGAAATCCTGCGCTTGATCCAGATCCTCTCCCGCCGGACAAAGAATAACCCGGTGTTGATTGGTGAAGCCGGGGTTGGCAAGACTGCCATTGTGGAAGGACTGAGCCAAAAGGTTGCCAGCAACGATGTCCCCGAGATCCTGATGGGCAAGAAAGTTGTCTCTCTGGATTTGGGCGCAATGATTGCCGGTTCCGGTTCCGGGGTGAATTTGAAGAGCGGCTCAAGGCCGCTATTGAAGAAATCCAACGCTCTGAAGGTGAGATCATCCTCTTCATCGATGAGTTACATACCGTGGTTGGCGCTGGCGCAGCGCAAGGCGCAATGGATGCCTCCAACATGCTCAAGCCCGCCCTTTCAAGGGGTGAGTTGCAGTGTATTGGCGCGACCACGCTGGATGAATATCACAAGCACATTGAAAAAGACGCAGCCCTTGAGCGGCGTTTTGCTCCAATCTATGTGGAAGAACCAAGCGTGGAAGACACGATTGAGATGCTGCGCGGTTTGCGGGACCGCTATGAAGCCCACCATAAAGTGACCTTCTCCAATGCGGCGCTGGTAGAAGCGGCCAAGCTCTCCGCCCGTTATGTGACGGACCGGCGTTTGCCCGATAAGGCGATTGACCTGATGGATGAAGCCGCAGCGAAACTGCGTGTGGCGCTTTATTCCCTGCCGGACGACCTGAAGGAAATGAAAACCGAGATTGACCGGCTCCTGAAGGAAGAGGAACAGGCTGGCGTGGAACGCAACTATGAACGCGCCGCCCAGATGAAATCCGACCGGTTACGAGCTGAAGAAGAATTTAATACCCACCGGGATATCTGGGAACAGGAACATAAACTGGATGAGATCGTGGATGTCAATGACATCGCCGAAGTAATCAACCAGTGGACAGGTATTCCTGTTTCGCAAATGATGGAAGACGAAAAAAGATAAACTCCTGCAAATGGAAGACCGGCTGCATGAGCGGCTGATTGGGCAGGATGAAGCCATTGTGGCGGTATCCGACGCGATCCGCCGGGCGCGCAGCGGCCTGAAAGACCCCCGCCGGCCAATTGGTTCCTTTGTGTTCATCGGTCCTTCCGGTGTGGGCAAGACGGAACTGGCCAAAGCGCTGGCTGAATTCATGTTCGATGATGAAGAAGCGCTGGTGCGGATTGACATGAGTGAATATCGGGAACAGCATACCGTTTCCCGTTTGTTTGGTGCCCCTCCCGGTTATGTTGGCTATGAAGAAGGCGGCCAGCTCACTGAAGCTGTCCGGCGCCGGCCCTACCGGGTGATCCTCTTTGACGAGGTTGAAAAAGCGCATCCCGAAGTCTGGAATGCCCTGCTGCAGATCCTTGATGATGGCCGTCTGACAGATGGTCAGGGGCGGGTGGTGGATTTCCGCAACACCGTCCTGATCATGACCAGCAACCTCGGCACGGAATATGTGAACAAGAGCGGTACCCTCGGTTTCCTCGGTTCGATGGAAAGTGGCGACCAGGGTAATCGTGGAAAGATCGAAAAAGCGCTGAAGGGCACTTTCCGCCCAGAGTTCCTCAACCGGATTGACGAGATCATCGTGTTCTCCTCACTCTCCATCGAACATATGCAGCAGATTGTCGAGTTGCAGATGAGTGACATCCGGGAAAGACTCGCAGAGCATGGCTTGGGTGTTGAATTGACCGGTGCCGCCAAGGAATGGTTGGCCAATGAAGGTTTTGACTCAGCCTTTGGCGCCCGCCCGCTCAAACGGGCTTTGCAGAAGCATGTCGAGAGCCCACTTTCCGTCAGCCTGCTTTCCGGTGACTTCAGGACAGGTGATACCGTTCTGGTGGATGTTGCCGATAACAAGGTCATCTTCACCAAGAAGGAAGGGATCAAGGTTGAAAAGCTGGATGAGGCGGAAGTCTGAGAACTAACCCAATAAGAATAAAAAGAGCTGTCTAATTTTTGACAGCTCTTTTTTGTTTTCTCTTATCAGTGATGCCGATGGATGGTCAGATTTTCTCTGGAATATGGATTGTTTTACGCTTATTCTTTTTGACAACGATCAGCGTCACATCGTCCAGGCGGGGTGTTGATCCTGTGAAAGCCTGAACGGAGATCAGAAGGCTGTTGAGGAGTTCTTGGGCTGTATCTGCGTTACAGGTGTAAAGCGTATCCTTCAACCGTTGAAGGCCATAGAATTCCCCTGCCTGGTTCTGAGATTCCGTTATGCCGTCCGTATAAAAGATCAAATACTCGCCAGATTGAAGCGTGATCGTGTTGGTTTCCCAGGTATTGTCCTTAAAGATCCCAACCAAGGTGCCCGTTTTCTCCAAAGTTGTGCAGGTCTTGTTATTCCCTTCGGTTCGTAATACACAGGGGGGATTATGTCCTGCGTTGACATAAGTGAAGGAGCCATTCTGGGGGTCGAGGATGCCATACACCACTGTGAGGAAAATCCCGTTTTGGGTATCGGTGAGGATGCGGCGGTTCACCTGGTAGATAACCTCTTCCGGAGGTCGGGCTTCTTCACCGGCATAGGTGCGGATCAGTGTCCGGCTCATTGCCATATATAACGCAGCGCCGGCTCCCTTATCGCCAACATCAGCGATGACCACCCCCAACCTGCCATCTTCCAGCTCAATGAAGTCATAAAAATCCCCGATGTCTCATGGGCGGGAAGCAGCACGCCAGCCACTTGATATCCTGCTATGGTGGGGGAATGGGTCGGGATGAATGTGTTTTGCACTCTTCCAGCTTCTGCAAGTTCCTGAGTGATCTTGCGATGGGCGATAGCTTGGGCTCTGGAGATGCGCTTAAGCTGTCGCAGTTTCTCAATGATCACATCCTGATAGAAACTTACATCCATATCTTTGAATTCCGAGAGGACCTCCCGGAAGGTGTTTTGAGCCTGGTCGATATCCTCTGGTCCATTGCGCTTCAGGAGGAGAATGCCGATTTCCAGCATTACTCGAGCGTGCCACCAACGGCCCTCCATCTCTTCAAGCCATTGAGCTGCAGTAGAAAGGTGTTCAAGCGCAAGTTTATCCTGACTACGAGCCAAGGCCAATCGAGCCTTGGTAAGCGCGATCCAAATCCTATCTTGCTTGGAGGGATTCTTCTGATAGATGCTATCCGCTTCTGCCACTGCGGCTTCGGCCAGATCCTGGTTCCCCTTGAGCGCATAAATCACGCTAATCAGGCATTGGGTGGCTAGTTCTGATTGGGTGCGTACCTTTTGGGGTGTTTTGATGACATCTACGAGCATATCCAGGACAATATCCAATTCGGATGAATTGGTATTGCCGGTTTCCAGAAGGTGGGATTCAAGAATGATCTCAGCCAGGCAGTGATTGGCCTGAAGGTTTCGGTCGTAATCATGGGTTTGCCGGCTTCGCTCCATTAAATCAGTGAATGTACTGATCGCACTGCTGAAATCCCCCTTGTAGCGTTGTAAACATCCTTTCAGATAAAGGATATTGAGTGTCGTCTCGTCCAGGTACGATTCCGATTTCAGAAAATCTCTGTTAATTACCTCAAGACGTTGTTCAACGTCTTTGAAATCCGCCAGCCAGAGTGAGGCATTGATGATGGATTGGTTCAAAGACAATTCATCCGATATGCCACCAGCTTTCACGCCCAACTTGAGGACGCGCATCCTGTAATCCCGCGCTAAACGAGTATCACCGAGATTGTCTACAACAAACGCCAGGTTGATATACGCTCGGGAGGCGGGGCCGAAAGGTTATGCGCTTCACTGACTTTTACTGCCATCTCAAGTGATTCAACGGCTTGTTCGGGTTTGATATTAGGGAGGACCCCAATGGTTGCCAGGGCTTCAGCTTGAACATCATAGGCCTCCAATCGTTTGGCCATTTCAAGCGCCTGCTCACAATACATCTGGGCTTTCTCCGGTTGATCATTGAAGAAATAGGCCCGTCCCGTTTCGTGAATGAGGTAGGCGATATCTGCACTTTCGGTTTTATCCCTGACAGCTTCAAGCCCTTCCAGGCATATCTCAAGTCCGTGCTTGCGGTCATATCCCCACCAGGCGGACCGGGCTGACCACGCATAAACCCTTGCCAGTTGGTTAAAATCCTGTAATTCCTGATGAAATTCGATTGCCCTCCGCCAGGCCTGGACGGCCGGACGATGCCTGCCTTGTTGGGCAAGAGCCTCTCCCAAATCAGTATATAGATGGGCTAAGGTGGCATGATCTTTCGTGATCTGAATAGCCTGGCTGAAATAATATTCAGCTTCGGCATTGGCAAATGAGTCTCGTGAGACATGACCTGCTTTATCGAGATAGTAGATCGCCTTCTCAGTTTGTTTGCCTTTTGAGAATGGTAAGCGAGCTGCGATGCAAGCCTCTCTAGCTGGTCCTGATAGAGGTCTTCAAGGGCAGTACCTACGGCGAGATGAAGCTTGTTGCGATCCTCCTCAATAATGGAATGATAGGCCGCGTCGTGGAGAAGAATATGTTGAAAAGAGTAAATCAATTCTGGATGGACCTGACTCACGTGGATCATCCCGATGGATTCTAAGACGCTGAGTTGTTCCAAAAGTGCCACATTGGGAGATTGCGACAGCAGGACTCGTTCAATCACCTTCTCTGGAAAAGTTCGCCCGATCACGCTGGCAACCCGCATTGTATCTCTCGCTTCCGCAGGGAGGCGATCAATCCGGGCGGTTAGCAGGCCTTGCAGGCTGTCTGGAATTCGCTCTGTATTGACCTCCGATGCGACTTGCCAATGATCATTCTTCTGGATCAGCATGCCTTCATTGGTCAGCATTCGCAGCAACTCTTCAATAAAAAATGGGTTGCCTTCAGATTTTTTCAGGATTAAATCTCGAACTTCATCCGGAAGTTTTTGGAGATCAATCAGTTCGTTGACCAGTTCCTCGCTCTCTTTTTCATCAAGGTTTTGCAGAGCGATCTCGGTCAGTCTTGGGCCGATTTGTCCCCGAGCAGCATTGACCAGAATCCAACCATCCGAATCTCGATAAGGTCGGGTGACCAGGCAGATCAGAATGGGAGCTGTTGCGGCGATGGGCAAAAAGTCCATCAGGATCTCTATTGAGGATTTGTCAGCCCAATGGAGGTCCTCCAGAACGATCACAAGGGGTTGCTCCATAGCCATGGCCTTAAAGAATGATTGCAGGGCGTTCAAATATTTTCCCTGCAATTCACTTGCTTTCAGCTGGTGGATATAAGTTTCTTTTTCTTCAGTCAGCTGGACATCCAGAAGGTGAGCTAGATAGGTGATGATATTTTCAATGTTTCCGCTCAACAAATTATTGGCTTTGCTTGTAATTCTGGTGAGGATTTCTTCCGACGAATCTTTTCTGTCTATCCCAAGTGCTGAACGCAGCAGGGATTTTAATAAGTGATAGGCCAGTTCTTTACCGAAGGACTGACCATGCGCTTCGATCCAGCGCAGCCTTGTGGGCTGGTGCAAGGTCCTTAGCTGTTGTTTCCATTCCATCACCAACCGAGATTTTCCGATACCGGGGTCCCCAAGGATCATACTCACCCGCCCCAAACCAGCGAGAACCGTTTCAGAAAGCTCAAGCAGGAGTGCCAGTTCACTATTCCGACCAATAAGCGGGGTGCTGCTGTTGATCGGGGTTCTCAGAAAGGAGGCCCCTGGGCGGTAAATTTGTTCAACTTGCCAAAGGTGATGATCCTCATCCACTTTGGAACAATAGGGATCAGATAATGCTGTACATTGAACAAAGGGTTTGACGAAACGGAAGGTGTCCTCAAAGAGGATGATCGCATTGCGAGGAATTGCCATCCGGGTGGCGCGGTCCATACATTCGAGGGTTTCATTTACGGATTGGAAATCGAACCTAAGGTTGGATTTTAACTCGCCAATCAGAATTGGGCCGGTATTTAGGACAATGTGAAGATCAAATGGGACGCCGAATTTCTCTTTGATGGTCTGGCTATACTTTCCAATCTCCGAGAGGATGGTGCCTGCTGCGTGAATGGCCCGTTGAGGGTCGTCCTCATGGGTCACAGGTGCGCCAAAGAAGGCCAGGACTGTGTTTTTCCATAGTTTTGCGATGGACCCCTCAAACTCAAAAACGATTCCAGCGATTCGGTCCAGCGCGTCGTTCAATATTGAACTTTGTTCTTCTTCCGGAACTTTATCTGAGAAATCACCCGCATTTGCAATGGTCAGCATCATGGCTGTCACATTGCGTTGTTCCTTGGAGAGGTACGGCACAGAGCGGACCTTCTGGACGAATCTTTTGGGTGCCATGGCAGCGAGCCTGGAAAATAAAGTTGTTCGAGGGTGGGGTTATTGGAAATGGGATGACCACAGAAACCACAAACTCGGGTTTCTGGATTGATTTCAGCCTGGCAGGAGGTGCAATTCATGGATAGTGACCCTTATGCTTCCTAATATGACCATTTGTGTCATATTATTTTGATTATATCATTATTGCTATTCAACAATCAATACAGTCAGTCAGGATTTTATTGTTTTTCATTTCAAACGTTGGATTAACCCATAATTTGTTTTATACTAAAGTCATGCGAGTTGAACAATCTGAACGCATCGAAATCCTCAAACAGTCTTCCTCTGTTTGGCTATTTGACCCCCGGAGAGCTTAACCGACTGGCGGGTTTATTCAGGTCGTCAACTTTTGCTAAAGGGGAAATCATTTTTGAAGAAGGTGAACCCTCGGAGATGCTATTTTTCGTCTTTGAAGGGGAAGTGGACCTGACCGCGATTCACAAACGGGAAGAAAGGTTGTTCACAACCCTGCACCGGGGTGACTTTTTTGGTGAGGAATCGCTTTTTGAGGATGATCCCCGCTATTACGCTGCCATCGCCACAACTGATGTGGTTTTGCTGACATTGGATGTGGAGAGCTACCTTTATATTTACCCTGATCTGCCGGATTTTGAAGAGCGGCTTGAGATTGCCGTGGACAGCCGCAAACTGGCTGCGCGGATGCCCTTCCCCTGGCTGGGAAATGATGAATATCCTCTGGTTGTTGCCAGGCGGCACCCGGCCGTCCTCTGGGCTAAAGAGATCACGTCCATTATCGTTGGCCTGGTTGCCATCGTGGCTGGGTTTCTCACATCGGCCCTTTGGCTGCCTGATAGGCCCTATGGCTGGTTGATGATGGGCTTAGGCGGGGGCATTGCCTTGATGTGGTCCATCTGGACTTATTTTGACTGGCGGAATGATTACTTCCTGCTGACCAATAAGCGGGTGGTTTGGATTGAAAAGGTGGCCCTGATTTATGACAGCCGCAAAGAAGCACCCTTGCGGACGATCATGTCGATTGGCGAGTCGCGGACACGGCTGGGGAGCATTTTAGGGTTCTCGGATGTGGTTGTGACAACGTATGTTGGCACGATCCGACTGCACGATCTGGCCCATGCCAAGCTGATTTCCAGCCTTATTGAGATCTACTGGCATCATGCGGATGATTTCAACCGGCGGGAAGAGGCTGATCTGATGGATTTGAAGCTCCGGCAGAAACTGGACGATCTGGGTTATCCGGATGACCTGACCCGCCCGGCGGTGACGCAAAGGGTTGAGCCGGAAGCTGAGGAACCGATCAAGGAACCCGGTTTCCTGGGGTGGCTGTTCTCGGATTTCATTCGACTGCGCTATGAAACAAATGGCGCAATTACCTATCGCAAACATTGGTTTGTGCTTGTCAGGGCGGCGTGGCTGCCGGTTCTGTTGATGTTTGGGATGCTCGCCGTAGTGATCATCCGGGTGACAGGCGGCCTGGCTTTCATGCCATTGAACTCAGCGTTATTTGGCTTGATTGCCTGATGTTTGTCGATTTCCTCTGGATCCTCTATCAATATGCAGACTGGCGGAATGATATCTTCCAGGTAACCCTGGATCAGATCATAGACTTTGACCGGAAGCCTTTGGGGAAGATGCGAAAGCGGTCTGCTCCTTTGGAAAACGTGCTGAGTATTGAATATGAGCGCCGTGGCTTTTGGGGTTTTGTCTTCAATTTTGGCACGGTTTATATCACGGTGGGTAATACCCGCCTGACCTTTGATTTCGTGTATAATCCATCCGCTGTCCAACAGGATATCTTTTACCGGATGGGAGAGCGGCTGGAAAAATTACGGCAATATGAGATTGATTCGGAACGCGAACGGATCTCCGAATGGATAGCCAGCTATCACCGTCGGACAGTGAAAAACCAGAAGACGAAGGCGGGAGTGAGCATCCGATGAAATCAACGGAACCATATGACCGAGGTTGATCACGGGGCTTGATCTTACTGGTAGAATCCTATGTGAGGTGTAAAAAATGACCATATTGAATATCGTAACCTTTCCCGATAAAGTGTTACGCGCAGATACAGAAACAATTTCAAATTTTGACCACGAGTTGAGCACTTTGGTAGATAACATGGTTGAGACCATGCGTGTGGCCCCAGGCGTGGGTCTGGCCGCGCCGCAGGTTGCCGTCTCAAAGAAGCTGGTTGTGGTTGAATTTGGCAGTGAATTGGATGAATCCTTTCCCAAACAGCTCTATGTCCTGGCGAATCCCGAAATCACCGAACGCTCTGAAGAGACCGTGCGCGGGATTGAAGGCTGCCTGTCCGTTCCTGACCTGGTTGGCACCGTGGACCGGGCCCGGGTGGTGACTGTGAAAGCCCAGGACCAGCATGGCAAGCCCTTGAAGATCAGGGCGGAGGGTTGGTTGGCACGGATTTTCAGCATGAGATCGATCATATCAATGGCATTCTCTATACGGACCGGACTAATGATATTTGGCAGCCGGATGAGGATGACGAGGACATCCCTGACGTTTAATGTATCTGAAGCGGCTTTCTCTGACTGATTTCCGTCAATTTTCCCGGCTGGATCTCGACGTTCCCCGGGAAATATTTCTGTTGGTGGGTGCAAATGCACAGGGAAAGACCACGCTTTTAGAGGCCATTTATTTCCTTTCGACCTTTTCATCCTTCCACGCCAGCTCTGACAGGCAGCTAATCAATTTCAGCCTGCCGGATGTTGGCACGACTGTTGGCCGGATCGTTGGCGACTTTGTGCGCAAAGACGGGGAACATCAGATTGAAGTTCGCCTGATTCGGGAGAATACCAACGGCAATGGACGTTCACGCTTCCGCAAGGAGGTCCTGCTGGACGGCGTCAAGCGGAAGATGAGCGAGGTGGTGGGACAGTTCAACGCTGTGATGTTCCTGCCGCAGATGGCGAGGATCATCGAGGAAAGTCCTTCGGATCGCCGGCGCTATCTGGATATGATGATCTCTCAGGTTTCCCCCCACTATCTCCAACATTTGACAGCTTATGCCCAAACCCTGACCCAGCGCAATGCGCTGTTGAAGCTTTTGGCAGAGCGAGGTGGGGATGTGGAGCAATTGGCTGTCTGGGATGGGATGCTGGCCCGACATGGCGCGTTATTATGAAGCAGCGAATCCAGGGCATTCGTGAATTGGAAGAAGAAGCTCGGCGCATCCATTACAGCCTGACCAATGGTAAGGAAGTGCTGCGACTGGATTACCAGCAGCTTATGACCCGCTTGAAAAACCCGAGGGGCAGATGATGCTGAATGTGTCCACCGTGGCGGACCGGTCGGGGTTCACGCTGGAAGAGATGGAAAGGGAATGGTGGCGGCGCTGGGCAAGCACCAACGGGAAGAGATCGCCCGAGGCGTGACCACCATTGGCCCACACCGGGATGAGCTGCGCTTCCTCAGCAATCAGGTGGATTTGGGCGAGTATGGCTCACGCGGGCAGGGGCGGACCGCCTTGCTGGCGTGAAGCTGGGGGAAGTGAATTGGCTGCGAAATAAGACCGGTGAATGGCCGGTGCTGCTGCTGGATGAGATCATGTCTGAACTGGATGTCCAACGCGGGCGATTGCTGCACGTGGCGAGTGT
>LQAJ01000361.1_pt1 | contig 10573 bp, 10 predicted proteins | sample 1535811 | NCBI WGS metagenome assembly LQAJ01 (sample SAMN04331587, study PRJNA305678) | bioreactor metagenome | isolation source: bioreactor_6 inoculated with Wadden Sea sediment 2nd replicate of a... | place: Germany: Wadden Sea, Janssand Flat
CCTTAAATTTCTTCTTCTGCTCTTCTGTCAGGTCTTTGGGAACGCTAATTTCCATCTTGGCATAGAGATCGCCGTGCTTCTTAGAACTGCCAAGAACAGGCATACCCAAGCCCTTCAACCGGAAGGTCTTCCCGGAATCAGTTCCAGCAGGGATGGTCAGTTTCACGGTCTTATCAATCGTTGAGACTTCCACCTCACCGCCCAACAGCGCTGTGAAGAAATCCACAGGCTGGTCAATGCGAAGGTCATCACCATCCCGCTTGAATTTCGGATCGGGCAAGACGGTCACCTTCAAATACAGGTCACCAGACCCGCGAGCACCTGCCCCACCCTGACCGCTCAAGCGGATCTTGGAACCGGTCTTGACACCAGCGGGAATTTTGGCTTCAATCCGTCGACCGTTTTCATAGGACAACGTGCGGGTGGTCCCGTGAAAGGCCTCCGAGAGGCTGATTTCCACCGGATGCTGGATGTCCTGTCCCTTGGTCATATTCTGCCTTGTCGCACGGGCGCCAGGGCGACGGGTTGTTCGCGCCCCACCCATTCCACCGAAAAGGGTTTCAAAGAAATCTGAGAAGCCGCCCAGACCACCACCGAACATTTGCTCCAGGTCTTCCTGGCTAACCGTTCGATATTGGGCGCCAGGCTGGCCGCGGGTTGTCCAGCGTGACCAGTCAAAGTCTTCGGGCCGGCCGCCAGTCTGTTGGTACTGCTTCCATTGGGATCCAAATTGATCATATTTCTGGCGTTTATCCTGATCCGAAAGGACCTGATAGGCCTCATTGATCTCTTTAAATTTCTCTTCCGCATTGGGATCGTCAGGGTTAACATCCGGATGGTATTTCCGGGCTAATTTCCGATAAGCTTTCTTAATTTCATCTTGATTGGCGGTTTTATTTACGCCCAGTGTGTTGTAATAATCTTTATATTCCATATATAAATCCTCTTGCTTCGCAATATCACCTAATTCTAAGCCTGAAATATCAAAATAGTATTAGAGAGCCCTTATATGGATTATAAAATAAAAAAGATCGCCTATCTTTTTGAAAGAAGGCGATCCATATCCTCATATTAAAAAATACTCTGTTTCAGGCTGTTCTCACTCAGGCAGCATCTGGGTCAAATTCACCTCGATAGGCTGGCGGGAGCAGCGCAGCAATCTGCTGCATGATCTGTTTGCCGGCTTCACGAATTTCCTCCCGGGTGGGACGGCCGGGGTTAGCGGATTTCAATGGGCCAAAGACCTTTCCGATCCGGGTGCGAACCCGCAGCGGTCTCTTTTTCTCCTTGAGAGTTTTGAACAGTTTCCAGTTATTATCCGAAATCGTTCCCATTGGGATGATCGGTGCGCCAGTCCGCATGGCAAGGAAAGCCGCGCCGGGGAGCGCTGGGTTCAAGGGGCCGGAATGGACATGGCCTTCAGGGTAGATGACCAGGATGCCCTTTTGGGCCAATATTGCCTCAGATGCATTCAAGGTTTCAAAATTAGGGGTACCCTGCTCGATCTTCAAGGTCTGCCAGGCATTCGGGAAAACCTTCATCAAAGTCGGCGCATTGGGCATCTGGAAGTCGCCAATGAATTCCAAAGGCCATCGTGTGCTGTAGATCGGGGCAATCGTATCGAGAAAATGGAAATGATTCCCCACAATTAACAGCGGCCCTTCTTTGGGCAGATTTTCCTTACCGATAATCTCCCAATTGGTCAAAAGGGTGGCTGCTACATCAATACCACCGGACAGCAGGCCGCGAATAAATCGACGACGCGGCCAGGGGTATTTTTGGACATAGGGTTGGATTGCGTTCTCAGCTTTCATCGGGGCGCTCCAGTTGTTTGACTCCAAAGGTAATCGCCTGCCCCACTTGCATCTACTCTCTCAGGCGTGACAAATATTATAACCAAAAACCTAAGAAAGGTTACGAAACCTTAATCCGCTTAAAATTCGCCCCGCATCTCTTCCGGGAGCTGAGCGGCTATGGCGGACATGATCCGCGCACCAGCCTTGTTAAGCTCAGCGCGGGAAGGCCGGCGGGGATTCTCCGATTTCAGCGGTCCAAACACAGGCCCAAATTGACAATACGCCCGAATCCTCCGACCGGTTTGCCTGATCGTGCCAAAAATATCCCAGTGGTTATCACTGTAGATCCCCACTGGCAGGATAGGCGCGCCGGTGCGCAGCGCCAGATAGGCGGCGCCAGGCAAAGCAGGTTTCAATGGCGGCTGGTGGACGCGCCCTTCCGGGAAGATACCTATAATGCCCTTTTGCGCTAGGACAGCCTCCGATGCACGCATTGCTTCTAAATTAGGTGTCCCTTGCTCAACGTTATAAGTGCCGTAGAAATTTGGAAAAAATTTTAGGGGTTGGGGGACATTGGGCATTTGAAAATCAGCCAGAAATTCCAATGGCCAGGGGGCTGCCAGGATCAGAATTGGGGCATCAATGAAATGAAAGTGGTTGGTGACCACGATCAAAGGGCCATCCGCAGGAATATTCTCTTTACCCAATATTGTGAAGCGGGATAAGATGTGTGCCAGAGGGGCAATCACGGTTTGTAACACGCCCCGCCTAAATTGATATCGAGGGTAGGGATACTTGTTTTCCATATCAGCCAACATCAGCACTATTCTAGATGTTCTGAGACGAGAAAGCCATCCAACTCTGCCGTACTATCGAGGATGACATTTGCACCGACCGCTCCAATTCTTGCCGCTGCCCAAATCCGCAAAGCACGGCCACAGTCTGCGCGCCGGCCAACTTACCGGCTTTGATATCCACGATGGTGTCGCCGATCATTAAGCATTGTTCGGGTTCCAACCCCAGCGCATCGGCAGCATAGATCACTGGGTCGGGGAAAGGCTTGGTATGTTCGCAGGTATGGGCCGTGACCACTACATCAAAGAAGGGTGTTAACCCAAAGAGGTCTAGAAAAGCCTGGGTTGTTTTCTCATCCCTGGCGCTGACCACTGCCATCGGGAATTTCCCGTGCAGTCTTGCCAGCATCTCTTTGACGCCGGGGATAATTAAAAACCGGTCCTGGATAGCGCGCCGGGACCGGCTCTTTTGGAACAACCAATTTATAAAAGTGAAGATGGGTTTGTCAATGCCAATGCGATCAGCCAAACTGTATAGAAAATTGGCGGGCGTCTCGACTGACATCACCAACCAACGGGCAAACCTTTTCGGATCACGATCGGCAAACAAACCCGCAAAAGGGGTCAACCGTTTTGTAAAGCGCTGCACCCAATGATCGTCGGTGTCACTCAGCGTGCCATCAACATCAAATAGCAGCCCGCGCACACGCGAGCGGTCTAATTCGCCAAAATCCTCAGGTCTCCCGTTCATTCCAGTTCAAACATCAAAGATTCGATAATTTGTGTGTCAGGTGCAATCACCCAGACGGCACGATCGCCGTTCTGGAAGAAATCAATCACGCCATCCGCACCCGTCCAGGCATAATGGCCAAGGATCGAGGAGTCGGTTGAATTCCAGCGGGCGTCTGCATAACTTCGAAAAGCGGTCGCAAATTCTTCCGCATCAGCAAACGAATCCCAGACATAATCCAGAATGAAGACAACCTGATTGGTTTCCTCATTCAGATAAATAGCATAGGCATCTCCGCCCCAACCTTCGGCAGCCTCACCGGCTGTTTCATCAGAAAGTTGCCAGTCGAGGTCATAAGCCTTATTGAGGATCAGGTAGGTATACCATTCGCCCATCACGTTCTGGTCATAAAGGGTCCAGCCCTCGCCAAGGATATCCGTCATATCGGGCAGGTCCACTGGGATCGTGTCATCCGGATAGCGCTCCGGGTGCATGATCTGCTCTGTGGACACAGGTAAATTGTCATAGACCTCAGCCAAACTGGCATAGCCTCCCTCATCCGTAAAGGATTCAACAAAAACCGGACCGGCTTCATAGGGGAAATACAGATCGGCTTCCATGTAGGGTGGCGCTGAATCCATCACGGGGGATTCAAAGCTGTCATACATGTCCATAATGTCGTTATAGTCTTGCCGAGTTCCGTTTTCACTGAACCAAAGCAGCTCTGAGGTCACCGCATCACCTTCAATCAAGGCCTGGATGGCGGCACATTTTTCCGAATCCGCCTGGCAGGCTTCTTCGCTCATGTCCAATATGTCATCAAAGCCATAAACCTGATCTTGCAGGACATGGGTGTATTCATGGGCATAGGTCAGCTTCTCATAACCGCCAAAACCGGTATCCTGCACCACAAACATGGTCTTGATCTCATCATCGTAATAACCCGCGATCTGTTCGCTATAGAGATCGGTGTACCATTGCTTCAAATCAAAGTCCGGGGGGAGAAGTCCGAGAGTCGCCAAAGAAAGCGCATCCTGCTGGGCTTCTTCTTCGGTATAATCTGCAAAAAACTCATTTCTGACAGTCTCTGCGAGTTCCGCTTCTGAGATCAGTTCCCGACTGAAATCCTCAGTCGCCGTCAGACCCCGCAAATCCTGTACCTGCTCTTCAATGGCAGTGGCCGTATCGAGCATTTCTTCCGGGAAGTTGCTCACTGCCGGTTCGTCTGTCGCGGTTGGTTCTTCTGTGACAACATCGGTGGCAGCAACTTCAGTTTTCATCAGGGCATCCGTTGGTGCCACAACGACTTCCGTAGCGCTTGTGCTGGATTGCCCAAAGGGCCAGATCAGTGAAACACCGAGGCCGGTGACAGCGATCAAGACAATACACACACAGGCGACAATCAACAAAACGCCGCAGCTCAACAGGATATATTTCTTTTTCTTGGAGTCCATAAATTTTCCTTTATTAAGACAAACTGCAATTTATTTTACTCGTCGAAGGTCATTTGTAAAGCAGAAAAATAAAAAAACCCCGAATGGGGTTCACAATATTTGGCTATTTTCCCCTAAACCTGTTCATACATCCAGAATATATCCAACACCTCTCACGGTCCGGATCAATTCCGGATGGCGGGGGTCATCTTCAATCGCCTGGCGCAGCCAGCTAATATGAACATCCAATGTGCGGGTATCACCGGTGTAATTAGTCTCCCACACCGATTTGAACAATGGATCCCGTTCCACCACTTTACCCTTATTCTTCATCAACATTTTCAGGATCTTCACCAACCGAGGCGTCAGTTTGGTCAGCTGACCGTTACAGGTCACCAACTGGGTTTGCAAATTAAGCTCAATGGGCCCAGCTTCCAGGATAAATTTTTCATCCGTGGGTTCGTAGGCTTTGATCCGGTTGATCAATTTCTGGACGGTGAAGGGCAGCCGCAAAACCAAATTTGCATCCACATCCTCCGGCACCTCCACATCTTCATCAACGACCAGAACGATCGGTAATTCGCTGTCGGCTTTGCGGAAGGACTGGCAGATCCTCACCCCACTCGTCCTGAGGGAAGCTGCATCAATAACCAAAACATGGGGGGTTAGGTTTTCAAGCAGTTTCAGACCAGCGCTGCCACTACGAGCAAAGTTGACATCATAACCCTTTTCCTCAAGATCTTTTGAGAAACAGGAATGATCTCCTCTGGTGCCTTCGATGAGTAATATGGCTAGTTTTTTTTGATTGCTTCAAAACAAATTCCTTATGTACTGGTCATTCATTGAGATTAACTAAAAAAAGACAATTAAGTTACTGGCCTAAGAAAATATCAAATTACTGAAGGATAACCCAGTGCAAATTTATGGGCAACAACCTTTAGAAAAAGTAGCTTTTCCCAATTTCTTTTATAAAGGCTGCTCTTATAATAATAATGCTTCGGAGGATTAGACCAGGTTATTGTCTAGAGCATCAACCTCAATGACTCCGATTATACACGAAAAACCTTAAAGACTCATATGGAATTTTTTATCTTAATAAGTTGCACCAACCTACCCGGCGTGTTAGAATCAAAAAAGCCCATCAACACCAGGAGAACAATATGCCCCGGATGATCGAGGTCGAAATCGACAGCGTCCGCGTCAGCCTGACCAATCAACAGCGGATTGTAATTCTAAAAGAAAAAGATATGGAACGCTACCTGCCAATTTGGATTGGCCTATATGAGGCCGAAGCGATCACGATTGCCTTGCAGAATATCCAGGTTGCCCGGCCCCAAACCCATGACCTGCTTAAAACCCTGATCCAGACTCTGAATGCCAAGCTGATTCAGGTTGAAATCACATCTCTTTCTGATGATGTTTTCTATGGCAATCTCATTTTTGAGAACGAAGGCGTCCGAAGCCAGGTCGATTGCCGGCCCTCAGATGCCCTGGCACTGGCCGCACGCTCAAAAGTGCCGATCTACATCTCAGAGAACGTAATGGAGCAGGCCGGAATCATGCCCGAAGAGGATATCGCCGACATGGAAGATGAAGAGCAAAAAGGCCCAATTTACTTCAGCTCAAATGATGAAGATCTGGATGTATTTGAGGACTTCCTGCAAAGCATCGACTTAGACGATGATGACGCTGAAGACGCAGAAAACGATGATGACGATCTGACACTTTTTGGGGACGAAGACTAAGTTTCCAGTCCCTGAACGCGTTATAATTAACCGGGAGGTTCAGTTGAAACCTGATCCCGGTTTTTTATACAATAGGGATTAACCTATCAAACTTTCCAGATCCAGATAACGAGCCCAGCATGAGTGATGACTTCAAACTTAATGACGAAACCCTATCAGAAGCCCTGACCCTGCCCAGCAACCGCGAGGCGGAGGAAGCCCTGATCGGGGCCGTTCTGATCAATCCGGAAGTCTATCTGGATGTCGCCCAATTCCTGAGCGTGGATGATTTCTTCATCGTTCGCAACCAGTGGGTCTGGGATTGCTTCCACCACCTCAGTGAAACCCGTCAACCCATTGACCTGGTGACCCTCACTGAGACGCTCTCCAACCGGGGCCAGCTGGACGAGATCGGCGGTCAGGTCTATCTGATCTCCCTGATCAACCGGGCGCCCAACGCGTTTCATGCTGAATCATATGGGCGGATCATTGAGCAGAACGCCATCCGCCGCCGGATGCTGGAAGCCGCCAATGAAATTGCACAATTAGCCTACCGCCAGGATCAATCCATTGACACCGTCGTGGATGAGGCGGAGAAGTCCCTTTTCAATGTCAGCGAGAGACGCATCAAACGGGACCTGGTCCCGATCAAAGAAGTCGTACGGGATTATTACGAGCGCATTGACGAACTTTCCCGGCGTCCCGATGACATCTATGGCGTCCCCACCGGCCTGATCGATCTCGATAACCTTTTAGGCGGTCTGCAGAAATCCGACCTGTTGATCATCGCCGGCCGCCCTGGTATGGGTAAGACCGGTTTCATGCTGGGCACCATGCGGAATGCTGCTCTCGTTCACAAAAAACACGTCGCGATGTTCTCAATGGAGATGTCCAACGAACAGCTCCTCCAGCGTATGATCGCGATGGATACCAGAATCGACACCCAGCGACTGCGCTCCGGCAAGTTGAACCCCAATGAGTGGGATGTCTTCTTCCAGGCGCTCGAAGCCTATGACCATGCGATGATCTTCCTCGATGACACGCCAGCCATCACGCCATTGGCTTTGCGGACCAAGTGCCGCAGGCTGCATCTCGAGTATGGCCTCGATTTGGTCATCGTGGACTACCTCCAGTTGATGACCGGGGACAGCCGTACAGACAACCGGGTGCAGGAAGTCTCCAACATTTCCCGCAACCTGAAAGTCCTCGCCCGTGAATTGAACGTGCCTGTTTTGGCTGCGGCGCAGCTATCCCGTGCGGTCGAACACCGCGAAGGCAAACGGCCTCAACTTTCCGACCTGCGTGAATCCGGTTCTCTGGAGCAGGATGCTGACATCGTGATGTTCATCCATCGTGACCCGCTGAGCGAGAACCAGGAAGAACGCAACAAGGCTGAAATGGTGGTCGCCAAGCACAGGAACGGCCCCACCCACCCCGGAATCGGCATGGTCTTCATCAACGAGTTGGCGAAGTTTGAAAATGCCGCCCGCAGCAGTCAGATGGATGGGTAAGAAAGAGGCGCTGCGTGTCCCCTGAAACCACCCCACCCTTTCCCGGATTTCAAGCCAGCGATCCCAAGCCGTCCGGCTGCCGGAAGCCTTTTTCACAACCCTGCTCCCCTTGCTTTCTGATGCCGCACAAATTCAGTTGATGCTCTATCTGTTCTGGCACCTGGAACAGGACCCTAATCGGGTCCACTATGTGCGGATGATGGACCTGACCGGGGACCCCACCCTGGTCACCATGCTCGGGGGTGAAGCGCAGATCGGGAAGGCCCTGCAGGAATTGGTCGCACTAGGTGCAGTTTTGCAGGCTGAGCTGCCCTGGCTGGATGAGACTTATTATTTCATCAACGCCCCCCAGGGACAGGCTGCTGTTCAGGCAATCGAAGCCGGTACTTGGCAGGAGACCGGTCAACCCCGTCAGGCCGTCCAAATGGCGACTGAGAAACCGAATATATATAAGCTATACGAAAGCAACATCGGCCCACTGACCCCCATGGTGGCGGAAATTCTCAAAACGGATGAAGAAGAATATCCGCCTGAATGGATTGAGGAAGCCGTCCGTGAGGCCGTCTCAAGGAATATCCGCAACTGGAAGTATGTCCAGACCATTTTGAAGAACTGGCAGAACAAAGGACGTGGCAATGAGCAAAATCGACGAGACCGTTCACAGAATCCGGAAGACTACCGGGAAAGCTGGCTCGGACATGACTGAGAATGGACAGGATGGTCCAATCCGCCAGGTGCAGATGCCCGGTGATCCCAATTGCCCCATTTGTCACGGTATCGGCTGGCTGCGGCGTGACCTGCCGATTGACCATCCGGATTTTGGCAAGATCATCCCCTGCAGCTGCCGGGCGGAAGAAGTCACCCAGTCGGCTCGCTCTCGGCTCTACCGGATGAGCAGCCTTGACGCCCTCAAAGACCTCCGTTTTGAGAATTTTGAGAAACGTGGTCGGGTTGGCTTAGGCCGAATTCAGGCAGACTCCCTCGAAAATGCCTACAATCAGTCCAAAACCTTTGCTGAAAACCGCGAAGGCTGGTTATTGCTGATGGGACGCTATGGCTGCGGGAAGACCCACCTGGCAGCGGCCATCGCCAATGCAGCGATTGAGGCCAGTGTTCCCACACTTTTCCTCACCGTGCCTGACCTGCTGGATTGGCTGCGGTTTGCTTATGGCGGCTCCGAGATGAGCTTTGAAGATCGCTTTGAGGAGATCCGCGAGGTTCCCCTGCTGATCCTCGATGACTTTGGCACCCAAAACGCCACGGCCTGGGCCCAGGAAAAAATCTTCCAGATCATCAACCATCGCTATGTGAACCAATTGCCGACCGTGATCACCAGTAATATCTTAATTGATGATTTTGAAGGGCGAATCCGCTCCCGGGTGCAGGACCCCAACCTCGTCACCGTGGTTAAGATCCTTGCACCGGACTATCGCAACCCCACTGATGATACCGGCCACCCGGAATTGTCCTCATTGGCCCTCCATAGCCGCCAGACCTTTGGTAATTTCAGTCTGCGCCAAAACGAGAAGATAGCCACTGAGAATCTCAAGGATTTAAAGAACGCCTTTGAAGCCGCCCGTGACTTTGCGGAACACCCCCGTGGATGGCTGCTCCTAACCGGTCCTTTTGGCTGTGGCAAGACCCACCTGGCCGCTTCGATTGGCAACTATCAGGCAGCAACGGGCTATCCACCGCTGATGGTCAGTGTGCCGGACCTGCTGGACCACCTCCGGGCAACTTTCAGCCCGAACAGCACCGTATCACTCGACCGGCGCTTCGAAGAAGTCCGCACCTCCCCCCTGCTTATTCTGGATGACCTGGGCACGCAATCCGCGACGCCCTGGGCACGGGAGAAACTTTACCAACTATTCAATTACCGCTATAACGCAGAATTGCCGACCGTCATCACGACGTCCAGCAAATCTGAAGAACTGGACCCCCGCTTGAACAGCCGCCTGCAGGACAGCCGCCTCTGCCAGGTCCTGATCATCCCTGTCCCGGCCTACCGGGGCTGAATCTAAATTTCTCTTCGTCTTAAACAAATCCACCCGGTATATTACCGGGTGGATTTGTTTCAATAGAAAAGGAGAAGAAGATGAGGTTCCGTCTCTCATCTCATGCTGCAATTCTATTCCTCGACTATTGGAAATTTGTCAGAAATCCGTCAATAATTCGTCAACGAAAGTGTTGTCAAAAAAATTGCTTATTTCGGCTTGGCAAAACCGGCAAAGGCCCTCGCCACCATCGCGATCACCAAGCTGAGCACAATCCCGCGCAGGATGGCCTGCAGACTGAATCCCATCAGCACAACCCAAATTACCAGGATCACAATGCCAGCTAAGCCACCCGCAATCCAGCCGGCGTGTTGCGCTTTTTCCTTTGCCAACAGCCCCGCCAAAAAACCGCCCGCCATAGGCGCGAGAAGGGCCGGTGCCAAACCGATCAATCCAACCTCGCCCGCAGAAAAACCAGGGGACACCGAGTTCATTAAAAAGACAATTGACAATGCAAAAACCAGAATTACCAATCCCCCGACCAGTCCGCCAAGAATCATTTTCCGCATCCCTGCCCTCTCCTCTCTGGGG
>LQAJ01000362.1_pt1 | contig 10555 bp, 13 predicted proteins | sample 1535811 | NCBI WGS metagenome assembly LQAJ01 (sample SAMN04331587, study PRJNA305678) | bioreactor metagenome | isolation source: bioreactor_6 inoculated with Wadden Sea sediment 2nd replicate of a... | place: Germany: Wadden Sea, Janssand Flat
GCGTTCGGAGAGAATCGCACCGGACATCTTCGGCGCGCGATCAAGCTGTCCGGCGCGATTCTCTCCGAACAGTGCCCACGCCGCGTGTGCGTTGCGGGAGTAGCTTGGGAAATCGCCCTTGCGGCGTTTCGTACATTAATTCAAACAGATTTGTTCTTTTCTTTGTCGTTTTTATCAGAGGTGCAAGCAATAACACTAAGAGGCACAAGCTTTCATTTACCCACCCCACGCGCGCTTAGCGCATACAAAAAGCTTCGGAAAGGAGAGGGGATGGGAGTCCAGAGGGAAGGGGAGAGGGAGAACCCTTCACGAAGGGTTTCCCTCTCCCTTCCCTCTGGCCGCCGGAGGCACTTCGCCTAAGCGAACTGCTTGGCCCATTTGACGATGTCGGGGGTGCTCATGGCACTGGGCTGTCGGGCGATTTCCTGTCCGTTCTTGAAGATTACGAGGGTGGGCACGGCCTGAATGTGGAAGCGTGCGGAGATGGCGGTCTCGGCAGTGGTGTCGATTTTCGCAAGCCGCATGGCGGGATAGAGTTGCTTGGCGGCTTCAGCGACTGGGGACCCATCATGAGACAGGGACCGCAACTGGGCGAGTAGAAATCGACGAGTATGGGCAGATCGCCTTTGGTGATGTGGCGGTCAAAGGTTGCGCCGACCAGTTCTGTCGGAGTCGATTCGAATACTCTTGATTTGCATTTGCCGCATGTGGCTTCGGCCTCGCGGCCTTGCTGAACACGGTTGATGGCGCGGCAGTTCGAACAGACGATGAGTCGGTTGTCAGCGGTCATGATGAATCTCCTTTGGGTGTTTCAAACCATAAGCATTTGATTGGCATGGGCAAGGTGTGGAATACCGGGATGGAACCCAACCGTGAAAGTCTGATTCTGGACGATGGCGGGTGTGATGTGTACAAGTGAATAAGTATTCAATTGTTAACTGTAGGTAGGATATTGATATGTCGAAGAAAGAGGCTCCGAAAAAGCTCATTTTCTCCTGTTCCGGCGGTTCGGACGTTGGTGAACTGGCAGATCGTACTGCGCGTCAGTTGACGCGGGACGGTGTGGGCAAGGTTTTCTGTCTTGCGTCCATGGCGGCGGGGATTGAGAAGAAGGTGCAGATGGCAAAGGACGCGGACATGGTGTTTGTCATCAATGCGTGTCCTCTGGACTGTGCGAGCAAGACCCTTGCTGCGGCGGGCATTGACTGGACCGCAAGTGTGCGCCTGACGGATGAAGGGTTTGAAAAGGGTGCGACTCCATCCACTCCTGAAAATATAGGCAGGGCCGTGGAAGTCTGCAAGGCGGTCGTGGCAGAGTAATTGTCAGGCCGTTGTGCATGAAATCGAAAAGCCCCGAAAGCATGTGCTTCCGGGGCTTTTTTATGAATAATTGGCAGAAAGAATCGCGATCAGTTCATGGCCAGAGTGCGGATGCGATGCGTCCGTTTGGGGGCGACATCTTGAAGGATGCTGTCCACATGAACCTTGACCGCCAGATTGCTGGTTCTGTTCAGGGTGCGCACCAGACGGTTCTCGATGGATATCTGCTTGTCCTTGAGTACGCGGGTGGACAGCGTGATGAGTTCCTTTTTGGCAGCCGGATCGGATTCCGCCTTTGCGATGTTCAGAATGCGGTGCTTCATGTTCAATCGGGCTTTCTGCAGGGGGAACGACTGTTTGGTTCGTACACGGCGAGCAGGCTCTCCATGGACGGTTTCTCATTGATGACAGGTTCGGTTGCCGGGGTGCGCTCGTTGGACGCTACGGACATGACAGCCGGTTTGTCTGCCTCAAGCGTGTTTGCTGCGAGCATCTGGCTGCTGGTCATCAGGGCGAACATTTCATTGGGCTGCGGTGCGCCCGTGTCAAAGGCATCCTGTACCGCGAGAAGAGAAGTGACCTTGACCGGATGTGCGGTCTGCGGGCGGAGTTCTTCCACCAGCCGGGTGACCGCCTGTGCTTCTTCGGCATTTTCGACAACGCCGACGATGACGGCCTCGCCTTGAACCACCTCGACATCCACATTGGCGGACTTGATGTGCAGCTTGGCAATGAGACCCGATTCGATGACGGTTTCGGCATGACGGTCGTTGATGGTCGGCTCGACAAGCGCCACAAGGGAGGTGGGCATCTGCTTGAGCACGCCCTTGACGGAGTTGACGCCCTTGATGCGCTGGAGTTCGTCGATGACGCTGTCTCGGTCGGCCGGGGTGGCGTATTCGCCAACGACATAGAGATCGCCGTTGAGACAGGTGGCTTCCATGTCGGTGCCGGTTTCGGCCATGATGACAGCCTGCGCCGTTATTGTGGTGATCTTGTCGGAGAGCATGTCGTCCATGTGCCGTTCGTCTGCGGCCACAAGAACGGTCTTGTGTGCAGTGCCGACGGCAGTGATGGCGAGGGATGCGGTCTGCGGTACGGCCATGGACGCGCCCGTGGTTACGATGGCCGGGATCACGGCACAGCCGCCGGAGATGCTGGCTGCGAGAATAAGAGTAATTATTACGAGAAGTTTCTTCATAGTTCCTCATTTTCCCCGATAAGGTGCCGCGATGAAGGCCTTGCGGCGCATATATCGCGGGAGAGTGCGGTCTATACAGATAGTCTCAATGAGGCAAGCCTTTTTTTGCCAAAAAGGTAAATTGATCTCTTTTTATAATGCTCTGTCTGCCCGGAAATCATGCCGTGAGGCGTCCGGCTTCCAGTTGCTTTTTCATATCCTGCCGGATGGCGGCAAGGATCTCCACAGTGCCGTCAAGATCGTCCGGGAAGGCCGCCGGTTCGAGTTCCAGAGTGACGTAGCGGTCATAGCCTATCGAGCCGAGGTGGCGCAGGAATTCGTTCAGCGGCAGGTCACCGTTTCCCGGTGTGAGGTGCTCGGTGTACCCTTTGGCGTCTGAATAGTGGATGTTGTAGAGCAGGTCTGTGGGGACCCTGCGTATGGCCTCCATGACATCGCGGCCTGATACGCCCATATGGCAGACGTCATACGTGAGGCCCACGTTCTTGTCGCGGCATTGCGCCATGAGCCGGTCCAGCGGGTCTTTGCCAAAGGGGGAGTGCTCGGCCCACGGCATGTTCTCCAGCGAGAACTGGATGCGTCCCTTGGCATCAAGGAGCAGCGGGAGGTCGCAGGCTTTTTCGAACCATCGGTTCTGGATCATGTTGGCAAGGCGTGATCCGGGCGGGTGCATGGTGATGTGATCCGCCTGAGGCAGGAAGTTGGCAAGCGCAGTGGTGGCCTTCCATGAGGCGAGATGTCCGCCCCAGTCCGCCCAGTCTCGAAACGGCGCATGCAGGCTTCGTATGGGCAATACGTCGTCGATGGCTTGCAGGCCGGATTCAGGGGTGAGTTTGGGGGAATTCATGATGAGTTCCATACCCGCAAAGCCAGCGTCCCGACCGATGCGCGCAATGAGCTTCAGGGGAAGGTGGAACAGGCTGCCTGCCGAGAGCAGGATCAAGGGGCCGCTTTGGGCCGTGGGGTCCGCACTCATGTCCTTATTAATACGGGAGTGTGCGCCGGGAGCAATGAGAATTTCGGGGAAGGGGGGATTTTGCCGGGTGAGCGGCAGGGAGCGGAGAGTATACCGAAAGCCTCGCAAGGAAGGCTGGGAGAGCTGATTCAGGTGATTCTTCCGCCTGAATCATGAAAAAGACGACCCGGATTCGTTTCGGGTCGTCAGCTATCGTCAGTCTTTAATATCTTGTAAATGCTGAGGGAAAATAAGTAGACGCTTATCGATACTTATTTGGCGGGAGATTTCTCGATAAGGTCGAGGATGACCAGACACCAGGACATGTCGCGCTTGTTGTCCTCGGTCATGGCGTCGAGGATCCATTCCTTGAGCGGTTTGATGGATGCTTTGAGTCGAGCGTGCCCGACATCGAGGATGTGGTAGGCCGCATCAAGGGCTTCGACGCAGAAGTGGTCAAATGTCTTGTCGTGTTCTTCTGCGTGGTGGGCTACCATGGCCCGCACCTTGAGCAGGCCGAAGACGATCGCTTCGACTTCGCGGTAATCGCGGCCCCATATTTCGCCGCCGGAAATCTCCGGTCGAGGCGGTATGTGCAGCTTCTTGCTTTTTTCCCTGACGGATTGCCGGAAATGATCCAGCGCGACAACACTTCCCATGATTGCTCCCTGACTCTGGTTGGGTCACTGTCTATTCGGCCCTTTTTGAAAAAGACTTAAGAGGGAGAGGAAGGTTTTTTCACGATGGATAATGCGGTCGGCCTGCGATAAGGCCTGCGGATGTTGTCGGTCGGTAAGCGCATTTCGTCAGTTGTATACTTTTATAATATAACTAGATATGAAGTCGTTAACTTCACTATTTGCAATCGGCAAGGCTCTTTTGTCTTTCTTTACTGTGCTCGCAGTGCTTCATCTTCATTGTCGAAAAGATCGGCGAGTTTGGTGATGCCGATCATCTCGAAGACGGTGCGGAAGTTGCTTGAAAGGCCTGCAAGTACCACGCGTATGCCTGCCTCGCGGTTTTCCTTGAGCAGGTCGGACAGGCCGGTGATGCCTGCGCCGTTGATGGATGCATTTTCTTCGAAGTCGATGAGTATGACGTCCTTGCCCATTCCTTTTGCTTCAGCAAAGGCTTCGGTCAAGTGAGGGATAGTGTTGCCTGTGACGTTGCCTCGCACGCCCACGACCACGGCGGCAGGACGGGCTTCCACTGTTACCTGTCCTTCTTCGTTTTTGGCGATGGCGAGGCGTTCGGTAGCGCGCTCAAGCGCGTGTTCAAGTGCTTCTCGCTGGAGAGGCTTGTTGATGAAGTCTGTCGCATCGAGGTTGAGGGCCTGTATGGCAAGGTCCATGTCGCCATGTCCAGTAATCACGATGACCTCGGCATTCGGAGACAACTGCTTGATTTCCTTGAGGACCTCAATGCCATCCATGAGGGGCATCTTGATGTCGGTAAGGATGAGGCCGGGGCGCTCCTTTTTGAACAGTTCCAGTCCGTCCCGTCCGTTTTCTGCTGTCAGTATTTCGTAGCCATATGCCGAGAGCAGCAGGGTGAACATTTTCAGCGTGGGGCGCTCGTCGTCAATGACCAGTATTTTTTCTTTTTGTTCCGTCATTTGGTGGAACCTCCTCGTGGTCCCGCAACAGGAAATTCCATGCGGAACACAGTACCTTTGTCTTTTTCACTTTGAATGTGGATTTCCCCGCCGTAGTCTTTCACAATGCCGTAGGTAATGGCAAGGCCGAGCCCCATTCCCTGTCCTGTTTCCTTGGTGGTGAAGAACGGTTCGAACACCTTGTGGAGATCGCCTTCCGCAATGCCTGCCCCCGAGTCTTCGATCTCGGCAAATACAAGCTGTTCCCCTCTTCCCGTGCGCAGGGAAATGTGGCGTATGCAGTCAGAGTCATGGGGGGAGCATTTGTCGTTGATTGCGTCCCTTGCATTGGCAACCAGATTGAACACAACTTGTTGCAGTCTGTTGGAGTGCGCTGTGATTTCCGGTATATCTTCTGATAATTCAAGCTTGAATCGTATGTTGTCGAGTTCGAATTGTCGGCGAACCATGGACAGGACCGCTTCAATTGGCTGGTTGAGGTTGACCTGTTCTTCAATGATGTCCGATTTGCGTCCAAAGGAGCGCAGGGTGTTGATGATCTCTGCTGCGCGGTCAACCTGCGTTGATATCTCCTGAACCACTTCCACGAATTGTTCTTTGGGTACTGTTTTGCCTTCTTCCTGCATCAGGCTGAGGAATTCGCTGCCCATTTTGATGGCGTTGAGCGGCTGGTTGATCTCGTGGGCCACACCCGCGCTCATTTCACCCAGGGATTTCATCTTTCCGGCCTGAATGAGCTGGGCGTCCTTTTCGATGATCTCGGTTATGTCCGCAACCGCAATGATGATGGCATGCCGTCCACGGTAGGAGATGGGGCAGGCGTGCATGTTGACGAAAAAGGGCTCGTTGCCTTTCTTGTAGTGCAGGAGCTTCGGAAAATAGATGCAACTACTGCCGCCGTCGTTGAAGAGGTTCAGACAGTCTGCATTGTGATCCGGGCCGAGATCGACAAAACTTTTCCCGATCAGTTCTTCCTTGGTGTGCTTGTACAGTTCCCGTGCCCGCGGGTTGGCATCGCGGATGGCTCCGGTCTCGCAGTCCACGACAAAGATCGGGTCCGGGCCTGAATCGAACAGGGAGCGGTATTTTCTTCGGATTCCCGCAGGCGACGGCGATAGAGCTTGATGGACCAGACCATGTTCCGGAATGAGTCACCGAGCTGCACCACTTCATCGCCTTCGTGCTTGCGGTAGAACGCACATTGGGCGCACTTGCGGTGGACCTCCCCGTCCACGTCTTCGCTGGCAGGAGTGGTGCGGGATTCGTCAAAGTGCCAGCACGGCAGATCCGTATTGGTAAAGGCCGGACACCGTGAAGTGTCCCAGTCCTCGTCCGGGCAGAGCGAGGGCGGGATATCGAAGTTGCCCCGGCTGATTTCATCCGAGACCCGTGTCAGGTCGCGAATGGGTCGCGTGATGTACCGGGTCAGCCATGAACTGAGGAAAATGGTGATAAGGACCACGGCGGAGATGAATCCGAGAAAGGCCACGCGCAATTTGCCGACCAGTGCGTCGATATGGCTCTTGTTCAGGCCGACATGGACCGTGCCGATGCGGTAGAGCCCTTCGTTGATGGCGGCGGCCACGTCGTACACGGGCTGGCCGTCCAGTGAAATCAGTTTGATGCAGTCTTGCTGGCCCGGTGGGAGCTCGTTGTCGAGCAGCCTCTCGGGTAGATTGCGGATCATGGTGTGGGCAAGTACTTTTCCGGAATGATCCTGGATAAATATGTATGAGATGAGATGCTTGCGCTGATGGATGCGGGTCTCATCGAAAATGAGTGTCAGAAGACGCGGGACGTTGTTGTCGAGAATAAAGCTGCCGCCCCGTTCGGCCACGGAATGGGCAATGGCCTTGCCGCGCATCTCCAGTTCGTGCGTGAGCGAACTGATGAGAATGTATCGGGCCAGAAGCGCGATGGCGGCGCTGATGAAGAGCACGGCCACGAGCATGGAGAAAAGCAGTTTCTCCCTGATGCCCATGAGGGCGAAACGGGCGAGGGCTTTTTCGCGGAGACTCATTGCGTGTCTCCTTTCTTTTCCTTGAGGCTTTCCCAGTCCGAGAAAGGCATGAACCGGCCATGGTCAAGGCGGGTGAAATGAACTTGTTCCAGTCCCTGCCGGTCCTGCGGCCCATAGGTGATGGACATGCCGGGGCCGAGCTTGAAGTCCCGGATGGATTCAATGGCGTCGATGAATCTTTCGCGTGTCAGGTTCGGACCGGCCTTTTTCAGTCCCTCAACGAGAATGCGGGCGTGAGGTAGCCTTCCAGCCCGACAAAGCTGGGAGTGTCATCCGGGAAATATTGTTTGAGCAGGGTTACATATTGTCCTGCGGCACTGCCTTCTTCTGTTTCTTTGGACTCGGGCTGCGGAACGACTTGCGACATGAGTACCGTGGCATTGCTGTCCGGTCCGATTCGCCGGGCCAGTTCTTCCGCGCCGACAAACGAAACGTTGTAGAAAATGGGGTCATACCCCTTGTCGTGGGAAAGTGTGATGAACCGGGCGCAGGCACCATACGTTCCGACCATGACCACGGCTTCGGCACCGGATTTCTGGATGCGGTCCAGCCCTTCTTCGACATCCAGCGTGCCCCGGGTGTATGACCCTCGGGCAACGGGTTCGATGCCGAAGTCCTTGAGGGCCAGCTCCGTGCCGATCAGTCCGTCGAATCCGTAGGCATCGTACTGATAAAAGACCGCAATGCGCCGAATGCCGAGGTCTTCCACAAGATGACGGACAGTGGCTTCGGTTTCCTGATAGTAGGAAGCCCGGATGTTGATGACATAGCGGTTGAAGGGCTGGCGCAATGCATTGGCCCCGGTGAACATGCCGATGAGCGGGATGTGCGCTTCCTCCACCAGAGGCAGCACTTTGACCGTGGTCGGGGTGCCCACATAGCAGAACAGGGCAAACACTTCGTTGTCTATGATGAAGCGCTGGGTGTTGGCGAGGCAGTGCGGCGGATCGTAAAAATCGTCTTTGGCATCTACGTGTATTTTTCGTCCGAATATGCCGCCGAGGTCGTTGATGTGGCGCAGGTAGGCTTCGGCACCGCGCAGGGTCTGGGTGCCCAGATAGCCTGCATGTCCGGTGAGCGCCAATGATGAGCCGAGCCGGATTTCCGTGTCGGATACACCGGGCGCACTCCAACGGTTTCCATGGATGTTATCCGAAGAATTGCAGGCGGTCAGGGTCAGAATCAGGCCCAATATGGTCAGCAGCCGGAAAACGATGTGCACAGCAGGCTCCAAAGTTTCAGTATTTCCCTGAATAGGATAACACTTGTTTTTCGTACTGCCTGTGTCCTGAAAAACAAGGTGGTTTGTTTTCCCCACGGTTGTGCCCCGGAAAAGGACATGCGGACGGCTGTTTCATTCCGTGGTCTCAAGTACTAGCCAAAACGCGGAGTTATGGATATATGGAATTGAAAACTTATGAATGCACACGCTTCAGCGCGGAGACTACACAGGAGGGATACACATGCTGGTGAGTAACTGGATGAGCAAGGAAGTAGTGACCATCACGGCGGACAGGTCCATGATGAAGGCCTCGAAGGTCATGAAGGACAAGGGTATCAGCCGTGTGCCCGTGGTTGATGGCGAAGGCCGCATCATCGGAATCATTTCCGACCGTGACATCAAGGATGCCTCGCCATCCAAGGCGACCACGCTTGACATGCATGAGCTGTATTATCTGCTGTCCGAAATCAAGATCAAGGATATCATGACCAAGAAGGTCACGACCATCCGGGAAGATGAAACCGTTGAGAAAGCTGCGGTTCTCATGCTGGAAGGCAACTTCGGCGGTCTGCCGGTAGTAGATGAAGAAAAACGCCCCGTCGGTATTCTTACTGATACGGACGTGTTCAAGGTGCTGGTGGACATCACCGGCGTCAACGAGGGTGGCACACAGGTCTGCCTGCAGATATCCAATGCCCCCGGCTCCCTGCTGCCTGTGCTCGATTTCCTGCGGGACAACAACGCACGCATCATGTCCATCCTGACTCGCAACGTGCCCGAGACCGTGGATATGAAGGACGTTTATATTCGCATCCGCGACATGGAAAAGCCCGACTTCAAGCGCCTTCAGGCTGGTCTGGCAGAGAAATTCCAGGTTCAGTTCTGGGTTGTGGACCCGGTTCACCGCGTGGTCTAGCTTTTAGTTTGATATGAATGAAGAGTCCCGGAAGCCTGTGCTTTCGGGACTCTTTTTTTGATGCGGTAGTGGTGGCTACTGTGCGGCCTTTTCCACTTCTTCCAGCAGCAGGCCGAGGTCGGGCCGCTTTGTTTATGTCGTGGACGTCGATGTAACGGATGATGCCTTCTTATCGATGATGAAAAGGGCGCGTTCCGCCATGCCGTCGGTGCGGAGGACGCCGAAGGAGTCGGCGACCGCGCCATGTGGCCAGAAATCCGAGAGCACCGGGAAGGTGATGGTGTTCATTGCCTCGGACCATGCGCTGGGACGGGATGTTGTCCACTGAGATGCCGATGATGACGGCGTCGTGAACCGTGAACATCTCCTGCGCAATGTTGTATCCGGGCCATTGGTCCGAGCAGACCGGAGTCCATGCGGCGGGTACAAAGGAAAGGACAACGGACTTTTTGCCTCGATAGTCGCTCAGGCGCACCGTGCCGCCCTGAACCGCGGGCAGTTCAAAGTCTGGAGCCGTGTCGCCCACTCCGACCTTGAGCGTGGAGTCCGTGGGCTTGAGTTTCCCGGCGTCGTAGGTCTCCACCTTTCCGGCAAAAGCCGTTGAGACAAGCAGGGTGAGCGCAAGTGTGGTCAGAATGGATAATCGCATGAAGGTCTCTCCGTTATTTCAGCCCTGTGGCCTGTTTGATGGCTTGCAGCAGGACGTCCTTGTCCTTGGCTTCCCCTTCCTTGAAAAAGAGTGTCTCAAGGGTTGAGCCGGTTTTCCGGACGACATAGAACGAAGGCGTGCCGATCTCGTCAAGCGCTCCGTGGATGACGTAGTCCGCATCTTCGAAGAGCGGAAATTGAACGCCGTATTTCTTTTGGTAGAACGCGGTTTCAAATCCGGTGTTGCCTGTGGCAAGTCCGATGAACTTGATTGATTTGCTGGTATCAATTTTTGATACTATTTCAAACAGTTCGTTTATTTTTGGCGCATCCCGCTGGCAGATGGGGCAATACATGCTGAAGGCTTCGACGAACAGGTAGTCCGCCTTGATGTCCGATACCTTGAACGTATCGGTCGTCACGCCGAGATATTCCTTCTGTTCGGCAGTCAGTTGGCCTTTGAGTTCGACATCCGGGAACGGTGTGCCGGCAAATGCTGCGGAGGTCAGAGTGAACAGGGCGCAGATTATCAATATAATGGTTGCTGTCCGTTGCATGGCGTCTCCTTGAAAAGACCCGTCAGTCGGGGCTTAGATATTCGTTTTTATCAACATAGAAAATGCATAAGGATAACTTTCTCATATTCGGTCAAATCCGT
>LQAJ01000363.1_pt1 | contig 10548 bp, 8 predicted proteins | sample 1535811 | NCBI WGS metagenome assembly LQAJ01 (sample SAMN04331587, study PRJNA305678) | bioreactor metagenome | isolation source: bioreactor_6 inoculated with Wadden Sea sediment 2nd replicate of a... | place: Germany: Wadden Sea, Janssand Flat
AAGCCTACCATAGTACAGAGACCTAACTGATTGCAACTGTTATTTTCTGATGTTTTAACGATAGGTTGCATCTGATACAGGAATCTTCACCAGCGCTAATGCCTTTCTGTGTAGGTGGTAGACGTAGTCCTGGCTGTATCCCAATTGCACCGCAATCTCTTCCCAGCTCATGAAGGTGAGATATCGCATCTCGAGAATGGTTTCACACTCCATGCTGTTGATCCTCCGAATGGCGTGGGCAATAGCTGTTTTCAGTTCAATCAGATGAGTTATGCCCTGTGCGATCTCTGTCTCAAGATCTATGATCCGCACCACCGCTTCTTCTAATGCAGAGCGGTGAGCCTTCGATGATTTGGGCATGTCAGAGATATGGGGGATGACATACACCGAATGGTCTTTTACCCAGTCGAGCTGCTTCTCTTTGGCTTTGATGCGCTTATCGAGATATAAGGCCTGGGATAGATACGCTTTTGTTGTCATCAGATCATCTCCTGTACGGGTATTCGGGTGAACTCAGGGTTAATCTCACAGAGAGACTCAAACCACCAGCTTGAAAAGAACTCTTCGATCTCTCGCTTCGTGCATTGCGCATGGTGGTAGTCAGGATTGACCTGAAGCTGCGATACAGCCTTACGCCAGTCATGTAGGGCACGGTCTATGATTGCTGCTGCGAACACTCGCATGGTCTTCTCTGTCAATGCTCACCTCCTGTAAGCTCTGCTTTCACCGCCTCTATCAATCCATCCTGAGCCAGGGCTTTCCCCGATACCACCTTCATGATCCTCTCATCGATAGTCCTCTGTGTGATAAGATGTTGGACTACCACGGTCTCAGACCGCTGGCCTTGACGCCAGAGCCTTGCCACTGTCTGCTGGTAGAGCTCTAGACTCCAGGTGAGAGAGAACCACACTAGAAGATTTCCTCCATGCTGGAGATTGAGTCCGTGACCAGCCGATGCCGGATGGATGAGTCCTACCCGGATATTCCCGGCATTCCATTCGGTGATGCTTTTACTGGAATCAAGGAGAGAGTAGGGGATCTTCAACCTGTCTAACCGCTCTGAGATCCTCTGCAGATCATGCTTGAACCAGTATGCCACAAGGAGACTATGCCCATTGGCTGACTCGATGAGATCCTCTACGGCATCAAGCTTTCGATCATGGAAGGCGATGGTGCTATCGTCATCGGTGTAGATAGCTCCATTGGCTGCCTGCAGGAGCTTCCCTGACAGGCTCGCAGCATTGGCTGCGGTTATCTGCTCACCCTTGAGCTTCACTACAAGATCCTTCTTCAAGCTTAGGTATTTCGATCTTTCAGCAGGATACATGTGAACTGGATATTCTGCATGTATTAGCTCAGGCATCTGCAGGTGGTCAGTAGCTTTCATCGAGATTGTGATATCGCTAATTGCCTCGTAGATTTTCTCTTCTGCTCCTGGTGCGGGTTTATAGCTGTAGATGATCTGGCCATTACGCTTATCAGGGAGAAAGTAGGCAGTGCGGTATGCAGTGATGAACTTGCCAAGGCGTGCTCCCATATCGAGGAGTTTGAACTGAGCGAAGAGATCCATCAGACCATTGCTGGCAGGAGTTCCTGTAAGTCCTACGATACGCTTCACCACGGGGCGCTTCTTCACTAAGGCTTTGAAGCGTTTTGCCTGGTGATTTTTGAATGACGAGAGTTCATCAATGACTACCATGTCGTAATCGAAGGGTAGGGTGGACTTCTCAATGAGCCACTGCACGTTCTCACGGTTGATGATGTAGAGATCTGCCTTTCGTCTCAAAGCTGCATGGCGTTCTGCTAAAGATCCCACTACCACTGATGTAATCAGGAGATCTAGATGATCCCACTTGGTGATCTCAGCAGGCCAGGTATCACGAGCTACCCTAAGAGGAGCAATGATTAAGACCTTTCGGATTTTGAATGCATCGAAGAGGAGATTAAACACTGCGGTTAGGGTGATAACAGTCTTGCCTAAGCCCATTTGCAGCAAGACTGCTGCAATGTCATGCTCTTCAATGAACTGCGTTGCATACTGCTGATAATCATGCGGTGAGTATGTCATCAAGCATTTCTCCTATGTGTTCAGTCGAATCCAGTACGAAGACCTTAAATCCAAGATCTCGCAACATCTCATGTCGGGCTATCTGTAAAGGGCGAGGCTTCTTGCCTGGAGCCTTCACTTCCACAAAGGCAATCCTCCCCAAAGGAAGAAGGATCAGCCGGTCTGGCATCCCATCAAAGCCTGGACTCACCAGTTTGACAGCCCGACCCCCCAACGCTTTAACAGCCTTAATAAGCTGCTGTTCTAGTGTTTTCTCACTCATCTTTTCCTCTTGTGGACAAGCTGGACAGATCTGACCAAGTTTTTCTATACGTGCGCGTAGGTGTGTATACGTGCTCTTTTTACCTATATTATTGAATGCTCTACATAGAGTTTCTTGTCCTGTTGTCCCTACGTTGAAGTAGCTCGTTTTCAAACAAGGAATTGCTGGGCTGGACAAGCATGGGACAACCCTATATTGATACTGTCCACTACTCATGGCCTGTCCACCTGTAGCCTCTCTGTCGTCCGTAAATGGGGAAGCTTGTCCGCGTGGATTTTCCCACTGGTCCATCTTTTGCATGATGGCTGACATCTCATAGGAATCAGATTTTTTCATGATAGCGGGGTCCTTCCCAAAGCACTCAGCCCATATCTCTATGTTGCAGACACATGTACGCCTGACAGTCCCTCCGTTATTGAACCCTGAGAGATAATCTCGTCGCTGTCCGAGCTCCATCTGATCCCAATTATCGGGAAGTAAGGTATCCAGGTATTCCTTGACCAATCCTTCTCTTTCATCTGATTCCATCGCATCATCTTGTTGTTCGGAAGCTATATGTACCTCTTCTCCTTCGAGATAGAGATTCTCCCCGAGTTGATAGAGAAAGAGTGCCTCAGCCCAAATCTGCTCTACATCATCGCCTCTCATCTGCCAGGGTTTTCGAGATGAGTTGCCTGACACCTTTACGGGCCAGAACCTCCTGTTCCCCGTGATATCTCGCAAGAAGCCCATTTCAGCATTGGTGGTTCCTACCACAATGCTTTGCCTGAGGTGACTTTCGACATTCACCCCGTAGCTTGCCCGGTATTTATCATCAGTACGGCTGATGAAACTTTTTACTGATTCGATATCGGCTTTGCGCATGCCAGCAAGTTCCCCGAGTTCCAAGATCCAATAGCCCTGGAGTTTCTCAGGACCACTTTTGTCCCTCATATCGGTGAGCGTCAGGCTATCGGAGAACCACTTTCCTCCCAGTTTTGCGAAGAAGGTTGACTTCCCGATTCCTTGAGGTCCTACGATAATAGGTACCTGGTCGAATTTAATTCCAGGCTCATGTACCCGGGCTACTGCAGCCACAAGCGTTTTTCGTGATACGGCTCGAATATAGGGGTTATCATCAGCACCAAAGTAATCGATCAGTAACGTTTCAACGCGTTCATGACCATCCCAGAGGGGAAGGTGGGTAAAGTAATCTCGTACTGGGTGAAATGCGCGTTCAGCAGCAACTGCTAACACCGCATCCTTAGTTTTGGTTGGCGAATAGAGCTTGTAGTGTTTGGAAAGATATACCTTTAAGGCAGCATTATCAGAGTCACTCCATCCTGATTTCACCTGAGCCCATGGCAACTCTCCTCTGCAGTCTATGCCATCACGATGACAGTTGAATGCAATCGTCCCGAGAGCAGCATCATGTTGCATGATCAAGACGAGATTATCGAGAGTATCTTTCACGCTCCCCCTCTTATCAAGCTCCAGGGCCGTTTGCCAGTCCTCATCATCGGAGAAATCCTGCTCAGCAAGCTCCATACGTTCTTGGGCTAGCAAGGCTTTAACGTTCTCATCTTGTAAAGCAAGTTTCGTCATTTCTGTGAATGATGGTTTTTGCCTTAGGGAGCGATCTGCTTCACCGTCATCACCAAACCGGTGGATCCTCACCAGATCAAAGGCATTCAGCAGCTTCCCAGATGCTGGATCACTGGCATGGTGGGAGAATGCATATTTGTCATCGTAGAGACTACTCCTGCACTGGATTCAGCTGCAAGATAATCATATCTGCCCTCGACTAATGAGGGAGCATACATATCTGAAAGATACGTACTGATGACCTTATCAATAGGATGATATGCTCTACAGAACGCTCCTATGATACCCTCCTTTGACAGAGGATCCTTTTGCTGGTTCATACTGGTTGTAATAACCTCAGACTGCCTGGAGCTTGTTGGCCATTGAGTAACATCCCTCCAATCCTGGTATTTCTCAAGATAGGTATCAGGGTTTATAAGGGTACCAAGATGATCGGTAAAAAAGAAATCTGCATTAGAGGGGCAGCTGGACCAATACATCATTCTATTTGCCTGATAGGTAGAATCATCGAAGTAATCCATACCAATCTCTTTTGCGATCAGTCGCATGAGGGCCGGATACTCATCCTCCTGCACCTTTCTAGAAAACGGGAACACGATTCGGTATCGCTGATTCTCAGGGGTATGGCTATGGGTTGAGTATATGAAGTACGTGTGATCTGATAGCTAGAGGCCACAATCTTGGTGAAATCCTCCCCCTTAGGGATATGATCAGCATCGAGTGTTCCGAGCGTTCGACAGGTGATATGTCCGTTCTTTCGGATCCCATCTTTAAGCCAGCCCCCAACAAACCCTCCTTGATCTTTCGCCGCATCACGACGTGCTTTTGAGAGTTTAGGGTACTCATCTACGGTCTCTGTGGTCCGAATGGGATTGCTATTTCGTGTCTTGATATCCTCCCATGACATCTCTAGATTCTTGTATTTCTTATCTGTCTTGCGGTTGCAAACTGCTATTTTGATTTCAGGATTCATAGCCGAACTCCAATGCTCTTCATGCTGATACCCACACGTATCTGATGTGATGGCATGACTTGGCCGTCTTTACCGGTATTGTATTGATTCATATAGAGCCTCCTATGTAATACCGAAAAACCGTACCCCTAGGGGTTAAAGAAAATTTGATAAATAGTGACGCTTGCTCTATAATAGGTAGACACTCTTAATAATAGTGGTGATTAAAGCAGAAAGATGAGATGATCAAGCCCCTGAACACCTATGTTGGTGAACGGATTGATTAAGGTAACCGGTTTTATGGGGTTCTTATCGAAGATGGCGATGCAACTGATTAATTATCCGATGTATATAAGTACTTTTAATTGTGAATGAAATCTAGCACAAATATAAGAAATTGGAGAAATATGCCTTATGGTAGATGAATTATTTTCAGATAACTTATCTGATTTACCAACTTTTTATGATAATTTTAGGCTCATTATAAAAACAACATTCGAATTAAGTGAATTAGGAAAGCAAGAACCAGAAAATGTGTTAAAGTTCTCTGAATTTGTACATGAATACTGTCATTATCTACAACATCTTACTACTCAGTTTGGGATGTATAATCTATTAGAGTGGTTGTTCCTCCAATATCAAATAATATTAGATGCAAAAAAAAACTCATGAACTAGACTATACACAATACTTTTCAAAATATAGACAAATAGCAAAAAGGTACTATTATTCAAAAGGCTTAAGAGAATTTCCAAAATTACAAAATAGATCTGGATATCACTTAAGAATGATCACTAACCAAGAAGATGGACAAAGTATTCCTGAAGCTTTTCTGTATTTAGATGTTGGGAATCCCGAAAATGATAAATTCTACCATTTATCACCCATTGTATTAAGAGAGAATATGGCAACCATGATTCAATTAATGAGCAGAGAAGTAGGCGATGAAGGTGTTTTAGAAGTACTAAGAGATTATAATTGTAAATACTATATAGTTTATAAATATTTTTATGAAAAGTATAAGGGTGTAGGAATTGATAGTTTTAAAGAATTTACTTTTCTTTTTTGTGAACTAGCCCTTAGGAGTTTTCTTCCAGCAGCTTTTGCTGCTATCCTTTTACAAGACATTGATGCTCGTATCTCAGAATACACAAACACAAAAGACTTTTTCCATAGAATCTTAAGTGAGAATTATGCCCTTATAGAAGCTAATAATGTCTCAATAGTCAAAACTTCTAAAACCCTTAAAAAGATAGTAGATTCCAACTCATCTTGGAATGTGTATTTTGACAGATCGAGCATATACTTAGAAATGCTATTGAAGTCAATACGATTACTTGAAGTTAATCCAACAATATTAAGATATCCTGTTAGTAATAGATGGATAGAATATTTCGCAAATACATATTATTCCCCTTTAATTTATCAGCCAGAGAAGCATTTATCTATTTTAAGAGATATTAATAATTTCAAAGATTGTATAACGTTGATGTTTGGTGTAGGAGTTGTTCTTGAAATGTTAATAAAGGACAAAGACATACACACTTGTCCATTTTTATACGAGATTGATATTTGTGATTGTGATAAAACAAGTTGTTATGCGATATGTGAGAATGAAGCGTTAAGTATTGAAGAATTCCCAGAAGGCGGATGTATCCTATATAATAGTTTACTAAGCATAGGTGCGATAAGAAACTAGGACTAATTGTATTATGAAAAATTTTAACCGAAATTGAAGAAGCAGAATTGTATTTCATCTCAAAATCAAATGCTGTATTAGTTATTGATAATACCCCAATCTATTCTGAGTGCACATTGTCTTCAAAAACGGCCAGTTAGGTGTTGTAAACCGGTCACTGGGCGTATAAAAATGGCTAGAGGATTCACCTATAATAAGGAAATCACAGAAGTGTTATATCACATTCAAAGAGGTCGAGAAGTACTCGATTACATCCATATTCTACGACTACGCCATGGCAAGAACCTGAGCGGAAGGAGAAGTGCGCAGAAACGGGGCCAAATATAGGAAAATACTGCTTACCATGGAATGGAAAAAACTCCTTACTTCGCAAAAGAAAAATATCATTACTTTAAAGGAGAAAGAACAGATTACCATGTTTGTGTAAATATTCCTTACCCCACCTGTGAAAAAACTGCTTGACATCTACACCACCTGCGTCTGACGGCAACACCATACCAATTGACCGGTGTAAAACAGGCCAGTTGACGGCGTAGTCCAGGCCACCCTAAAATCTATGGTTTCTCAGGATACTTTTTTCTCCTATCTCCACCTTTAATCTTGAATGTAAATGCTGAAGCGGTGAATCTACCGGTGATCGATTGTCCTGGAGCTTTGTTCCCAATCATCGTAGAGCGGTGTTCATCATGAAGTTGAGAACAGAGTATGGTCGATGATATTGCATACCTGAGTTCTATCAATTCCAATAAGATGGTTGCGGATCCCTTATTTGGTGGCTTAGATCACCATTCTTCGATAAGCAGTACCGGAAACTTACTGTAATACGAAAGTTTATTCTCATATTTCAAGGTATCCTACTTCCTGAGATATAATACTCTCGTAACAATTGTCGACAGGAGAAACATAAGACAGGTATCCCTGCATATTTCTACTAACAGAATCTTTTTCTAGAAGATTATTCAGGTTCCAGAAGCTCCATTGATACAGATGCTGCATCGAACCACAAGATCCTTCCCAGACGCTATAAGTGAGTGAGATTTATGTATGAGTATGGTATGATAAAGTCCGTCAGCTGGCCTGACGAACTCCGTTCGAGTGGCCTGGTCACGCCGTTAGACTCACACCTATCCACTTGCAGAAACCCCCACCAATAAGCTCTAAAATGATCCGGTAAGTCAGTATGATTTCTGCTGGCCGGTATTCAACACCGAGTGGCCGCTTTTCAGCTCCTCCATGACCTTTTTATCACGCTATATGCAAACCCTGAGCAATTACGAATTTTTTCAAAATAGAGCGATGTTTATTCAGTATTCTGATTGAACTATGAATTCCCAAAAACCGGAATTTTCAATTTCAATAGATTCTCCATGAACTGGATGGGACCGATTGAGAGTAAAAGAGAGGTTTGTTTCTCCTCCGGAATAGCCAGAAATCTCGATATCATAGCGACGACCATCATCCATATGGCATAGATAAATATCACCATCGAGTTGTTTTGTAATAATTCCCTTTTCTTTCATTTTAATCCTCCTATGACCGAATCAGGTCTATCATCTTGATGAATTAGATGTTTTAGTAACAATTTTCTCAATGAACAGAGTTGTCCCTTCTATATCAAAACAATGCTGAGCATATCCTTCATTCAATAAATCATCAGGTAAAAACTTATCAAACTTCTCTAAAACTTTTTCAGGAACATTTTCTGCCAAACTCATCCCACTAGGCATTCCAATTTCTAATAGTTTTCCAAAAAAATATTCCACTTCAGAGACGGTCGTATTTGAAATTTCAATGATTCCAGCAAAAAAATCAGCTTGAAATTCATTATCAATGAGAATTGAAAAGAGGGTATTAACTACTTTATCCCCCAGCCAAGGAATAACATACGTTTTATCATTGAAGTGAATAATTGATTTCTCCTTGAGATCATGGTGATTAAATATTTTCAATCCCTCAAAGAATAACTGCTTTGCAGTATCATCTATAAAATCAATATGATTAGTACCCACTTGTATTCGATAATCAGCTTGAGCATAAATTCGATACATCTCTTGTCGGACAACATCATGAATAGTTATACCAGCACCACCAAATTTTGGAGGTAATCCACCCTTTGTAGATTCAACTCGGATCACTTTCTTCTCAATATCAATTTCTTGAACCCTCCATCGACAGCCTCCAAAGATAATATGCTGTCCAGGTAATAGCAGTGAATCAACTGGAATTGTCCCAAGAGTCTTTGTCTGTGTGACTATTCTGTATTCTTCAGGAGTAAGAAACACCGAGTAAAAGGAGTAATGGTTTATAAGCTTCTCACCCTCAATATCTATTATGAGTTCACCAGAGGGTAACTGTGTTATAAGATTTGTCATCCCCATATGCCGAAGTAATGATTTAAATTGGCTAATTGAGATTTTTTGGAAAGGACCTTCTTTACATAATAACGTAAATAATTGATCAGCTCTTACACCTCCCCATTGGGCTATAACTGATAGAATCTGATGAAAAAGTGTTGAGAGGTGTAATTGTTCGGTATCAGCTGGTTCAAACCATTTATTGGAAATTAATAAACGTATCATAGCTAGTGACTGTAATAGCTCAATTCGAAGACAGTCATTAAGCGAAGATTTATTAGTTAGTTTATTCTCAGAAATCAGCATTCGTAAGATTGCAGGTTGATCCCTACGCCCTGACCTTCCTACTCTTTGCCGTAAACTTGAAACAGCATGTGGGGCTGTTACTTGAATCACAGATTCTACTTTCCCTATATCAATTCCCAGTTCAAGAGTCATAGTACATACAGCAGTTGTAGGCAGCCTGCTTTCTTGCAGTCTAGATTCGAGATCTTCACGTATGGATTTAGCTAAAGAACCATGATGAGGAAAGAATTCATTAGGTACTACATTCTCCTCACATAGATCTTTCAATGAAGCTGCAAGATACTCTGTTCTTTTTCGACTATTTGCAAAAACAAGATTGGATCTTCCTCTACAGAATCTATATATCTCTGAGCAGACAGTAGTTTTTTCAGATAGATTTTCCTGATCCTGTTCCATACTATCTACATATCCCTTTACCTGGAGATTTATGGTGGAGACACTTTTGGTGTTTGTAATAATGACACAAGGAAGACTTTTGCTAGGACGTAAAGAATTTGGGACTTCTTCAAGATTACCTAACGTAGCACTCAAAGCTATTCTAGGTATTGGAGAATCATACCTACCAAGAATATGCTCGATCCTATTCATTTGGGATAGAAGTTGGTGCCCCCTCTCTCTACCAATAAATGCATGGAATTCATCTACTAGAATATATCTCAGATTCCTAAATGCCCTATGAACCCATTCAGGATTATTGATTAATAGAGATTCAAGTGATTCCGGGGTAATCAATAATATGCCGGAAGGATACTTCCTGGCTCGTTTCTTCTTTGAGTGAGAAATATCACCATGCCATGGAGTCAGTTCAATTTGAGCTTCTTCACAAAGGCTCAATAATCGGCGATATTGGTCATTAATGAGAGCTTTTAATGGACTAATACATAAAATACCAAATCCTTCTTCAATGTCCTTTATTGAAGTACAAGCAGGTAAGAAGAAGGCTTCTGTTTTTCCAGCTGCAGTGGAAGCACTGATGAGGACATCACAATCCCCTGCTAAAATGGGTGTTATTGCTTGCTTCTGTATATCCCGTAAGTCAGCCCACCCTTGAGAATATATCCATTTCTGGACATTTTTATCGAGTTTCTCATAAGGATTGATCATAATCTGAAACTAGCCATCTCATTTGAAGTTTCTTCATTAATATCCATACTATCTGAAGCTACTCCACTACATGAGTTTTGCATAGTTTTGTACTAGAAATGTATAAATATATACCATTAGATGATTAAAGTATTTACACCACCTCCATTTATAGTACAATTGTACTATAAATGGAGGTGGAATATGCCAAGACCTGCACGAAATGATGATAAGGTCCAT
>LQAJ01000364.1_pt1 | contig 10523 bp, 16 predicted proteins | sample 1535811 | NCBI WGS metagenome assembly LQAJ01 (sample SAMN04331587, study PRJNA305678) | bioreactor metagenome | isolation source: bioreactor_6 inoculated with Wadden Sea sediment 2nd replicate of a... | place: Germany: Wadden Sea, Janssand Flat
TTGGCGGAAGCGTACAGGAGTCGAACCTGCCCACGACATCACTGCCGTACATTGGTTTTGAAGACCAAGCGCCACACCGGTGACGAGACGCTTCCGTGGTGGAAGTACCCTTAGCAATTGGGGGGGGAAGCTGCAACCATTATGATTTTGGGCAGAGTTTGGCCCCTTGCCGGCTCTTGTTTTCAGCTTCCTGTGATTTGAGGCCGAGAGGTAGAGAGCGGGGAGTTTCCTGTCTGTACTTTGCGTTGGGAGTTGCGTATTATCAGACGAATATTGAAACAAGTCGCCGGGGGATCCCGGTTCTTTGCCTTTGTGGCTTGCAACCACACAGTATGGGAGTCAGAGATGAAAAGAATGAGCATGTTGTCGGCCTTCGCGGTCGCTATTGTTGCCCTGATTGCATTTTCCGGAGTCGGTGGAGCCTCGAATATGGGGAATCTGGTGAACAAGGCCTGTTCGCCGTGTCATTCCACAAAACGAATTTGCCTGAATGTCGGCGTCAAGAGCGAAAAGGCCTGGGTGGCAACCGTACAGCGCATGGTTGACGCAGGTGCTCCGCTTGGGGCGGACATGGTGGCTCCGGTCGCATCCTATCTTGCCGGAATGGCTCCGGGAAGCGGGCCTGTTTGCGATTAGATGCTGCAAAGGCAGTTTGACTGTCTGTCGACGTCTTTTTTCTTTCGTATGCGTAATCTTTGCGGCTTCATAGTTTTTGCCGCCATTCTTGCGACTGGTGTCTGTCATGCCCAGACTGCGGATTATCATCTGGGTGTGGGGGCGCGTGTCAGTCCTGCATCCCCTCCTGAAGTTATTGATATGGCATGGGCGTCGGGGGAATCTTACGGTCCTGCCATCGGGAAGAGGGTTCAGGTGTTCGTGCTCGCAGGTCTGTTCGGCAGGCAGGGGCAGGGCGAAAGTCGTGAGTTGCCCGAGGCTGAACGTCTCGGGAATGCGCGAATACTCATGTTTGAAGATGGGCGCTGGCAGCCGCTCCGGCCTGTGGGGATTCATTACGGTCTTGAGATTCCGTTCGCGATGCGGATGGCTCAGTTGAATGAAGGGGAAACCATAGGCGTGGTCGTTGCCGAGGGCGCGGATGGTGATTACCTCTCAAAAGCAACAGAAGCCATGAGGGCGGTGTCGTGCGAGCTTGTGGCCTGCGTTCGGTTGAACCGCAAGGCGGATGTTGTCTCTCCCGATTTTTCGAAGAGATGTGAAATAGACGCGTCGGCCTTCTTAAGGTTGAGAAAGGCACGGTCTGGGGTGTGAAAGTCATGGCCGACAAGGGGCTATTTCTTGCGGATTATGTTTGGAATCAATTGCAGAAAAACAAGGATAGATAAATGGCACTGACATATGTATCGGCGACCGTGATCGCCAAGGATGGCAAAGAGGAAGAACTGGAAAAGGCGCTTTCCGCCGTGATTGCCGATGTGCGCGCCGAAGATGGGTGCATTCGATATGACCTGCACCGTTCCGATTATGGCAACGTCTTTCTCTTTTATGAAATATGGGAGAGCGAGGCCCACCTTGCCGCGCATGGCAAAACCGCGCACATCAACGCCATGCAGGCCGCAACCGCCGATCTTGTGGCAGCGCCCTCCGAGGTCAATATTTGGCGGGCTGTGGACGTGAAATAGTCCTTCTCGTCATAGTGCAATAGAAAGCCCCGAAAGTTTATGCTTCCGGGGCTTTTTTTGTAATCATTTTGCCGCAGGCAAGAGCGGCATCCCACGCTGATTTATTTAATCTTCAAGAAGATAATCAATCGTCGTCACGACGCGCACCCGCTTGACTTCCGGGGTGAAGCGGTCTCGATCCTGAAGGCTGAAATACCCCTGTGTCGCTCTGCGGATGGCTCCGACATGCGAGCCGGAATCCTCGGCGAACTGCTTGGCCGCGCTTCGTGCGTTGCGGGTGGCTTCGGCGATCATTTCCGGCTTGATTTCGTTGAGTCCGGTGAAGGCAAAGGTCGGGCGGAATTCGTAGTTCTGGACCAGCATGACCCCGCGGGAGACGAGGTCTCCGGCCTTGGACATGGCTTTTTTCACAGTGGCGATGTCGCCGGAGCGAACTGTGAGCACGGCCTGTGCCCGGTACCGCTGGAGCGGTCTCTGGTTGGGGTTCATGGATTGCATGTCGTCGATTCGCGGCGCGGTGTCCATGACTTCGGCGTCGCCGAGGCCCTGCTCTTTGAGGAAGGCCATGATTTCGGTTCGGGATTTCCGGATGGCCGTGTCCACTTCGGGAAGCGTGTTGGCCGCGGCGCTGAAACTGATGGGCCACATGGCCAGGTTGGCCGGGACTTCGCGTTCGGCCAATCCCTTGACGGTTACGTATCGGTCCATGGCCTTGAAATTGACGAGAGCGTTGCCGAGCACGAAGCAGCCTGCGACGATGCCAGCGGCAATGAATAAGCCGAGAAAGAAATTATGTGCGCCGTTTTTGTTGTCCATGGGTATTCCTGCCAGTGTTGTATGTGAGTTCTGCGAAACAAGCCTACGCCATGGTCTTAGCCATGGTCAATGGAGCGGGTATAGTATCTGATGTTCCAAATGTCACCAATGAGGGATTAATTCTTTACTGTAAGGGAACATGCCGGGTATATTCTTTTTTATTCTTGGAAGTTGTTGGTGGCTGTTGGCCTGTAATTCAGATGAAGGGGGTAGATAATGTCTGAGATTGAAGTGACTGAAGCGGCGCCCAAGAGTCGTTATAGTATGAAAGGTGATAGGATTGTTAGGTGTGAGTTTTACAAGAATACGGAAGAGCTTTTTTTCTTGGGGGAAAGTGGTAACAAGTATAGATGCCCCATACCCGGACGGTTTTCAGCCAATGTCCATAAACAGGTCAAGGAATGGTTTAAGGATGAAGAGTTCACGCGCGTGCAGGATGTGTGGAAAATAGAGGTGTCCCCTTGGGAGGGGGAGTGAAGTCCGGCTGAGAGGACGGCTAAAGTCGGAATAGGATCAAACAAAAAGAGGCAATCGAAATTTTCGATTGCCTCTATTCTATGCATGGCGTCCCCAAGGGGATTTGAACCCCTGTTAACGGCGTGAAAGGCCGCCGTCCTGGACCAGACTAGACGATGGGGACGATGATGCGACAGGCTTTTCGGCAGGTTGTCTGGAACCTCTTGGTGCCGGTTTGCCCCGTCTGGAGAAGCGTGTTTTACACATTTTTCTGGACGGGGCAAGTCTTTTTTCGGGGGGGATGTCATTTTTTCTACTTTCCCTGTCGGAATTGAAAAGCTTCGGTGTGAAGGATTGTTACTTCCGGGGAGAAAAAAACGCGACAATTTTGCACCTCTTTCGAAAGATGGTTTTGTCAAGTTTATGTGTGAAAAAAACGAAGCAGTATTTGATGCTAAAACTTATTAGGATATCTAAAAAATAACTTTTTTTGACATGGCGACAATATTGTCGTATGCTGCAATCAATCGAATTTATTTGGTTAACCCTCAATGTTGATTTTAAAATGATGCATTGAGTGTTGGTTTTGGTGCAGTGGATAATGATTTGTTGCATCGTTATTTCGATATAACACTGTTTTTTGTAGTCATTAACTACTGTACAATTCAAAAATTAGCATGTCTGGCATTTTTACAATAATTATTATGCATTTGCCCACAGAGTGGCATATTCGATCTAAAAATTCACCTGTTCACGGTGTTCCACGGATAACTATCCCCTGCGGTCTGCGTGACCGTGTTCCCGTACCCTAGCTCTGCCTTCTTTCATAATTGTGTAGGTGACCTCTTCGTCCAGGATGAAGGGGGTCTGTTGTCACATATATCGGAGAGATCATGGGAACTATCCGCGTCGAGAATTTGTATAAAATATTTGGAAATAAACCCCAAAAAGCTTTGGGAATGCTCAAGTCGGGCCACGACAAGAAGTCCGTTCTTGAGGAAACCGGGATGACCGTTGGTGTGAACGATGCGTCTTTCACCATCGAGACCGGCGAGATTTTTGTTATTATGGGATTGTCCGGGTCCGGCAAGTCTACCATTGTCCGCATGCTCAACCGCCTCATCGAGCCGACGTCAGGTCGAGTCCTTGTGGACGGGCAGGACATCACGGCCATGAATAATGAAGAATTATTCACATTCCGGCTTCATAACATGAGTATGGTTTTCCAGTCGTTCGCACTCATGCCGCACCAGACCGTTCTGGATAATGCCGCTTTCGGGTTGGAATTGGCCGGCGTGGACAAGAAGAAGCGTCACAAGCGTGCGCGGGAGGCGTTGGAGCAGGTCGGATTGACCGGCTGGGAAGATCAGTACCCCGATCAACTGAGCGGTGGAATGCAGCAGCGTGTCGGTTTGGCGCGCGGTTTGGCTGTCGATCCCGAAATCCTGCTCATGGACGAGGCGTTTTCCGCTCTTGATCCGTTGATTCGCACTGAAATGCAGGATGAACTGCTCAAGTTGCAGGATGAACATCAGCGCACCATTGTCTTTATTTCTCATGACCTCGACGAGGCACTCCGTATCGGTGATCGAATCGCCATCATGGAGGGCGGCAAGGTCGTTCAGGTGGGGACACCGGACGACATCCTGCAGAATCCTGCCAATGACTATGTCCGTGCGTTCTTCCGTGGTGTTGATCCCACCAACGTCATCAGCGCCGGAGATATCGTCAAGGATACCCATCCGACCATTATCGTCACCAAGAAGGGAAGCATGCGCGCGGCCCACGAAATTCTCAGCGGCAGCGAGCGGGAGCACGGCTATGTGCTTGACGCTCATCGCCATCTGCTCGGTGTGGTGTCATCCGAAGGCATTCAGGCTGCATTGGAGGCCGGGTTGAGCGAACTGTCGCTGCGGGAAGTCCTGCTGCCGGAATTTGAATCCGTCTCATTGGATGATTCCATGCAGGATATATTGCCGTTGGTCGCTTCAAGCCTGTGGCCCGTGCCGGTGGTTGACGCCAACGGGGTTTACAAGGGCGTTGTTTCCAAGAGCCGTTTTTTGAGAACCCTGCATAAAGCAGAGGACGTTATCCAGGATGAAGGGGGCGAATAACGATGTTTGAAGAAGCTATTATACCTCTTGATCAGTGGGTGTCGGCTTTCGTTGACTTGCTGGTTGATGATTACAGAGATGTTTTTCAGATGTTGAAATGGCCTGTGGAGCAGATGCTCAATGGGTTTGAGCAAGGGCTTTCGAGCATTCATCCTTTGATTGTCATAACAGTCATTGCCGTTGCCGCCTTGAATTTTCTGGAAAGCGACTCGCTGTTTTCAGTTATCTCGCCATGCTCCTGATCGGGTTCCTGGGGACTGTGGGAGGACGCCATGATCACTTTGGCCATGGTCTTGTCTTCTGTGGTCATCTGTACGCTGCTCGGCATTCCGCTTGGAATCATGGCCGGGCGCAGCGACAAGTTTGAGGCGGCGTTCAGGCCCGTGCTGGATGCCATGCAGACCACTCCGGCCTTCGTGTATCTGGTCCCCATCGTCATGCTTTTTTCCGTGGGTAACGTGGCGGGCGTCCTTGCGACGATCATTTTTGCCCTGCCGCCCATAATCCGGTTGACGAGTCTGGGAATCAGGCAGGTTCACCCCGAGCTGGTCGAAGCAGCACAGGCCTTCGGTGCCAACCGTTTGCAGGTGCTGGTCAAGGTGCAGATTCCTCTGGCCCTGCCGACAATTCTGGCCGGATTGAACCAGACCATCATGATGGCGCTTTCCATGGTTGTCATTGCCGCGCTCATTGGCGCGGGCGGTCTTGGTTCCCCAGTCATTCTCGGTCTGAACACGCTTGATATCGGCCGTGCTGTTGTCGGCGGCGTGGGAATCGTGCTCATGGCTATCGTTCTCGACCGAATCACTCAATCAATGGCTCAAAAGTAGTAATCAAATAGAGAATCTGAGGAGGTTCCATGAAACTGATGAAGTTGACGCTCGCCGCAATCTGTGCGGTTCTGATCGCGTCCTCCGCTATGGCAATGGATATGAAACCGGGCAAGGGCGTGACCCTGAAGCCTGCACGCGCTACCTGGAATACCGGTTTTTTCCAGGAAGCTCTGGTCCGTCGAGGACTGGAAGAACTTGGCTACACCGTGAAAAAGCCCAAGGATCTGCAAAACCCCATCGCTTACAAGTCCATTTATCTGGGCGACATTGATTACTGGTGCAACGGCAACTTTCCGCTGCATGATGCCCAGCTGCCCAAAAACTTCGAAAAGAAGGGCGTGATTCTCGATCCGATCATCAAGGCCGGCGGCATGCAGGGCTACCTCGTGTCCAAAAAGGAAGTCGAAAAATTCGGCATCAAGTCTCTTGATGATTTCAAGCGTCCCGAGGTCAAGAAGGCATTTGACCTGAATGGCGACGGCAAGGCCGATCTTACTGCCTGCCCTCCGGGCTGGGGTTGTGAAAAGGTTATCGCCAGACATATGGAAGTGTATGACCTTGCCGATCATATCAAGCCGATCAAGGCTCTTATGAAGCAGGCATGGCATCCGCTCTCGGAGCCTACAAATCCGGCAAGCCGATTTTCTTCTACACCTGGACCCCGAACTGGACTGTTTTCAAGGTCAAACCGGGCAAGGACGTGATGTGGATCAACGTTCCTGCCGAGGGTGATACCGAAGCAGAAGTCTCCGGTATTGAAGGTGCAGTCTCCGATCCTCTGCGCCCCGGTTTTGTGGTGTATGACATCACCGTCGTGGCCAATAAGAAGTTCCTTGAGAAGAATGCGGCTGCCGCTTCCTTCCTGAACAGCTTCAGGCTCACCATCGGCGACGTCAGCGCCCAGAACACCCGCATGAATGAAGGTGAAAAGTCCGACAAGGACATTGCCAAGCATGTGGACGAGTGGATTGCCAAGCATCAGGACAAGTGGAACGGCTGGCTTGATGCAGCCCGCAAGGCCGCCAAGTAGCGCTTCTCGTTTCTTAAATAAAAGAGCCCCGGAGAAATTCTGTTTCCGGGGCTTTCTTTATGCTCGGACCCGACTTGAAGAGAGGGGACATTTTTCCCACAGTGAGTCGGTGGTTCTGTCGACGTGTGCCCACGCCAAACTCGGTAGGGTGGGATGCGGTTCAAAAGAGGGGAGGGGGCCGTTCAGATGGATGGTAAGGGCGTTTGCTGCGTTGGAGGCGGGACGCTCGCTGTTTGAGAAAAGAAATCCCGGAAACGCGAATTTCCGGGATTCTACTTGTGTCTTAAGCGCAAACAAAAAACGGGTTACATCATTATGATGTAACCCGTGGATTTTCGTGGCGTCCCCAAGGGGATTTGAACCCCTGTCAACGGCGTGAAAGGCCGGTGTCCTGGACCAGGCTAGACGATGGGGACGCAGTGAAAATTTGGCAGGGCCGCAAGGACTCGAACCTTGATTAACGGAACCAGAATCCGCCGTCCTGCCAATTGAACGACAGCCCTGCAACGAGAGGAAGATTTAAGGGTTACCCCTTTGAAAGTCAACCTCTTTTTTAATTTTTTTAGACAGCTCTGGCCAGCTGACGTGTGCGCTTTTTCAACTTGTTGATTTTGCGGCGGATGCGATCACGCAGAACGCGTTCGGTGACAGCCTCTTTTTCAACACGCAGAGCGCGGATCTGCTTCTTGATTTCAGCGATCTGCTTCTTGTAGGGGGAGACCTGCTGCTCTTCAACGATGCCGAAGACATCCTTGATGGCTGCAACCAGCTCGTCCTTGTCCTTACCGGAAGCGCCGGTGATCATGGTGAGCTTCTCGATGCACAGGGCACGCAGCTCTTTGGTGGTCATTTTCTCAAGCGGCTTGGTCAGGCCAAGCTCGTCAAAGGAAATTTCTTTCACTTCTTCACTCATGGTGTACTCCTTAAAAAGTGTGGTGAGACGAAAGTTTCACGATTTGTCAAACATTCGCCTGTAGGCCCGATAGCACCTTCCAATAGGTGAATCCGGGTCCAACTCCTTTTCTAAACCGCCCAATTTCTCAGGCTTTTTAAGTTTCCTCGGAGGCTCGGGAGTCTCCGGTCGGATCTCTCCGTCCAAAGGAACTCTGCCGTTTAGCAGTTCGAATACGACTTTGTCAAAGACTTCCTGCTGAAAATATCCGTTGACCTTTTCCAGTATCATCGGGGCGAGGAACTGCGCCTCCTGCATGATCATCGGGTCTTCCGCGGCGAGGATGAGTTTGGTGCCGCGGTGTCCCAGCGGGCGGGCAAGCGGAGCCATTTCGCCCATGAGATCGCCCCACACCTTCCACAGCTGCACGAGCATGACGCTGCCCGTGGTGTCGAGCTTCTCGAAATACGAGGACATGGCCCGTCCGATGCGGACAGTGCGGTTGTTGCGCCCTCTGCGGCTGTGATGTCTGAGGTATCTGGCCATGGTTTCCTGCCTATGGAGTGGGCGTCAGCGTTATGGTAACGATGGACGGCACCAGCTCATATGCCTCGCCAGTGCGTTCCTGCTCATCCACTTCCTTGGCCACTTCTCCGGCTACGTCCTTGGGGTCTCCGTCCTTGAGGATGCCGTAAATGGCCCCGTCCCGGAGAGCTTCATCCGGCATGAACTGACGCGTTATTTCCAAATCCACCTGTTCATAACCGTCCTTGACGATGGTGAGGAGGTGGTTGCTCTGCTTGTCGAAACGCACCGAGCATGGGGTGGTGCATATCTTTTGTCCGTCGGCATACACGGTTGCGCCGATGGGGTTGGTGCTGACCGGGATTTTCTGCTTGGGCGGACCGCATGCCGTCAGGCCGACTGCCACTACTATTATAAGTATGGCAAAGCGAATCTGTTTCATGACTGGCTCCTTTATAAGCTGAAACACCCCCGGATTTGGCGTCCGGGGGTGTTTTTTACATCTTTTCAGGGCCGCCGCAACCGCGTGCTAGCTGCACGTCCGGGCGCGGTAGTTGACTATAAGGCCGGACAGCCGGGAGAAAGGGCCACCTGAATGACCGTGGAACCGATGAACGGCGTGCCGCCTTCAAGGCTGGATGAATACTGGGCCATGACCACGAGGTCGGCTTCGCTCCAGCGAGCCTTCTTGAGGATTTCCACGTAAGGCACGCCTTCCCAGCATTCAAAGCTGTGGCTGAGTCCTTCAAGCGGCTTGGCGTATCTCTGCTGCATCTTGGCCTTGGCCTTGTCCACGAAGACGTTCATGTCCTGCATGTAGAATTCCGGATTCGGACAGCGTTGGCCGGTGTCGAGCACATGGAATACGTCAATGTGTGCACCGAGCTGTCTGGCGAGCTGCGTGGTGTAGCAGAGCGCGGAGTCGGACGGCGTGGAAAATCCGTGGCGAACACAATCTTTTTGATGTTTGCGGATTTGCTCCCTTCGTGGGTGACGACCATGGTCGGACAGAAGGCGTTTGAGCAGACATCACGAATGGCTGTGTTTACAGATCCCAACATGCTTCCGGGGTAGATCGATGCGCTGGTATGATGTCCCATGACGATGAGGTCTACTCCCTCGGTGTGGACGAGCTTGAACAGCTTGTCGTGGGATGCGCCGGTAATTACCCTGATGGAATGGTTGGGGATCGTCTTGAGATCTTCCGCGTAGAATTCCCGGATCTTTGCGGCAGACGCCTCCACCAGCTTTTGGGCCGGGATGGTGTCGTCAAAGGAACACCAGTCGTCCTTGCCAATGGGCAGGGCATGATAAATGAGCAGCTCCGCATCATACTTGCGGACCATGTCAAAGGCCGCCTTGGGGGCGGTCTGCGTGTCGATCTGTGGGGTCGTCGCCAAAAGAATCTTCTTGAACATGAGGCTCTCCTTCTCACGCCGGTGACGTTTCTTGCGTTCCACCGACCGGCTCGGCGGGGTTCAATTCAACTATCGCAATTTCAGGCCGATGGAGCAAGTATTATCGGAATAATTACGACAACTCTGATTATTGAGCCTCCTCGGCGTTCTGTTGGTCGGTGTCCTTGTTGGCGTCTTCGATCAGGTGGAGAAGTCCCAGCCCGGCCTTGGCAGGGTTGATTGATGCGCCGACGCTGACGCTGGAAGAGGATGTCTTCTTTGTATAGGAGCCGTCGTTGCCGAAACTTTCCGAACTGTGGCTGCTTTTCCATTTCTTTTTGGTCCCGACGGTCGGTGCGGCCTCTGCTCCGGCTTCAAGGGCTGCCTCTGCGGCCTTCATCGGGTCCTGCTGCACAGCGCCGCCAAGAGTGGCGGGTTCGGTTGTCCTGATATTTGCCTGCTGGTCTTCCGGGGCCACCTGATCGGAGGATATCACGACCGGTGCCTGCTGGTTCTCAAGCCGTTCTCTGTCCGAGGCGTCAAGCTGATCGCTGCTGATGACAATGGGCTGTTCTCCCGAGGGGTCTGTGCAACGGTTTTGGCAGGTGTGTCCGGCTGAAGCTGGACAACCACGGAACTGGGGGAAAGCACGTATGCAGTGCCCTGATCTTCCATGGCCTGCGTGTTCAGAAGCGCGTTGGAGATGGCTGCGTCGGCGTTGCCTCCGTTGGAACTGGCGTTGCTGCCGGCGCGGACCGCCCCCTGTGCAACGGCTGCGGTATCGTACACCTGTTTGATCTGGACGTCGGCCTGCCGGTAG
>LQAJ01000365.1_pt1 | contig 10500 bp, 15 predicted proteins | sample 1535811 | NCBI WGS metagenome assembly LQAJ01 (sample SAMN04331587, study PRJNA305678) | bioreactor metagenome | isolation source: bioreactor_6 inoculated with Wadden Sea sediment 2nd replicate of a... | place: Germany: Wadden Sea, Janssand Flat
GAACTGCGGGAACGGGGCTTCGCGCCGAAAAAGATTACCGTCGAAAAGGTCGCATTATGCGGCCAGAATCCCACTGTGAATTTGTGGGAAATACACATTCCTTAACCGGAGGAAATCATGGGCAAGACTATTCGATTTGGCGTGTCTCTCGATTCCGATCTGCTTGAAAAATTCGATAATCACTGTGAGGAGCGCAGTTACCAGACCCGTTCCGAGGCCATTCGCGACCTGATCCGCAATACGCTGGTGCAGCGGGAGTGGGAAAATGCCGAGGGTGACCTCGCCGGAACCTTGACCTTGGTCTACGATCATCATAAGTCCGGGCTTTCGCAGCGGCTGACCGAGATTCAGCACGATCATCATGACGTGATCCAGTCGTCGCTGCATGTGCATCTGGACCATCACAACTGCCTTGAGGTCATCATCCTGAAAGGGGATGCCGATACCATCAAGGCGCTGGGGCAGAAGCTCATCTCCACCAAGGGCGTGAAGCATGGGAATCTCGCCCTGACGACCACGGGTAAGGATTTGATCTAAATGGAAGACGTACAAAAGCAGCAGGCGGAGATCGCCATGCCCATCGATCGGGTGGGCATCAAGGGGATTCGGCTGCCTATCATTGTCCGTGACCGTGAGTCCGGCATTCAGAATACGGTTGCCGAGGTTTCGCTGTCCGTGGACTTGCCAGCCGAGTTCAAAGGCACGCACATGAGCCGTTTTGTCGAGGCACTGGAACATTGGTCCGGCGACCTTGATTACACCTCGTTTCGCACGCTCCTTGATGATGTTGTCGTGCGGCTGCAGGCCAAGAGTGCCCATGTGCGTTTCGTGTTTCCGTTTTTTCTGCGGAAGCGATCGCCGGAAAGCGGCCATAGCGGGCTGATGGATTACACCTGCCGCGTGGACGGCTGGATGAAGGATGGAAAGCTGACCTTCACGCTGGGGGCCGATGTCCCGGTCATGACGGTCTGTCCGTGCTCCAAGGCCATTTCTGATGAAGGCGCGCATTCGCAGCGGGCGAAAGTCCGCATCCGCACGCAGTTTGACGGATTTCTCTGGCTTGAGGATCTCATCGAGATCGGCGAGAAGGCCGGATCGTGCCAGGTTTATTCGTTGCTCAAGCGAGAGGACGAGAAGCACGTTACCGAGGCTTCCTTTGCCAATCCCATGTTTGTCGAAGACGTGGTGCGCGAAGCTGCCAACGGACTGGCGGAGCACCCGCAGGTGCATTGGTATCGCGTCGAGGTGGAGAGCTTCGAATCCATTCACAATCATTCCGCATTTGCAGTGATTGAGTGTCCCGAAGAGTAGAATATAATTTCATGTTCATATATGAAAACCGTATGCAGAATGTCTGTATGCGGTTTTTTTATTTATGGAGGAATTTGTAATGAAGCGTCTGGCTCTTTTTGTTTTCTGTCTGTTCGCAATGACTGTTTTCTTCGGAACCGACTGCCGTGCCGAGGATTCCAAAGATACGTTCATTCATTTCACTGTCCTGCCGCAAAAGATGCCGAGCGGGGCTGATTCCTGGCCTGTGGTCATGGAATTCAAGACTAAGGTAATGGAACTCGCGGGTGGATTCACAGAGCTTGGTCCTTCCCGCGGCGGTTCGCTTCATCCTGACAGTGTGCACCATGAAGAGAACCTTTCCTTCCTTATTGCTGCGGACAAGGATATCAGTGCGGATCTGAAAAAACTCGTCAAGGCCTATTTTAACAAGGAGAATGCGTTCATTCTTGTGTGGCAGGGGAAGATGGTACGCTGATCCTGACGGTTTGCAGGTTGCCCCGAAAAAAGGTATTCTTGAATCGGTTGCTTCCCTTTGCTGCTTTTGAAGGGGGACTTTTTCATGTCTGATACCAATCTTTCCGCACTCTCATCGCTGGGCACGGTCCAGCAGGTTGCCGCGAATAATGTCGCCAATGTGAATACTGACGGCTTCAAGGCAAGCTCTGTCGTGCTCCAGTCCGGCCCGGAAGATCAGGGCGTTCGCGTGGGGGCGATTCACCAGTCCTCCACACCCGGAGCCATGGTCAATGGTGTCGAGACCTCCAATACCGACCTCGGTCGCGAAATGGTTGGCATGATGCGGACTGGGCATGCCTTTTCCGCCAATGTCGCGGCCATTCGCGTTTCCGAGGAAATGACCGGTCATCTGCTCAACATGATCGCCTGACATTGGGTTGAATTTGCCTAGGGAAAGTCCGAAGTAGTTATCGGAATGATTTGTTGTTTGTATAAGTTGAATTGGAGAATTGGTGCGGTTTAATAGATGGTTGGTTCTTTTGGTCCTGCTGACGTTGGCGAGTGGATGTGTACGGAGCGGAAACAGCGGGAGAAATGTCGCTGACGATTCTGGAACTGCAAGTCATGCGAGTGAAGTGGGGGCCATTGCTGTTTTGGGAGCTGTGGCCGTGCCTGTCGGGGTGGCGTCATTGCCCTATATGGCCCTGAGTGCCTTGAGAGGTGAGGATATAGGGTTGTCCGAGTTGGGGTTGCGTGAAAGTATGGCGCGCCGACCACCGTTTTTTCTGTGCCAATGATTATTTCAGGCTTTGGCATTATCATTCTGATGAGGGGAAAAACAAGGACGTCTATTTCTTCATTTTCAATGATGGATATGTGCAGGATGTCCAGTTTGTAAATAAGTGGGAGCCGTTGTGTGAGGTTGCTGAGACTGGTGACAACTAGTCCGGTCTTGGCAGTTTGATCTCCCTGTTGACATATCGTCAATCCATGTCTTACGGTCTATCATGCCCGTCTGCGCGCGCTCCCAATTTTGGCGGCGAAGCCCAGTGCGGGCCATACTTGCGTTCGCCAGACTGCTTTGAAAGCATCCTCAGCTGTGTTGCTGTGAGAAAATCAACTCGCGTGGAAGGACTGCGTTTCGGTTTTGTTTTCTGTTATGTTTTGGAGTTGATACTTATGGAACAGTCTGGACGACGAACTGAACATGAGAGGATATCATGAACAAGACCGTAAAGACTGATTTTGACGTTATCATTGTTGGCGGTGGTCCGGCCGGACTGTTTGCCGCATACTATCTGCCGACATAGCGATCTGGATGTGCTGGTTATCGACAAGGGAACGTTCGCTCAAGCGCAACTGCCTTTGTCCGGTGATCAGGAATGCATCAAGTGCCGTCCCTGCAACATCCTGTGTGGTGTCGGCGGGGCCGGATTGTTTTCCGACGGCAAATTGAATTTCATCCACAAGTTGGGCAAGACCGACCTGACACAGTTTGTCGGCACGTCCGAGGCCGTGTCCCTTATCGACGAGACCGAAGAGATTTTCAATCGGTTCGGCATGGACGGCAAGGTGTTCCCCACGGACATGGATAAGGCCGGGGATATCCGCAAGGTGCCCGTAAGCACGGCATCGACCTGCTCGTCATCAAGCAGAAGCATCTCGGCAGTGACAATCTGCCGGGGCATATCGCCGGAATGGCTGACTACATCTGTGACAAGGGCGTGGCGTTCCATACTTCGGAAAACGTCAAGGATATCGTGGTCGAGGACGGTGTCGTCACCGGCGTGATCACCAATCGTCGTGAATACAACGCGAAGAACGTCATTCTCGCACCGGGCCGTGTGGGTGCGGAGTGGGTCGGCAGCGTGGTCAAGAACCATGGCATTGAGGTCTCCCAACGCGGCATCGAGGTCGGTGTCCGCGTCGAGGTCCACAATGAGATCATGCAGGACCTGTGCTCCGTGATTTATGATCCGACTTTCTTTGTCCGTACGACGAAATACGATGACCAGACCCGCACCTTCTGCACTAATTATGGTGGGTTTGTGGCGCTTGAAAACTATCAGGATTTTGTCTGTGTCAACGGCCATGCGCTTATGAACACCAAATCCGACAACACCAACTTTGCGTTTCTGTCCAAGGTCGTGCTGACTGATCCTGTGGAGGACAATCAGGCCTATGGTGAATCCATCGGTCGGTTGGCGACTCTGATCGGGGGCGGCAAACCTATTCTGCAGCGTTTCGGTGATCTCAAGCGCGGTCGGCGTTCCACATGGGACCGTATTCGCAACAGCTACATCGAGCCGACCATGAAAAACGTGGTGCCCGGTGATATCGCCATGGCATTGCCCGAACGTATCCTGACAATCTTATCGATGGTCTGGAACAGTTGAACAACGTGGTTCCCGGCGTGTCCAACGACGAGACTCTGCTGTATGCGCCGGAGATCAAGTTCTTTGCCACGCAGGTGGAGACGGGCGCGCACCTTGAAACTGCCATCAAGGGACTCTTCGTAGCCGGTGACGGACCGGGTGTCGCAGGCAATATTGTCGGCGCGGCAGCCACTGCACTTATTCCGGCCAAGGAAATCATTCGCCGGAAGTAGTTTTACCCTGATTCAAGACAAGAGGCTCGGCATTGTGTCGGGCCTTTTTTTGTTTGTGGCGGATAAAAGGTATCTATTTTAGGTGTTTGTGCCTTTTGTTGTCTTGGGCGCAAAGGCATGCTGGTGAGCTGTATTGCTCCAGGCCTTGAATTTTTCTAGATTTTTTTTACATAAACTCACTCAACATCGTTGACAGGGCGTCAGAAAGTTGACAGAGGATATATATATTTAAAGAAATACCTACGAGGGGCATTTGTCCTTTGGTTGAATTCTCACGCGATTACGGAGGAAAGATGGCGCTTAATCTGGACGGTATCATCGGGGACAGCCCCGTCCTTTCCGAGGTCTTCAGGGTCCTTGAGAAGGTTGCGCCCACGGACAGCACCGTGTTGGTGACTGGTGAATCCGGTACAGGCAAGGAGTTGCTGGTTCGCGCTCTGCATCGGAACAGTTTCCGTCACAACAATGCTTTTGTACCTATCAACTGTGGCGCCATCCCCAAGGAACTGCTGGAGTCGGAGTTGTTCGGTCATGAAAAGGGAGCATTTACCCATGCCATCCGTTCTCGCCCGGGCAGGTTTGAACTGGCCGACGGCGGTACCATCTTTCTCGATGAAATCGGTGAATGGACTTGAGCCTTCAGGTCAAGATTTTGCGTGCCCTGCAGGAAAAGGAAATCGAGCGGGTGGGTGGTACCTCCATCAAGAAGGTCGATGTCCGTGTCGTGGCCGCTACGAACCGTGATCTTGAAGGGGAAGTTCAGGCCGGACGTTTCCGTGAAGATCTTTTTACCGGCTCAACGTGATTCCATTGCACCTGCCTCCTCTGCGTGAGCGTGGTAACGATATCCTCACTTTGGCCGAGCATTTTCTCTGTGGTCATTGTACGAACAAGGATCGCAAGGGACTTCAGCTTTCTGAGAAGGCCAAGAAAATGCTGTTGACCTACAGCTGGCCCGGTAATGTCCGTGAGTTGGAAAACTTCATGGAGCGGCTTTCCATTTTGTGTGATGGAAACGAGGTGCTGCCTGAAGACCTTCCGGCCAAGATTTTCGATGATATCGGTGAAAAACCGCTTAAGAAGATTGTCGAGGTCCAGCCCATGCGTCCTGCCGGTTTTGTCTGGCCGACGCTCAAGGACATGGGGGACAAGGAGCTCAAGCTCAAGGAATTTTTGGAAGCCATTGAAGGGCGGCTTCTTGAGGAAGCGCTTTCAAAGGCGGGCGGCGTGAAGAACAAGGCTGCGGAGTTGGTCGGCATCAAGCGTACCACGCTTATCGAGAAGCTGAAAAGCGTGGACTGCTGTAACGGCAGGGGGATGGCTGGCTATTGGTATTCACCGTGTAGCACGACAATTGCATAACTGCTCGACGTGACTGTGAAAAGTGCCAAAATTACTCTCTGGTCTCTAGGACTGGCCCTTATTGCCGGGTTGCTGATAGCCGCCCCGGCCCAAGCCCTGCGCGTTACTTTCAACTCCAAGGGCGATTCTGACAGGCTGACTTTTTCCTTTGATTCCGGAAAGTTGCCAAATACTTCTGTCAGCCGGACTGGTAAGCAGAACGTCGTCATCACATTTCCTGACACCATCTGGGACAGCGAGGCAAAGCCTTCGCCCAAGGATTTTCCCGGAAAACTCGTCAAATCCATCCGTACAAGCGGCAATAGTATCCAGATTGTTACCAGAACCAGTGGATTCGGATACATCAAGGTTCCGAACGACTACGGGAAAGGCGCAGTTTGTTTTACAGCTGTTCCGTGACCCTTATGGTTCCCGGTGGAAGCCGAGGAAACCGCAGGCCAAACCCGCTCCGGCTGCAGCAAGCAAACCTGCACAGAAGCCTGCACCCAAGGTGACGCCGAAGCCTCAGGTCAAGCCGCAGTCTGTTGCAGCTCCGGTTCAGCAGAAGCCGGTTGCGCAGCCTGAGCCTGTTGTACAGCCTGTTCAGCCGTCTTCTTCTCCCATGCAGGGCGAGGCGAACTTGCCGCCGGAAGGGACTGTGACCAGTGAGCGCAAGCCGTTTTTCTCGGTACCGTATTCGGTGCGTAACGAGGTCTCTCCGCCCGGTCAGCCGCCGTCCGTAGTCTCGGATCAACCCGAGGCACAAGCCGTTCAGCCGGTTGCTCCGAAAGAAGTGTCCGGTGATTATCCTGCATCCAGTGAATTGCGGTTCAAGGCAGTCAAAAAGATGGCCGAAGAAGTGAAGTTCGCTGAACTGGCAGGAGAGGGGGCCGGAGGCACTCCGGTGGTCGGACAGGTCCCGCAGCCGCTGGCCCCTGTTGTTGACGATGGTGCAGCTCATGACGTTCAGCCGGTAGAACCTCCGGCAGAAGCCGCCGGGGGCACTGTCGCTCCTCCGGCTTCCGTACCGACTCAGGTACAGCCTGTGACACCGCCGTCCGGCGATGTTGCCGGAAAGGCCTCACCCGCGCAGCCCGTTGCATTAGCTCCAATCGTAATGACCGAGGAAGTTTCCGGTGAAGGTCAGGTCGGTGGCAGTGTGGTGCCGCCTCCGCCCACAGTTGTTCAAGGTTCTCCTCCGCCTGAACCTACGGCGGAAGAAGCCGCTCAGGTTGTGCAGTCGGTTGTCGAGGAACCGGTACAGGAAGTTGCTCCGCCTGCCGAACCTTCGGCACAGGAAGAAGAGCAGCCTGTCGTTGCCGAAACGGACGTGCCTGCGGGTGAAGCGCCTGTCACGGAACCCGGCATGGACAATGCCACAGCCGAAGCTGCCGCACAGGAGCAGGCTGTCCGGGACCAGTTGTCGGAAGCCCAGTCCATGATGTTCAGCGGTAATCTCCCGGAGGCGCTCAGGCTGTTCGAGGGTATCCTCAAGATGCCCAAGGTGCCGGAAGATGTCCGTGAGGAGACGCTGTACGCTGTTGCCGACATCAAGAAGCAGTTGAACAGCGAGGACCTTGCCGCGTCATTCGAGGAAATTTCCCAGGCGTTTATTGAGGCGATGAACGCCAATCTGCGTTCCAACCGTGTGCCGCGCGCATTGCTTAATTTGGGGCTTTTGAATTTGCAGGTCGGCAATTTCCCTGAGGCCAAGGCGTATTTCAAGATTCTTCAGGAAAAGTACCCTGATGACGATAATATCCCGTCCATCAGTTATTATTGGGGCGAGTATTATTACAAGAAGGGTGACTACAAGAAGGCGGCGGACCAGTTCCAATATCTTATCCAGACGTATCCGGAACACCAGCTGGTCAAGCAGGCGGCCTTCTATCTTGCCGACGCGCTGAACAGGACCGGCTTCATCGAGCAGGCATTCCAGATTGTCGACTATATAGATAAACGCTGGCCTGATTATTACATGGAAAATCCCGAGTTCCTGCGTTTGGCGGGCGGTGTCGAAATGCAACTGCGAAAGTGGCCGCAGGCAAAGAACCATTATTTCACTTACTACAATCTGAACCCTGAGGCCGAAGGCTCTGACGTTGTGCTTGCCCGCATCGGTGATATTTATATTTACGAAAATCAGAAGAAGGCAGCGCGTCAGATTTACGAGAAGGCCGTCCTGAATTATCCGGACAAGGAAGGGGGACTCATTTCCAAAATGCGTCTCGCCGAAGAGGGGATTTATGACAATCCGTCCATGCCGCAGATGGGGAATATCTTCAATCGTCCGTACAACAAGCGGCCCGAGAATATTTACAAGGAAATTCTTGAAGAGCATCCGGACAGCCCGCTTGCGCCGATCGCGCAGTTGAAGCTCGCCATGTGGTATGCCTTTAACAAGAAGTATCCTGAAGCCCTGTCTGCCGCTCAGGACATGCTGGAAATATCCGGACAGCCCGCTTGTCGAGCGTGCCCGAAAGCTCGGTGATTCCGTTTTTGCCCTTGCCGTTCCCGGAATGGTTGGCGAGGAGCGATATGGCCGCGTGGTGCGCTATTGGGAAACGTATGATTTCATTGGCAAGGAAGATACCAAGGTAGACGAATGGACCCGTCTGAATATTGCCACAAGCTACTGGAAGATCGGGCAGCCTGAAAAGGCCATTGAGTTGTTGAAGCCGTTCCTCCAAAAGAAGCAGGTCAAGGATGTTTCAGACAAGGCCCTCGGTCTGGCTGTGAATATTTATCTCGACCAGCTCGCGTGGAAGGAGATTTCCGATCTTATCGCCATGGCCAAGAAGAACTGGACGCTCAAGCCGGAACAGTTGCGGCAACTGGATTATGCTCGTGCCATGTCGCTCCAGAATCTTGGTAATTCCAATCAGGCCCTGCCCATGTGGGCCGAGCTTGCCAAGGATGTGAAGGTAGAACCGGCTTTCCGTGCCTATGCCATGTATTACATGGCCAAGGCCGCCATGGAGCGTCAGGACCTGCGAAAGGTTTTTGTTTATGCTCAGGAAGCCCTCTCGCTGCTGCTCCAGACCAACGGCGACCCCGAGAAGATCAAGGACGCCGTCCTGATGTCCATTTACGCGACAGAGCGTTCCGGGCGCTACAACGAAGCCTCAAGTGGGCTCGTGAATACGACAGGTATATTGATGTTGATAATCCGGAATGGGCCTCAACCCGTTTCAAGCTCGCCCGTATTTATCGCAAGGCCGGAGCCATTGGTGAATGGAAGCAGCTTCTGGGGGACATCATTGAGAAGAAGCCGGATTCGCTTCAGGCGCAACTCGCCAAGTCCGCACTGGATACATACGATCTTGAACAGCAGGCAGAGCAGTACGCTCCCGCACCGCAGTAGAGAGTCCACTTCCGAAATTTCCCGAACTTGTTGCATGGCTCTGGCGTAGCTTGTGCGAAAGTGTCAGGCCATGCTATTTGATGGACAGAAATGTGTTGTGATGTCCTTTTGAGAGGTGAGCGTTATGGAGAGACAGGCGATCGTTGCAGGACAGTTTTACGATGCTGATGTCGCGCGGCTGAATGCGGTTGTTGACGGGTATCTTGTCGCGGATGGTGACAAGCGAAAAGAGAAGACGCTTTTGTGCATGGTGCCCCATGCCGGGTATGTTTTTTCCGGCGGCGTCTGTGGTGCGACGCTGGCGAAGGCTAATCTTGAATCAACCGTTTTGCTGCTTGGTCCGAATCATACCGGGCTTGGAGACCATTTTGCCTTATGGGCGGAAGGGGGCTGGGATATCCCCGGTGCGACAGTGCCGGTGGATGTGGAACTGGCATCTGAACTGCTCGGCGCGACTCCCCTGATTCATGCCGATACCGCCGCGCATGTGCAGGAGCATTCCCTTGAGGTCATTCTGCCGTTTCTGCACCGGATGAATCCCGAGACGTCCATTGTCCCCATATCTGTCTCGTCCCGTTCAGCCGAGGATTTGAAACAGGTTGGGATGAGCATAGGCCGGACTCTCAAGTCGCTTGAGCGTCCAGTTTCCATCGTGGTCAGTTCGGATATGAGCCATTACATCAGCCATGATGAAGCCAAAGCCAAAGATACACTGGCGCTGGAGGCTGCGGTGAATCTGGAGCCGGGGCGGCTTTTGGAAACCGTGGCCAGCAACAATATTTCCATGTGCGGTGTTTTGCCCATGACAGTCGGATTGTATGCCGCGCTTGAAATGGGCGCGACCAGGGGGGAATTGACAGCGTATGCGACGTCCGGAGAGGTGTCCGGTGATTTCGATCAGGTGGTAGGATATGCCGGTGTGATTGTTGATTAGTTTTTGTCATGAAAAGCCCTCCGAAAGCATATGTTTTCGGAGGGCTTTTTTGATGTCAGGAAGAATGAAAATCTCGCTTCCTTTTGGGTGTTACTCGACAGCCTGTCGAGAGACTAGACGTTTCATGATCCGCCTTTGTAGCCAACTGTCGGCTTTCCGTCTTCGACGATGACCGGAATGCGGCGGCGTCCTTCGGAGAGGTGCAGCATTTCTTCCAGATCAGCGGGGTTCATCAGGACGTCAATGAATCTGGCATGCGGAAACGCATCAAGCGCCCGCCGTGTATGCGGACAGGTCGGTTTCCCGTAAATGAGTGTCTCAGCCACAAACAATCTCCTTATTTGCGCTCTCTCATACTACCTTCCGCATTTTTCGTCCACATCCATTTCTTTACATGCTGTTACATCCCGATGTCTTTAATGAAGCGGCCTTTCCATAATCAGAATATTTGTCGACAAGCAGCAACATTCATCAAGTACATTCCATTCGCGCGAATGCGCATAT
>LQAJ01000366.1_pt1 | contig 10492 bp, 9 predicted proteins | sample 1535811 | NCBI WGS metagenome assembly LQAJ01 (sample SAMN04331587, study PRJNA305678) | bioreactor metagenome | isolation source: bioreactor_6 inoculated with Wadden Sea sediment 2nd replicate of a... | place: Germany: Wadden Sea, Janssand Flat
TTGCGCCTCGGAATCAACCGTACGACGCTCTGGCGGCAACGGAAGAATTCGGTCTCTAGATTTGTTGCAATGTTGCGGCGTGTGCAACATATGTTGCATGTGTTGCGGTTTTGGTGCAACATGAGGCATCCCTCTTCATAATTGAGGTTCGATAACTCCCTAGAATGTAAGAGTGTGCTTGGCGTGCTCCGGGTGGTCTCCCTTTTGCTAGGTTGGTGGTGTTACATCGCAATGCATGGGCATCCACACTCCAACCGGGAGGTCGTCATGGGCGAAGCCGCCGTTCTTGCTGTCGAGCCGCAGAAATCAGAATTCATGGAAAAGGTGCAGGATCTGCTGCCTGAGGGTGGCAATCTGAACATGTGTCTTACTTGCGGGGCGTGTTCATCCGGTTGTCCGGCCACCGGGCTTGAAGACATGAACCCGCGGAAATTTCTCCGTCTCGCCGCCTTGGGGCAGGAAGAAGCTATCACGTCAACGCCGTGGGTCTGGCTCTGTACCATGTGCCGTCGTTGTGTGCATGCCTGTCCCATGAATGTGGACCATCCCCCAGCTTGTGTATCTTGCCGCCAGTCGTGGCGCGCGAGGAACGCCCCAAGGGTATTCTCGGCTCCTGCGAACAGGCGCTCAATACGCCGGGTAACAGTGCCATGGGTGCATCGAGCGAGGATTTCAAGTTTGTGGTCGAGGACGTGCTTGAAGAGGTGCGTGAATCCCAGCCCGGAATGCAGAATCTGCTGGCATCCGTGGACAGGAAGGGGGCGTACTATTTCCTGAATCAGAATTCGCGTGAACCGGTCACCGAGCCGGACGAGATGGTCCCGCTGTGGAAAATACTGAATCTGGTCGGCGCGGATTGGACCTACAGCACAAAGGGCTGGGCCGCAGAGAACTATTGCATGTTCCTTGCCGATGACGAGGCGTGGGAAACCGTGGTTCGCAACAAGGCCAAGGCCGTGGAGGATCTGGGGTGCAAGGTCTGGCTCAACACGGAGTGAGGACACGAATTCTACGCAGTCCGGGCCGGACTGCAAAAGTTCAATGTCGAGCATAATTTTGAAATGGAAAGCATTATCCGGCTGTACGCCCGTTGGATTCGGGAGGGCAAGCTCCCGGTCAATTCCGACTGGAACAAGGACCGTGGCGTGACATTCACGGTTCAGGACCCTGCCAGTTGGTTCGAAAATCACTGGGGACCCTGTGGCCGATGATCTTCGATTCGTGGTCCGTTCGGTTGTGGGTGAAGAAACTTCATCGACATGTGGCCGAACAAGTCCAACAACTACTGCTGCGGTGGCGGTGGCGGATTCCTGCAATCCGGCTACGGCGATGCGCGCAGGGATTACGGGCGCATCAAGCTCGATCAGATTCTTCAGACCGGGGCGGACTATTGCATAGCCCCTGTCATAACTGCCATTCGCAGATTCATGATCTGAGCGAGCATTTTGAAGCCGGTTTCCCGGTGGTGCATCTGTGGACGTTGATATGTCTGTCACTCGGTATACTGGGTGAGAACGAGCGTGAGTATCTTGGCGATGATCTGAAAGAGGTCGGTTTGTAATCCGATCTGCCTGTCCGGCGGTCTGCCTTGCCGCCCGGACATGGCTGCCGGGGTGCCGGTGTGCAGTGTGCATGCTGACATCCCGGCTTTTTTTTTGCCCTTTTCTTCCCCTTCACAGGGAGAACCTTTTGCGCTATGCACCTGATTCGGCGTTGTCCGCCTGTGCTGTTTGGAAAGAAAAAAGCGGTGTGACAACGGAACATTCACCTTTTACGGAATTATTCTTAATGAAGAAAACAATACGCGCCGTATTCTGGGATATGGACGGAACCCTCATTGATACCGAGGACTTGCACTATGAAGTCATTCGTGACTGGTGCGCCGGACACGGACTGGACCTGACCCCGGAAGACAATCTTCAGCTTATCGCCAAGACCATGCAGGAGAAATGGGCGCTTCTCGAATCCCGTCTTGATGCATCTGCTACTGAAGCCGGTTTTCGCAAGGATTGCGAAGATTGGTACATTGATCGCCTCACTGCGGACAAGGGGCTTGAACGATCGCTCGTCGTCGTCAGGAAGCTTGCCGCGCAGGGCGTTTTGCAGGCATGCGTTTCCAATGGCGAAGAAGCTGTGGTCCGGGCCAACATCGATATTCTCGGGTTGACCGATATTTTCAAGTTCTTTGTGAGCGGCAAGGACTGTGAACAGGGCAAGCCCGCGCCGGACCCGTACCTGCTTGCAGCCAAGAAGGCCGGTTTCGAGCCGGAACGCTGCATCGCTGTGGAGGATTCTCCGGTCGGCATGCAGTCTGCCGGGCCGCCGGTTGCGTGGTCTGCGGCTGGCCGCATGACCCTGAAGCCGATCTCGATTACGATCACCTGCTCAAGACCGGAAACGAATTTCCGTTCAGACTGCTGGATTAGGATTGCCTCCGCCAGTCGGAGATAAAGCCAAAAAAAACGGGCCTGTTCCATATGGAGCAGGCCCGTTTTTTGTTTTGTATTGTTGGTCTCTAGATGATGCGTTCGCGGATTTTGGTGACGAACACTTCGGCGGCGATGACGATGGTGAAGATGCACAGCAGGATGAGGGAGACCTGATCCCAGTTGAACAGATTCAGCGAGGTGTCGAGAGCGACACCGATGCCGCCAGCGCCGACGAGGCCGATGACCGAGGATTCGCGGACGTTGATATCCCAGCGGAACAGGGTAATGCCCCAGAATGCCGGTGCGACCTGCGGCCAGTAGCCCTTGATGATGATGGTCGGCCAGGGTGCGCCTGCCGCCTTGAGGGCTTCGATCGGGCCGGGATTGCATTCCTCAAGTGCTTCGGCGAGCAGCTTGCCGCAGAAACCGATGGAACGGAAACCGATGGCAACGGTTCCGGCGAGTGCGCCGGGGCCGAAAATCGCCACGAACAGGATGGCCCAGACGAGCGAGTTGACGGAACGCGAGGAGACGAGAATCAGCTTTGCGAACCAGTTGAGCGCCGGTACTTTGGTGATGTTGTTTGCGGCCATGAGTCCCACCGGGAAAGCCATGAACAGTGCGAGCACGGTGCCCAGAGAGGCGATGTTCAGGGTTTCGATGAGTGCGTCATGGACGCCGACGGCATAGTGCGCGGTGTCCAGAGGCCACATGCGGGTGAAGAGGTCCACGATCTGCTCGGGAGCGTCGTAGAGGAATTCCGGAATGACTTCCACGGTCCGCATGGACATGACCAATGCGATGACCGCGCCGAGGTAGATGGCAAAGCGTGCCATTCTCTGTGCCGGGGTGAATCGTTCCCATTCGTAGTGCTTAGTCATTGAAGACCCCTTGATCCTTACGGCGAGGAATTCACTGACCATGATGAGTCCGATGATGGAGAGCAGGATGGCGCAGAGGAAGTCGTAGTCGTAACGCTGGAATGCGGCGAAGAGTGTGCCGCCGATACCGCCCGCTCCGACGATGCCTACCATGGTGGAGTTACGGATGTTAGCGTCGAACTGGTAGGTGGCAAAGCCGATGAATCGGTTCAGGACCTGCGGCATGACTGCGTAGATAAGCACGCTCATGAATGGTGCGCCTGCGGCCTTGCAGGCTTCCACGGGCTTGAGGGATATTTCTTCAATAGCCTCGGCAAAGAGTTTGCCGATAAACCGATGGATGCGAATACGAGAGTCAGAATGCCTGCCATGGGACCGAAGCCGACTGCCTTGACGAACAGAATGGCGAAGATCACCGGATGGAAGGAGCGGCAGATGCAGATGATGGTGCGCGCAGGCCATGTGGCCCACGGCGGCATCAGGTTGCGTGCTGCAAGCAGTCCGATGGGCAGGGACAGGAAGATGCCGAACGCCGAGGCGATGACCGCGATTTCCACGGTTTCCAGAAGATTCTCAACAAGGAGCTTCCAGCGGTCGAAGTTGGGCGGGAACAGTTCGCCGATGAATTTCGCGCCGTTGCCGAGGCCGTCCACGAATCGCGACCAGGAAATGTCCAGGGCCGAGACAGCGTAGATGGCGTAAAGGATGACGAGTGCCCATCCGAGTCGGGCGAGCCAACTGGGTTTGAAGGGGCGTCTCGTTGCAGCGGAATGCGCGGTCATGCCAGCCAGTCCTCCCCACCGTAGATTTCCTTGAGGTGACTGTCCTGAAGTTCATCGGGCTTGCCGTCAAATACCACGTGGCCCTTGCTCATGCCGATAATGCGGTCTGCAAAGCGTTTGGCGAGGTTCACGTCGTGAATGTTGATAATCAGGGGGATGTCCTGCACCTGCGAGAACTCGTTCAGCAGTTCCATGATTTCCACGGACGTTTGGGGTCGAGCGAGGATGTCGGTTCGTCAGCCATGATGATGTCGGGATTTTGCATCACGGCGCGGGCAATGCCGACGCGCTGGCGTTGACCGCCGGACAGGCTGTCCGCACGGGCGGTGACAAAGTCGCCGAGGCCGACCTTTTCGATCAGCTCGTAGGCGCGGTCAATATCCGTCTGATGGTATTTGCGCAGCCATGCACGCCATACCGGGGTGAAACCGAGGCGTCCGCACAGGACGTTCTCGATGACGGACAGTCGTTCGACAAGGTTGAACTCCTGAAAGACCATGCCGATGTAGTGGCGGGCGTGGCGCAGTTCGGTGCCGGAGAGTTTGGTGATGTCCTGTCCTGCGACATGGATTTCACCGCCGGTCGGTTCGATGAGCCGGTTGATGCAGCGGAGCAGTGTGCTCTTGCCTGTGCCGGACGGACCGATGATGGCGACAGTGCTGCGGCCGGTCACTTCAAAGGAGATGCCTTTGAGAACGGGCTTTCCTGCAACATATTCCTTGACGACGTCTTTAACGATAAGGGAACGGGGGGTATCCCCCCCATTCCCATTGTTGTTTTGATTGTTCACTGTATTCAGAACCTTGAGGTGTTTATTTCTTTTTCTTGGCTTTTTTGGCTGCTTCTTTGGCTGCCATGGCCTTCAGGCCTGCCTTGTTGTAGCTGGTGCCGGTGGCATCGGCGATTTCGCGGATGACTTTCCAGTCCTGCATGTAGGTGATGGGGTAGAAGCGGTCAGCACCCTTGAAGGATTTCTGCATGCTTTCGGGGAAACGGTAGGTCCTGAAAGCACCGATGATCTTCTGGGCCAGTTCCGGGCAGAGCTGGCTGGAGATACCGAAGGAGGAAGTGGGGAACTTGGGGCTGCGGTAAATGATGCGCAGGGCATCCTTGTCCACGCGACCGGCGGAGACCATGCGGTCGTAAACGTCGGAAGCCACGGGAGCGGCGTCGTAGTCACCATGTGCAACGCCGAGGATGGACTGGTCATGCTTGCCGGAGTAGACAACGGTGTAGTCCTTGTCCGGGGTGATGCCCAGCGGAGGGAACAGGGCGCGGGGTGCCAGGTTGCCGGAGTTCGAGGAAGCGGAAGTGTGAGCCACTTTTTTGCCCTTGAGGTCTTCCATTTTTTGGATGGGGCTGTCTTTTTGACAACGACGATCAGATTGTAGCCCTGAAAGCCTTCGGGGTAGCCCTTGACGGCGATGGGGACGTAACCTGCGAGGTTGACGGCAAAGCCGGTGGGGCCGGTGGAGAAACCTGCGATGTGCAGCTTGCCGGAGCGCATGGCCTCGACTTCTGCGGCGTTGGACTGGACGGTGTAGTAGATGACACGCTTGCCAGTGGCCTTGCTCAGGTATTCCTGAAAGTCGGCGAAGGCGTCCTTGTAGACAGCGGGGTCTTCGACCGGGGTGTAGGTGAACACGAGCGTGCTGGGATCCTTACAGTTCCCTTCTTCGGCAAAGTCAGCGACGAGATCGCCGTCCTTGTCGGTGTACATCGTATCCAGAACAGAAAGTTCACCGTCGGCCGCAAAGGCATTGACGGACATGACCAGCATAAACGCCATGACACACAGGATCATGCATTTTTTGAGCATAATTTTCTCCTCGAAACGTAAATGAAAGGCAATTCCAGGCGCGGTCCCTCCTATGGTGCCGCACCGTACACAACCATTTTGCAGAGAGGGAGGTCTTTCAGGCCCGGTTCAAAAGGCTGTTTTTTTGACAGAACCTTTCCGCAACTTGGGCAACAAAAAAACACCACAGGATCATGACATATCCCATGGAATAATACTATCCCTCGCTCAAAGCTGACCCCCAATATCATACTCAAAATGGCAATGCCACGACTTTTCCCAGTAAAAAAAATCTGATATTTCGATGGTCGGAAAATATGTTGTGCGGAAGCGAATTGAAATGCCGGAATTCCGTGAATAAATTCCGCTTCATGAATACATTCGGAAGAAACGTCCGCGCCCGAAATCACTGCGCAGGCGCGGACGTACGAGATCTGCTATTGAGTGTGTTCGTTTCTCAGGCGGTTGGTGGCTGAGACCATGTTTCGCAGGGAATCAAGAGTCTCCGGCCAGGCGCGGGTTTCAGTCCGCAATCCGGGTTGACCCATAACCGTTCCGAAGGAATGACCTTCAGTGCCTTTTGCAGGAGCCAGTATATTTCGTCGGCTCCGGGCACCCGCGGACTGTGGATGTCGTAGACGCCTGGTCCGATCTCGGCGGGGTACTGGTAGGCGTCGAAAGCGTCGAGCAGTTCCATGCGGCTGCGGCTTGCTTCGATGCTGATGACGTCGGCGTCCATTTCAGCGATCCATTTCATGATGACGTTGAATTCGCTGTAGCACATGTGCGAGTGAATCTGCGTGCTGTCCTTGACTCCGCTGGCCGTCAGCCTGAAGCAGTCCACGGCCCAGCGCAGGTATTCATCCTGATCGGCTTTCCTTATAGGCATGCCTTCCCGGAGGGCGGCTTCGTCGATCTGGATGATGCCGATTCCGGCTGTTTCGAGGTCAACGACTTCATCACGGATGGCGAGCGCGATCTGGCGGCAGACTTCGCTTCTGGGAATGTCGTTGCGGACAAAGCTCCAGCACAGAATGGTCACCGGACCGGTCAGCATTCCCTTCATGTGCCTGTCTGTCAGGCTTTGCGCGTACACAGCCCAGTCCACGGTCATTTTTTCCGGGCGGGATACATCTCCATATATGATAGGCGGTTTGACGCATCGGCTGCCGTAGCTCTGCACCCAGCCGTTTGAGGTGAAGCAGAACCCTTTGAGTTGCTGGCCGAAGTATTCGACCATGTCATTCCGCTCCGGTTCGCCGTGAACCAGAACATCAAGGCCCAGCTCTTCCTGTAGATCGACAACAGTGGAGATGCTGGCCTGCATTTCTTCCGTGTATCTGGCTTCCGACAGTTCGCCTTTCCTGAATGCCAGACGGGTTTTACGGATTTCGGCGGTCTGGGGATACGAACCGATGGTCGTGGTCGGGAAAAGGGGAAGGTTGAGGCGTTCGCGTTGAATGGCCGAGCGCTCTGCGAACGCGGATGTACGCTCGAACATGTTTGGTGTCACTGCTTGAAGCCGTTCACGGGTCCGGGTATCAGTAACATCGGCATGTGCTGCCCTTGCCAGAAGGGCTGCCTTGTTTTCGGCGAAAAGCGGCGGTGTGCCTGCTCCGGATGCACCTGTTTCAAGGCGGCGATTTCTTCGCATTTCTGTACGGCGAAAGCCATCCACTGTTTCAGTGCCGGGTCGAGCGGCTCTTCGGCGTTGATATCTACCGGGGAATGGAGCAGTGAGCAGCTTGAGCCCACCATGATCTTGTTTTCCTTGACCCTCTGCCGGACGATATTCAGTTTGGTGGCGGCAGCTTCAAGGTCTGTCTTCCATATGTTTCTGCCGTCAACCAGACCAAGGGAGAGCGCGAAATGCGAGGGCAGTTTGGACAAGACGTCCTCAAGTTGATTCGGACCGCGAACCAGATCGACATGGATACCATCCACAGGCAGGGACATTGCCAGTTCAAGGTTGTCGCCGAGGTCGCCGAAGTAGGTGGTCAGGAGCAGGCGGGAGCTGTTGGCAACGGCCTTGAATTTGGAATAGGCGAATGTGAAAGCCTGTCTGGCTTCATCCGGGATGTCCGTGCACAGGATCGGTTCGTCTATCTGAATCCACGGGCAGAGTGGGGCGAGTTCCGAAATGATGTCGCAGTACACATTGGTCATGCGTTCAAGGTGATCCCAGCGGTTGCATCCGTCGATTTCCTTTGCCAGCAGCAGGAAGGTGAGGGGACCGACCAGAACGGGCTTCGGTGTGTGACCGAGCGCCTTGACTGCCTTCACATCAGCCAGCAGGCGCGAGTCGTTTTTCTTGAAGGGAGTGTCCGGTGACAGTTCCGGGACGATGTAGTGGTAATTGGAGTCAAACCACTTGGTCATTTCCATGGCAGGGATGCTTTTTTCGGCATCGCCTCTGGCCATATGGAAATATGTCTTGTGGCTGATCTCTTTTCCATCCCATGCAAATCGTTCGGGGACAGTGCCCAGCATGGCGATGGTGTCGAGAACATGGTCGTACAGCGAGAAATCGCCGACAGGAAGAAGGTCCATGCCGGCTGCGGCCTGAAGGTCCCAGTGCCGTTGTTTGAGTTCGTCGGCAACGGAAACAAGGTCTGTTTCCGGGATTTCGCCCCGCCAATACTTTTCAAGGGCCCATTTCAGTTCGCGGTTGAGTCCCATTCTGGGAAAACCTAATACGTGCGCGTTCATGTCTGCTCCATGTTTCGGGTGAAAGACAAGGAACGACAACCTCGATGGAAAGACGACAGATAGGAATACACCGGGCTTTTCAACCGGGTGATCGCAAGAATATCCGCAACGCCAACCTGATCGCGAGGTGGTTCGCTCCCTGGCAGGGCGTCTTCTGGCTTCCGGCCCCATTCTTGTTGATTCCCTTCCCAAATGAATGGTGGTCTTCAACGGGTTCTACCGGTTACAGCGGCGCGTCCGCAGCGGATTTTCACCGCTTTCCGTTTCCTGCCAAATCTCTATATCTAGATTTATTGATATATGTGTTTATGGCAAAAAGCAAGACCCTTCCAGCGCGTGGGGTAAGGAACAGGAAAGGAGAATGGATATGGGGCGGGAAGATGATTGGGGCAGAGCCAGGCGGCCCTGCCCCGATGCGTATCTAGATTTTGTTCAGGATGGCTTCCACCACCGGGGTGAGGGTGGCGCGTTTGATGGCCGTGGCAGGGATGCCGTCGGGAAAGACGTTATGCATGGTTGCGCGTGTTTCCGCGTCGAGTCGGTCCCACTTGTTGAGCACGAGGATGCTGGGGATTTCGTCGAGGTCCATTTCGGCGAGGATGGAGCGCACGGCTTCAACTTGTTCTTCGACTTCAGGGTGTGATGCATCACAGACGAGGACGAGCAGGTCCGCGGAATCGAGTTCTTCAAGCGTGGCGCGGAAGGCTTCCTTGAGATCCGGCGGCAGGCGGCGGATGAATCCGACGGTGTCGGTGAGCACTATTTCGCGTTCCTGCGGGAAGCGGATTCGACGGCTTGTAGGGTCGAGCGTGGCGAAGAGTTTGTCTTCGGCAAGGACCTTGGATTGGGTCAGGGTGTTGAGCAGGGTGGATTTTCCCGCGTTGGTGTAGCCGACGAGGGAAACGATGGGCAGTCCTGCCTTGGCACGGCGTTCGCGGGTCTGGGTGCGGCGTTTGCTGACCTGCTTGAGTTCCTTCTTGAGGCGTGAAAGTCGGTCGTTGGCACGGCGGCGGTCGATTTCAAGTTTTGTTTCACCGGGGCCGCGTCCGCCGATGCCGCCCATGAGACGGGACATGGCGCGGTTTTTTCCGACCAGTCGCGGCAGGGTGTATTTGAGCTGTGCCATTTCGACCTGAAGTTTACCGGATGCGCTGGTGGCGTGCTGCGCGAAAATATCGAGGATAAGCTGCGTGCGGTCGAGGATTTTGCGTTCGGTGATCTTGGCGAGGTTGCGAATCTGCGTGGGCGAAAGTTCCTGATCGAATATGATGATCGAGGCGTTGGCCTGCAATGCCTTGACTTCCAGTTCGGCGAGTTTGCCCTTACCCATGATGAACTTGGGATTCTTTTGCGAACCCGCTGAATCATTGTCCCGGCTGCGACCAGCCCTGCGGTGTCGGCCAGTTCAGCCAATTCCTCAAGGGAGAGTTCCTGAACGGGGCGAGGCGTGACATCCACGCTGACAAGCAGGGCGCGATTTTCGTCCGACTGGAGTTCGCGTCCGTCTGCCTGACGGCTGAATTCGTCCTCAAGTGCCTCTATGATCGCAGTGAGGTCGAGGTTCATCCGGTCCCAGCGAACCGGCGGAAAGACTTCGAAACTTTTGTCTTCCTGATTGGGGGGCAGCAGGTGCGCCAATTGTGCGGACTGCGGGAAGCCTTCCGCCACGTTGAGTGCGGTCACGGAATCGAGACGCAGGAACACCATGTCCATGAGGTCTTCCTGTGACAGGCTTCATCGGTCAGGTGCGTATGAAGCAGGCGCAGACCGCGCAGTCTGCCGGAAGCATGCGAGCCCTCGGCAGTTCCGGGATGTAGATGGAGCGGGTTGCGCCGACGAGAACCATGGCAACCTTGCCCTGCCGGTCAATGAGCAGTGCGAGCTGACGTCCTG
>LQAJ01000367.1_pt1 | contig 10413 bp, 10 predicted proteins | sample 1535811 | NCBI WGS metagenome assembly LQAJ01 (sample SAMN04331587, study PRJNA305678) | bioreactor metagenome | isolation source: bioreactor_6 inoculated with Wadden Sea sediment 2nd replicate of a... | place: Germany: Wadden Sea, Janssand Flat
TTAATGAGGTCTGTTGTTTTCATTGAAACTATCCTTGAATGTTGAGTGGTCGGGTCAATACCGTCTGCTGTAATATTCGTATCGCTTTTCTGTTTCAACGGACAGGATATCTTTTATTTCCTGATATTTATGTTTCAGATAAATATCAACGAACCGGCCGGGAAACCATTCTTTCAATACCGGTTCAGCGGCAAATATCTCAAGGGCTTTCTCAAGCGATTCCGGTAACCGGGTAACGTTTAATGCGCGTAATTCCTCTTTTGACATCAAGCTCAAATCACCTTGGGTGGCTGAAGGCGGAGACAATTTTTCTTTTATGCCCTGCAATCCGGCCCTTACCAGCGCAGCCAGTTGAATATAGGGACTGGCGGATGCATCAGCAGCCCGATATTCCAGATTAAATTGAGATGCGGTACTGCCGGCCATATTTTCTCCTTCAATGACAGGACAGATCCGGAGCCCCGCTTCTCTGTCCCGGACGGCAAGGTTATTGAAAGCGGCACTCCATTTGTGAGGGACCAGCCGCTCGTATGAAAGCGGACCGGGAGCCATCAGGGCCGTAATGGCCGGCATATATTTCAGGATTCCGGCACAGAACATGCCGGAGGTTTCACTGAGGCCGAAATCTCTGTCCGGATCATACATGGCAGGATGATTCTCTTTGTCCAGAAAACTGAAATGAATATGAACCCCGTTGCCAACGGTGTCCGGCGAGACGGTCGGTGAAAAGCTGACTCTTTGATTAAATTTATGGGCTGCTGCCCGGGCGATTTCCCTGAGGATCAGGCTTTGATCCGCCGATCGGACCCCCACTGAAGGAGCCAGAGTCGCTTCAAACTGTCCGGCACCATATTCAGATAAAAATGTATCTGTTTTCAAACCCGCTCTTTCCAGGGCAGCTGCAAACGTCTGTATAAATGAAGCATTCTTTCGATAGCTGTGAAGACCGAATCCATTCCAGTCGGTTGTATCTGCTCCAGAATAAAAGAATTCATGTTCAAAAGTCGAAAAAAAAACAGAGGCCTGTTTCTTTTTCTAAGTCGGACAAAGCCTTTTTGGCCAGACTTCGCGTACAGCACTCCCAGGGCGTTTTGTCCGCATCCAGATGAAGAATATCGCCAATGTAAAAATGCTCTGCAGGGGTGTCATCTTCAAAATCAACCCGGACTTTAGTCGACTGGTCGGGTATGAGAATCAGGTCTTCGGTTGAGCCGTAGGGACTGTCGGCGATATTATTGAAACAGGTGATCTGCACGTTGGTGGGGACCCATCCGACACCCCGTTTCAACCGTTTCTCAAGATTAGTAACGGGAAATCCTTTTCCTCTTACCTGGCCTGATATGTCACTGGTGACAATCATGACGACTTCTGTGTTGATCATTGGCGTTATCCTTCTTTATTTTTTAAATTCTGAATTTCCAGAACCAGATCGTCCGTATTGACTTGCCGGCAGTATCCTTTGATGGCATTCAGGGAAAAATTGTGCCGGGTTTCGCTAATAGTCGCGCAGGCATCCGGTACCAGGGTAACCAGATAGTTTAGATCGCAGGCATCCCTGACCGCACTTTCAACGCACTGATCTGTCAACACCCCGCAGATGACCAGATGTCGGCAACCCAGGTTTCTCAATACATAGTCAATGTTGGTTGAATTAAATACACTGGATGATGTTTTGGGAATGACGATCTCATCTTTCAAGGGGTTGATGGCTTCGATGACTTGTGCATCATAAGAGCCTTTCGGGACATTGAAACCGGTTATTTTATAATCCAATCCCCGGTCCCGGCCATCCAGGGTCAGGCTTTCGATGACGGTAAACATCACCTCCATGCCGGTTTGCCTGAAAGCGGTTTGAATTTTCTTTATATTGGGAAGGACCATGTGGGACATTCTTTCGAAAAAATCATCATATTGACTGAATTCTTCCGAGGTCATGTCTTTATACTCTCCGCCATCTTTTAAGCAGCAGTAGTTTTGAACATCGACAACCAGAAAGACACTTTTACCGAATCTGAGGGGAACATTGCGAGATAATGATGCCATAGAATCTTTTATCCTCATAAAAATCAGTTGTTTGTTTTCAATTCCAGGAAAGCCTGTGAAAAAATGTCAACCCATTTTTTTTGGGTTTTCTTTTCTTTCTATCAGATCCTGTCGGATTTCAATCAAAACATGAGCAAAGCCCATTTGTTCGCCAAAAACAGGGATGGTGTAATCATCTTCATCCGAAACATCATAAGGTTGGTTCAACCCAATGTTTAACAAAGGCTCGTGGGAATTGAACCAGTTTTTCAAAAACAGGGCCGTGTCTGAAAACCGATTGAACAGCAGGCCGATGTGCCAGGGTCTTTTTTGGCCCTGAAATACAGGTGTGAAACTGTGCAAAGAAATCACAACAGGACCCGGATGCGGTTTTTTTTCAAGATAGGTCTGGATCGTGTTTTGATACGGTTTCCAGATTTCATTGATTCTGGCGGTACGGTCATTTTCTGATAAGTTCACGTTTCCCGGAATGAGCGTGTTATCACTTGTTTCAGGTATCAGTGTTTCACTGGTCAAAGGACGGTTGCAATCGATGACAAGCCGGGAATACCGTTGAAAAAAAAAGAGGGGCATCCAGTGCATGGGAAAGTGATTGTGCGACATCCAGAATACCGATATCCCAACCGATATGCCGGTCGATTTCCTTTTGGGGCAACCCCAGCATTTCCAGGGAATCGGGGATACGTTTGCCGGCATGTTCGCATAAAAACACCCAAGGGGAATCTTTCGATACATTGTATATCCCGCAGGGGGAAGGCTCGTTTTCTGAAACCAGATTCTCTCGAGATTCTTGATTCAGGTGGTGCATCTATTTGATCTCCATTTTGGCTGCCGGAACAAGTCCGTTGGGTTTCCAGATCAGAATAAAAATGACCATCAAAAGGGCCAAAGGTTCTTTATAAGGCTGAAATGCCTGGGGGAGAAATGCAGAAAGATAGATTTCAATAAACCCGAGAGAGAATCCACCCGCCACGGCTCCGGAAAGACTTCCAAGTCCACCCAATATGGCGGCAATGAATGCTTTTACAACCGGAATGAACCCCATCAGAGGATCCACAGCGGCGCGCTGGGCAACCCATAAAATTCCCGCAATTGCCGCAAGCAGGCCGGAAATGGCAAACGCGCCTGAAACGACGGCATTGGCGGGAATTCCCATCAGGCGTGTGACTGGAAAATCTTCAGCCGCAGAACGCATGGCGATTCCGATAAATGTTTTTTTGAAAAAAAAGATAAGGAAGGCCAGTGTAATGACAGTGGCGGATATCGAAAGCATTTGATTGATACCGATTGTCAACGGCCCCAATGCAATGGAACTGCTCAAAAATTCCGGAAGAGGGACTGCTTTGGGTCTGGTGGAGATCAGATTTTGAAACAATACCTGTAGAATCCCGCTGACGGCAAAACTGGTTACCAGCAAAGTGGCGGCAGAAGACCCCCTGACAGGCCGGAAGGCTACGAATTCCATTGTCATGGCAGCCAGAATCCCGGCCAGTAAAGACAAGGGTACCGCTATATACCACGCCACACCTGACACAATGCTGAAAAAAAGAGCATAACCAGTGATGGTCATCAATTCACCATGGGCAAAATTTATCATTCCCATGATGGAAAAAATGACCGCCATTCCAAGAGCCAGCAACGCATAAGTGCCGCCCAATGCAATGGCATTTATGGTCTGTTGCAGAAAATAATCCATCAGCTGTTGCCTCCCATGTATGCACTTTTGATTGCCTCGGTTTCTCCCAGTTCTGCGACAGTTCCTTGTGTTCGAATTTTTCCATTTGCCAGAACATAAACATAATCCGCGATCTCAAGAACCAGGCCAACGTTTTGTTCGACAATCAAAAGGGTATTTCCATCCTGTCGGAGCTTTGCGATCAGTTCAAAAATAGTTTCCACAATTTTGGGTGCGAGGCCTAAAGATGGTTCATCGAACAGGATTATTTGCGGCCTGCTCATCAATGCCCTGGCAATGGCCAGTTGCTGCTGTTGCCCTCCGGAAAGTGTCACCGCCAGCTGTGCCGTTCTTTCAGCAAGAATGGGGAAAAGCCTGTACATCTTTTCTATTTGCATTTTCAATTCTGATTTATCGGACCTGAAAAGATATCCACCCAGCAATAAATTCTCTTTGACCGTCAAAGACGGGAAAACCCGTCTTCCTTCCGGAATCAATGTCAGCCCCTGTTTGATTCGCTGTTCTGTTTTAAGTGATAAGATTTCTTTTTCAGCAAGAACCATTTTGTCGGCTGTGTGATCAACCAGTCCCGAAATAGCGTTAACTACAGAAGATTTGCCGGCGCCGTTTGCACCGAGAAGGGCAATGATCTTTCCTTTTTCAACAGAAAGATCAATGCCCTTAACGGCCGTGACAGGGCCATAGCTGACAGATAAATTTCTGACATCCAAAAAAGCCATGGTATATTATAATCCCTTAATTCATCCGGGCTTCGGGTACGAGGTCAGCCTCCGGCGCCTTCATCTCAACCAATTCTCTTTCTCCATCTTTCACCTGGATCAAGGCAACCTGCCGCAAAGGCATTCCCTGAGTGTTTTTGTACGTGATGGCGCCTGTAGCACCCTGAACGTTTTCAAGCTCCGCAACCGCGTCCCTGATCTCTTTTCCATTGGTTGATCCGCATGCCAGGACAGCGGCTTCGATCACTTTTACCAGATCATATCCAATGGCGTTATAGACGGTTTCCGATTCTTTTCCATGAATTTCGCTGTATTTTTTATTGAATGTATCCAGTGAATTCCCGGGCAAGGCATGACCGGCGGTAGTGAAAACAAGACCTTCTACAGCATCGCCCAGTGAAAATGTGGTCGGAGAATCAATACCGTCGCTGCCGATGACCTGAGAGGTGATGCCGGCAGCTCTCAATTGACGAATCAGGACAGGGAAATCAGGCTCATACGCCGATGTCATGATTACATCCGGCTGTGGAGACAGTCTTTTGATTTTTGTTACTTCAGATGAGAAATTCTGCTGATCCATCTTGTATTCAGTTTTGCCCACAATTTGTCCACCCAGTTTTGTAAACACATCCTCAAAGTACAGGGGCATCATTGTATACTGGGTATCCGGTGAAAAAAGCAGGTACGCGGTTTAAAACCCCGTTTAATTGCCCATTCAGCTGAAACGGTTGCCTGAACATTGTCTCCCGGATAATTGGAAAAAATGTAATCACCACCCATAATAGGGAGTGTCGGCGAGGATGCACAAGTGGAAAAAGCCGGTATATTGGCACTCTGAGCAATTTGAGCGGCGGCAAATGATGGGTCGGCATCGCAGGGAGTCACAAGAATATTCACATCAGCATCAATCAGTTCCTGGGCTACGACGGCGGTCTGAGAAATATCCGAACGGACATCCCTGGGAAGCAGTTCGATTTTAATTTTTCCATCAATTCCGCCTTGCCGGTTGATTTCATCCACAGCAATTTGCATGCCCTCCAGTACCGGGACATCAAAGGGTGCAAGACCCCCGGTCTGAGCGATAGCAAGGCCCACACGAAGCGTATTTGCGCTGGAGACACTTCCTGTTATCATGAGAATTGCAATTCCTGCAGCGATCACTTTCACGGTTGTACGAAACAGCTTCATTTCTCTTCTCCTTTTTTTGTTATTCATTCAGGCGTATGTTTCAAAAAATCATACACCGGCAGTTACGCCATGAGCGACTGCATATTTCTTCCCCATATACGCCTCTATAACACCCGGATCTTTTTTGACTTCTTCAGGAAGTCCCTGTGCAAGCAGATGACCTTCATTCAAGACGACCATTCTGGTACAAAGCGCCATCATCATATCCATATCATGATCAACGATCAGAAGCCCGATTCCGAGGTAATCCCTCAGTTTTAGAAGGTCGTTCATCAATTGTGTTGATTCTTCAGAATTGAGTCCTGCTGCCGGCTCATCCAATAGCAGGTATCTGGGATTCAGGGCAAGTGCCCTGGCAATTTCAACTTTTCTTTGCAGCCCATAGGACAGTTCAACGGCCAGACGATTTTCATATATGGTCAGTTCCATAAAAGAAAGAAGGCTGTCAATCCATTCCCGAGTTGATTCATTATCGGGAGTACCGGTACTCAGAGCGGCCAATTCAATATGTTCCCTGACAGTCAGGCCTGAAAACAGTCTGATATTTTGAAAGGTTCTGGCTATGTTCAGGCGAGCAACTTCATGGGCTTTCAAGTGAGTTATTTTTTGAGCTCCGATATAGACATTTCCTTTTGTGCACTTGAGGGTTCCTGATAAAATGTTGAGCAGGGTCGTTTTCCCTGAACCATTAGGGCCGATTAAACCAACGATCTCGTTGGGATGCAGGTCAATGCTGACCTGGTCAATGGCCTTCAGGCCTGAAAAATTCATCACAACCTCTTTGGCCGACAAAGGGTCATCTATGTCTCGGTGGCTTGAGCCGGCATTCAACGGGTGAAATTTTTGCCCGTCTTTTTCGAAGGTGTCTTTTTTTGATAAACTGATCAATTTCGAATCGTCCCAACAAGCCGTCAGGGCGAAAATACATGACAAACAAAATAATCAACCCGATTCCGATCTGAGTCGTCCCGAATATGGCAGGGGTTTGAAATCCGAACAGAACAACACCGGTTTCAAAGCGACGTAACAATTCCGATGTGATGGTGATGAGAATGGTTCCAAAAATGGCCCCGCTGACACTCTCTTTTCCTCCGATGATCAGCATGGCAAGAAGTGCGAATGTGTCTACAAAATAAAATTTTTTGGGTGAAAATGTTCCGAGAAAGTGACCAAGCAAAACACCGGCAAGTGAGACCATGACAGCGCTTAATATCCAGCTTGAAGCCGTCTTTTTTTAGCGTCGATGCCAATTGATTCCGCGGCAATGATGTCATCCCGGGATGCCCTGAGTTGAAGCCCAGAAAGAGAGTCCCGGAATACACGTGCGATCAGAATTGTTCCGGCGGCGAAAAACAGGCAGAGCGTGATATCGGTATACTGGGGAACGCCGAAAAACGATTGACTCCCCCTTGTAATCTCTCTGGCTGCGATAATGATTCCGTGAACGATCACCAGGAGACCCAGAGTGGCGATGCTGGCGGCAGACCTTCGAGCCGGGAAAGCATTTTTCCGGAGACCCAGGCAAAACCGATCACAATAAGGATTGATATCAAAACGGAGGGCATCAGGCTCATTTCAAGACCTTTTAGAAATTCAGGAAGCATCGGCAGAGACATTTTTTTGAGATTCACGGACAAGGTCAAAATCCCTGAAATATACGCGCCCAACGCCATGAAAGAAAGATGGCCAAAACTCATGATCCCAGAATTTCCAATATAAACCCCCATACCCACAACACTCATCAAACCGATGAGAAAAAAGACATACACCCTTTCCGCGGACTGTCCCAAGAAAAGCGCCACAATAATGCCGGCAACAAGGACAGGTATGGCCAACGCAGCCCCGCCAAGTAATGAATTCAAAAGCCTGGGTTTAATAGTGGGTTTCATTTTCCGATCCTATAAGTTTTGAATTTGATCATAAAGATCCTGCTTTAAAAACCCTTTGGAAGAGATTTTTTGATGGCATTCTTGAATACTGAACGCCACATATGCTCGTTCGGATGAATAACAGGGATTCCGTTTTGTCTGATAAATTTTCCAAATCGCTTTCAATTAGTTTGCCTGTCAATTCACTGCAATAAATTCCCGCTGCTTCGGTTGAATCTTTCAAGGATTGCTGAACGCAGGGCCTTAATTTCGAATATTCCTTTTCATTCATTGCAACATGAAGGTTCACGGTATATCCAGAACGAAGAAGGGTGGCGTATTTGGCGATTCTATACAGTTTTAACTCATTAAAGTAAGACGATGGGCATAACAGTACGTCAAACTCGCCTGTTTCAAACGCCTCGTATATTTTTTCCCATTCGACTATGACCGGGTCGGCCCCCAGCTCCTTTCTGAATTCAATAGCAGCTTCCGATGCATAGGTCCTGATTCTTTTCCCTTTGAGGTCCAGGGGGGTAAAGATGGGTGTTTTTGAAAAAAGCAGTTCAAAATTTCCAATCTCCCATCGGGATTGAGGATTTAAAATCCGGATGCCGTTGTCAATGAGTGGCTGATAAATGTTTTCTTTGAAAAGGGCGCTTTCAAGAAAACGGTTATAATGATGCCGATCGTTGAAAAAATAGGGAAGAAAAACAGCCCCGCAAATTTTAGAATAAAATTCAAAACCTTGCGGCTCATCGATGAACAAATGAATACCGCCCTGTGAAAGACTGGTGATCTGACCTCTTGCTGACCCAAGCTTTGCCTGATGATAAACATGGAGGTTGAGGGCGCCTTTGGATTTTTCTTTCACAAGCTTGACAAATTTTTGAGCGGCCCGCCCACCGATGGACGTTTCATGAAAAATCATGCCCAATGAACGGGGCTGATTGCTTATTTCCTGAAAAAAATACTCCAGCGGCCTGTTGAGAGCTTCTCCGATCCTGTGCAGAGTGGGTATTGTTGGAATAGCCGTCCCTCTCTCGATATCGGACAGATGACTGGGGGTTAATTTTGTCGCCTTCGCAAGATCGGCCTGCCGGAGCCCCAAAGATTTTCTTTCGGTTTTTATGTGCTCACCAATATTATATTGGGTGGCAATGTCTGATTTTTTCATAAAAAAATTTTTCAATTCAGTGCGTTAAGATAACTGTTCATATTGAAATATATAAAAAATATTTTTCTTGTCAAAGAAAATAAAAAATTATTATATATTTTTATAAAAAAATCCTATCGATCAAGAAAAAAAATTATATAATTTATAAATTTTTATAATTATTGGAGAGAGAATGATAGTTGATTCACTTCAAAACAGGGATCATAAAACAATTGCCGGCCTTCAGAAATTACGATTTTTCCCAAATTCCATTGTCGGGGGTCACGGCTGCCATGTCGTTGAAGAAGACGGTCGCCGGCTTCTTGATTTTTCAGCCAGCTGGGGAGCTGCCAGCCTGGGCTATTCTCATCCCGCCGTTGTCGATGCCGTGTCTTGTGCGCTACAGAACCAGGCGGGGGCCAGTATTCTTTCCGCAGTGAATCAACCTGCTGTAGAACTGGCAGAGCGGTTATTGAAAATCGTGCCCAATAGTCAAGACAATCGAGTTTGGTTGGGACATTCAGGATCAGATGCCATTGAAGCGGCGCTCAGATCCATCATGGCAGCGTCAAACAGATCCCGAATCATTTCTTTTGTTGGCGCCTACCATGGCGGTACCACCGGTTCCATGAGTATTTCAGGTCATTCTTCACAGGCTGCGGCTCCCAAATATACCGGTTCCCTTTTTTTGCCTTATCCTGATCCTTACCGCCCCTTTATGGGAGATGCAACCGGTCAAAAGGTCCTTGAACTTCTCGATTATCATTTGTCAACCGATTGCCCTGCAGACCAGATAGCGGCATTGTTTATAGAGCCGATCATGTCTGATGGCGGCTTGATCGTTCCTCCTCCTGGATTTCTCAAGGCCATTGAAAGCAGGCTTCGTCCCCATGGTGTCTTGATCGTCTGTGATGAAGTGAAAGTCGGCATGGGGCGTACCGGTATGTGGCATTGTTTCGAGCACGAGAACATCCGCCCGGATATGGTCGTCATGGGCAAGGGGTTGGGGGGCGGATTGCCTTTGTCCGCTGTTGTTGGACCGGAAAAGATTCTGAATGTCGCTCAGGCGTTTGCAATGGAAACCACTTGTGGAAATCCGGTATGTACCTCAGCCGGATTGGGTGTCCTGGAGACGATTCAAAATGAAAATTTAATTGAACATGCCAGAGAAACAGGAGATTTTATTCTGACTGAATTAAGAAACTGGACTGACAGTTGTTCTCTGGTAGGTGATGTCCGGGACGTGGGTTGGCAATCGGCATAGAATTGGTCAAAGATGGCAAAGACCGTACGCCGGCAGTTTCGGAAACAGCAAAAGTGGTTTATCGGGCATATGAATTGGGCTTAGTGCTTTACTATGTGGGGCTGAATTCCAATGTATTGGAACTGACCCCGCCGCTGATCCTCAGCCATTCAGAAGCGAGCCAGGGTGTTGAAATTTTAAAGCAGGCCATCACCGATGTTGAACATGGGAGGGTGCCGGATAAAAAAATCAGAGGATATCAGGCTGGTAGTCGGCCTCTTCTTCTCCGGCGAGACTCAATGAATGATTTTCAGATTTTTTTCTTCAGTTTTTTAAATGTTTTCCCTGGCAAATTCAATGGCTGGGTCGAATTCCAGAGCCAGCTCATAGAATTTGACGGCCAGGGTCACCAGGGTGTCGGGATGGGAATATCGCCCGCTCATGAAATTACCTTAAACGGCGGGTGAAAACCGGACGGCCTGACCGGCTGCACCCACCGT